>SDBS01002869.1_pt1 | contig 17037 bp, 7 predicted proteins | sample 2277091 | NCBI WGS metagenome assembly SDBS01 (sample SAMN10404972, study PRJNA504765) | marine sediment metagenome | isolation source: marine sediment core GS10_PC15, 163 cmbsf | place: Arctic Ocean: Southern Knipovich Ridge | collected 2010 | reverse complement strand
GCTTTTTGACGCCCATTGCTCATCCTTTGAGTATTTCAAAGAGCATAGTTTACGAAAAATAAATTCGTTTGGCTTCTAAAATCTACTATTTCTCTACGTTTTTTTATAGCTCGGGAATTGCTGCCAAAAAAGCAAACAAAGATCTTTCAAGAATCATATTTATGAGAACATAATGTGGTTTGTTGACGCTCATCATCAGTTGATCAAAATTCATTAAAATATAATTTGCAAAAATCGTAGGGATGAAAGCTCTTAAAAAAATTTGCGAAAGTTCTGATAAGTTTAGTTGTTGCCCCAAAAATTGCAGGATAGATGAACTAAAGAAGGCTGCTGTCGCAAAGGGTACAGCAAGAATTGCTGCGCATAAAATCCCTCTTTGATAAACCAATCCGATATTATTATTATTATCACTCCCTTTATATATTTTTGCTGTTAACAGGCCAGTTGCTGCGGTGAATCCCAGTCCTGCTGTTGATGATAGTGCAATAAATTGTACAAATAGGCTGCTCGCCGCTAATTCTTCTACACCTAACTGGGAAATCATGATAACGCCCGCCATATGAGCACCCATCCGAATAATCAAAGTTAAAGAATAAGGTCCTGCTAATTTTAGAATTTTCCATGAAGATTGAGGATAGCTAATGGTTGTCGTGTTTTCTATAGATTCCAAAGCTATCTCGGACATTTCCGAATTGCTTGATGAAAGTATTTTAGTAGATGGTAGAAAATTCTCGTCATCATCAAATGGATAGCTTAAAGAACATGAAAGTTCAGTTGGTTTTTTTAGCATATTGATCCCAGTCTTGATGATGAAATGTTGGCCTCATCAAAGATATGATTTATTTTAATTCTTGCATCAGCTACCGTAACTTTGTCTGCCGTTCCAAAAATAGGATTTAAATCAAGCTCAGTGATCTCAGGCGCTATCTGAACTAAAGCTGATAATTTTCTAATTATGTCAACAAATCCTTTTTGGTGTATGCCTTCCTGCCCACGAGTTCCGGCGATAATAGGATATGATTTAAGCGCTTTTATCATTGCTTTTGCTTCATTGTTACTGACGGGTGATAATTCAACAGCAATGTCTTTTAAAACTTCGATAAAAATGCCACCCAAACCACATACAATTAAATGACCATAGCCTGGCTCATATTTAACACCAGCAAATAGCTCTATTCCTTGGAGCATTGGCTGGATTAACACAGCGTTGGTGGTGGGTATCTGCATAAGTCGATCAAATTCAACTATTGCATCAGAAGCATTTTCAATATTTAAGACAACACCTCCAATATCTGATTTATGGAGAGGTCCTACGACTTTCATGGTAATTGGATATTGCAGGTCTTTTGCTTTACTAAGAAGCTCGTCTCGATAGCTAAATAAAACTTCTTCAACTTGGGGAATTCCAACTGCATCTAATAAAGCACGGATATCAGTGGGGGAAAGATAGCCATTTTCGGTTTGTTGAATAATAGATCTGATTTTGTTGTTGTCAATCTTTAGGTTAACTAACTCATCTTCATCACAAAAAGTTTTACGCAGTTTTATTATATTTCCAAGCGCCTTCCCAAAAGTCACCTCATCTGAAAAACAGCGCCCACCTAGTGATTTGAAATACTCAATGTTTTCAGCGCCAGTTCCAATAGAAGTTAAAATCGGATAAATAGGTTTGCTTATAGTTTGTATCTTTTCATAAATCAGTTTGTAAACGGATTTAACGTCAGCTAATTTAGTTTCGCCGAAAATTAGGCTAATAGCATCTATTTCTGGAAAACATTTATCAATATAATCTATGATAGTTGAAAGGTGTTCGGCGGTGCCTGTTGCCAAATAATCAATTGGATTTTCAGTTGAGGATCCAGGGTAAAGTTTGGATAATAATTCTTCAGCCACGGGCCCTTTTAGAGATGGAACATTGATATTGGCTTTTGACAGAGCATCTATTAACATTACGCCTGGTCCACCTGCATGGGTGATAATAGCAATATTATTACCTTGCAAATTTCCCTGAGAAAAAATAGTTGCAGTTGCTACCAAATCTTCTCTTCCAGCACATCTTACAACGCCTGCTTTCTTAAATATTGCATCAACGGCCATATTTGGATTTGCAAGAGCGCCGGTATGCGATAATGCTGCCCGCTTTCCTGCATCAGAAACACCGGCTTTAATGGCGGCAATGCTGCAACCTTTTTTAATTAAAGAAGTTGCATGTTTGAGAAACAAGCCAGGATTCTTGATATTTTCCATATAGATCAATTTTATTTTTGAACTTTCTATTGGGTCAAAGGTCATATCCCAATATTGTAGAATTTCCTCAACACCAATCTGCGCACTATTTCCTACGGAGAATAAGCTGGAAAAGGTTAAACCAGAGGCGATTCCTTGTTCAATGATAAATACTGCTGTTGCGCCGGAACTACTAACAAGGTCACATCCATTTTGTGATATTTTTGGTATTGGTCCAGCAAATATGCCATTATAATGAGTCGTTAAAACTCCAATACAATTGGGGCCTATTAAAGTGGCATTATTTTTTGTAATTAAATCAGAAATTTCTGTTTCTAGCAGTTTACCTTTTTCTCCCATTTCACTAAACCCGGCCGAAAAAATAATAAATGCTTTAACACGAAATTTATTTATTAGTTTTAAAACACTTTCTTTAATAAAGTCGACAGAAATTGAAATTATTGCCAAATCTATTTGTGGCGGAGAATATTCGTCGGTTAAAATTTTTACTCCTTGTACTTCGACTTCGCGAGGATTAATAACGTAAAGTTTTCCTTGATAACCTCCTTCAATAATATTTTTTAATACCGCACCACCGGGCTTAGAAAGATCATTGGATCCTCCCACAACGACAATAGACTTTGGTTTGATTATTGCATCATTAATATAAAAAGACTTTGCTGATATTTCGTTTTTTGTAGATTCATCAGTTGAATTGATGATAGAGCTGGAAAATTTTTTCTTTTGCCCAACATTATCTTGGTTAAAAAAATAACTACCAGAAGCAAATTGATTCAGGCTAGGATTATGTTTAGCAGTATGCATCCCCATTGAACTTTTCTGCATCGTAGCTCTCCTGGTGTTTCTCGTTAAAACATTCGTTAAGACTTTTCTAAACATTTTACCTCTCTAAACTTGTTCGTTTGCGCATTTGAAGAATTATTAGTTCTAACATATAATGTCAAAAAAATTGAAATCGAGTCACAATTTCCGCAAATTTTTTCTAAGATCGTTCATATGGCTCGGATGGTTTAAAATTTATAATCATATTGAAACATGCTATTTTTCTCAAATCATAATATTCGTGAATTATTTTACGAGTTTTTCATTTTGATTCGTTGAGTTGCTTCGGGCATATGTTCATGTATATTTCTTGTTTCCTGCGATTTTGGCGCAGTAAAAAATCCGGTAGAAGCTAAGTTTGCTTCAAACATTTCACATTGAGAGATTCCTTCTTTTTCTTTAATTAATCCCGCTCTTTTCGCTTGTACGATTACAATAGTAAATAATCCGTCATCAGCATCACTCAATGCTTTTTTAAGTGCTGTTTTAATAGCTGATGCATCATATGCATCGACACTGATGGTTTCAGCGCCTTCAGCGCGCAAGACTTTTTCAATTTTTGATGTGTCAGGTGATGGGGATGAATCAGGTTGTGGAGCAAATCTTGCCGCGAATTTTTGGGCGAGGTTACTCAATTTGGGGTCATCGTCTTGATCGACCGTTTCTAGATTCGTTTTATTTTTATTTGTGGTTTTTTGATTGTTGAGAATAATCTTAACGCCAGATGCAACTTTGAAAATAGCGTTTCGTGTTTCATCCAACCCAGAATGTGCTTCACACGCATCTCTTGTCACGCTAATGTATTGACCCGCGAGTTCAGGACGGGCAAGTGAATAACCTTGTCTGATAGTGTCTGAGACGCCGGTTGTGACCACAGTGTCAAATGAGTTCATGAGTGCAGGGCAGCCGATATCACCAAAAGCAGCAGAGATTTCCCCGGTTTTTTTCAATTCGCTAACGACATTATCAAGCATCTCGAAAGGGCAGCTTGAGCAAACTTCAGGTGTTTGTAAAATCGGCTCAGGTAATTTAGGGATAGGCTGAAATTGCGGATCATGTTTAATGAGATTGTGTTGTGTTAATAAATCTCGAACATAGTCGGGTGTAATAAATAGATCGGTGCTTTCTCGGTTTTTACTGATGAGTTCAGCTTCGAGCAATAATTCTATTTGATCTGTTAAGTATCTATCGCCATCTTCGATGACGGCTAATTTTCCGATTTGAAATTTGTTCGCAAATGCTATGATTTTTTCTTTTGGGAGCGGATAAATACCTTCAATAATTAGTATTGAAGGTTTTGATTTTAGTGTTGAGACAAATTCGCTGACTGACACACTTCCATTGCCGTTTACAATGATTCCCCAATTGGCATCGCCCGGGATTTCAGTCACTAGGTCAGAGTTTTTATAATATTGTTCGAGCCCAGGAATTCTTTCTTGGACAACAGATTTGTAATTCATTGCAGCTATAAAAGGAAGCGTTTTAAAGTTTTTTAAATCAGCAGCATCCTTCATGGGAATGATTCTTGCTTTGCTTGTTTGTATTAATCCTTCGGAATGTGCAAGCATGTCAGAGGCGAGAATGGCGACAGGTGTATGGAATTTTTTACTTATGTCAGCAGCAATTCTCGGGAGGTCATAAAGCGATTGATGGTTCGCAGGCTCTAAAATGGGTAATTTAATTGAAGCAAAAAATTGGCGTGGATCGATCACATGTTGCGTGCTTGTTGGAATGTAATCGGTTACGACATAGTACACGAGTGCGCCTCGAGGCACATTAAAAAAAGAGGAGCTTGAGATGATATCGGCCGCTTGAAAAACGCCAGGGACATTCATCGTGAGCAGGCAATCTTGCCCTGATATTGTGCGTCCGAGCGCTGCGCCTGTTGCTGTCGCTTCATTAATAGACCAACTCGCAGAAATTTTATCGGTTACATGTTTCAGTGCTTTATCAATCACATCACTGTTTAATTTATTTGGATATCCATCAGCAGCATGAAAGCCTGCATGCACAGCACCTAAAGCAAGGGCAGTGTTGCCAGTTAGTGTGACTTCAGTTTGAGTTGTGGAGTCTGCTAACGAGAGAAAACTAGAAGTTGATATGCTACGAATCGTGTTTTGAGTTGTTATGCCAAGAAAATTTGTATGGCCAAAGACACCAAGCGAGCTCTTTGATTTAGGAGAGGTTGTTGTGTATTTAACGTGTTTTAGCATTCTTTGAAGCATGTAAATCTCTCGTCTTAAGTTATAAGTGTCGCTTTACATTCCCGGTCGCATTGTTTGTTGACATTCATCAATCAACTCAAATACTTCTTTCAAATTATCAATCGCTTTTGTAAATTCTTTTCCGTCGATGGCGCATGAGATGCGCAAGATACCGCGATTTGTGTCGAGGCCAAAGCCTGAGCCGGGAACGGTAGCAACGCCTGCCATGTTGATTAATACAGCGGCCATGGTGATGTCGTTATCGATAGTTTGACTTTCGATTTTTTTGTGTAAATCATTTAATTGTACGGTCGAGCCATCGGCTTTTTTAAGTGTGATTTCATTTGGAATGCTTTTGCCGAGAAGGCGGCTTGCATCGATTAATAAATAAAATGCACCTTCAGCTTCGCTGACAGCAGGCACGCCTATCTCATTTAATTGTTTTGAAAAGTTTTGTACGTTTTGTTGGTAGGTTTCTCGTGCATTCTTTTCCCAGGCTTCGTTTTTGCCTTGCAGTTTTAAATCAATTGCAGCGACTAATGCCATTTGGCTTAAGTAAGAAATCGAAGCGACTGCTAGTAGTTGTTGTGTCGACATTGCCTCGATCCATTTTTTTGGTGCTGCAGCCATGCCGATTCGAATGTCAGGTGCGCCAATCAAGCCTTTAGAGGCAGAGTTAACGACGATGGTTCGATCTTTGAATGATGGCTCAAGGTCAATTAATGAAACAAATGGTTTGAAGCTTAAATCGCGATAAACATCATCTTGAATAATGGCAATTTGTGGATATTTTTTTAATACATCGACCATTTTTTTAAGTTCAGTTGTGTCGACAACCAAACCTGATGGGTTGTTTGGGTAATTAATGATAAGTGCTTTTACGTTTTCTTTATCGTCGAGGCATTGTTGTATTTTTTGTTCAAGCGCAGCAGCAGTGGGACGCCATCCGGATTGGCCTGTATTAATGGTTTTTAAATTTCCACCCAAAACGGTGACTTGGTTCTTATATTGTACGAAATAGGGTGAAAAGGTGAGAATTACATCTTTTTTTCCATCTTTTTCTTCAAGCAAAATACTAAACGCGTTCCATATCGCTTGATTAGCACCATTAGTGCACATGACTTCGTTGTTTGCATAGGTCACTTTAGGATGGTAATGCTCATAGAGTTTGGTGATAGCCGTTAAAGTTTCGGGCCTGCCGGCTGTTTGTGAGTAACCAAAGCTTATTGTAATGGAAGGTTCTTCCAGTTTTTGTTTAAGTGTTTTGATGACTTCAGAGTTAAGCGGTACATGTGGTTGACCAAGCGTTAAATTAATAACTGGTGGCAGTCCTAATGTAGCTCTTTCAGCGTTAACCATAGGCACTTGAGCAAACATTTTTCGTGTGACGGCCATGTCGACCTTAGTGCGTGCGGTCAATTTAATGGGTTGATCATTTGATGTGATCGCAAAGGTTCGCTTCTGTGTGAAAAATGTTGCAGATAAAGCAGAGCTTCTTAAGCTTTTTTGAGCTAATGAATTAAAAATTTTTCTTGAAATCATGGTTAAGCTCCTTGCTATATCATGTTAATAAAAAATTCAGTTGTCTTTTAGTTTTTAAAGAAAGTTATGGGGTTGTTTAAAAATTTGTATTCCCGCAAAGCGACTATAGTCCTTAATTTTAGATGTTTTATGATTGGGGAAAGTGGCTGTGTTGTTAATATCCTTAACGTTAACATGTAAAAACTTGAGATAATGTTTGACGTTAGCAGTAAGTTTTAAACTGTTATGAAACTGTAACCTGCGGGCATGTTAGTTGAACTTATTTTTTAAGTCAAGCGATATTATAAATTTTTATATAAAGCATTACAATGATGTGATGCTTTATATTGTGCAATAAGCATCAAGCGTTTTTAGTGTCCGCCACAATGTGCGTAATAATCCATTAATACGCTGCCTGTAGTCATTTTGCTTTTTTCAACAAACTGATATTGCTTTTTATCGCCAGCATATTTTAATTTATTTTTACCATACAGGATTTGCTGAAGTGTATGCTTGTCTTCGGCGTCATGTTTTCCGGTGATTTCTTTTAGCGCTAAAATTGCAACGTCAATTTTGTTATTTAAATTATCTTGTTGCTTATTTTTGATGGCGTCTTTAATGACTGCATCATCAACTGGAATAAAGTGTCCATTTTTTAATTTAATTTGTATTGAGTTTAAGAGTGCGGTAGCAAGATCATCTGAATATGCTGCATGGTGACTTAAAGTAGTAAGACATGCTGAATAAATTTCTTTTTCGGTCTTTGCTGTGTGTAATTTTTTTAGAAAATGGCTCATTTTATATTTGTTGAACATAGATTGATTTTTTTGAAATTCATATACATAAATTTCCTGAGAGAAGTCAATATTATTTAGAAGGAAGGGCTTGCTTTCGGTCATTTGGACGTGAAAAGTCATTTCATTGGTCGCTTGAAAGGCCAACTTAGAAACCCCATGTGGAAAAAAGATAATTGGACTGCTAAGAAAGCCTGATTGAAGTTTTTCCTTGTTTGCGAGCTTCCATCCCGCTCTTTGCAATCCTTTGTAAATTACTTTTTTAAGGTCAAGTGTATCTGTTAAATGTTCCATGATAGATTCTCCTTTTGTTTGGTGCTTGATTGTCCTCCAAAGTATCGCTTGATCTGGTTGTGTTATGAGAGTTGTTAATTTGTTCTGTATAAAAACTGCATTAATTTCAAAATAAACGATTTTTTTATTGTTAATAGGTCTTTCTGTCAGAGATTATTATTAGAATTTTGTGGGTAAAATGTGAAGATTGTTAGTTCGAAAAAAATAAAATATCTACGAACTTTCTCGCATTCTATTCCTCGTAAAATCGCTCGTCAAGGGTTTTTGTGTTGTGGTCAGATCTAGCGCATAAGTTGTGTAGGCTACTCGTATCAGTATTTAACTAATCTAAGGTTTGGCTTTATATTGGTCGAATTTATTGCCCACAGTTTTTAATTATGTCTTGGACTCATGTTGGCTTGAGTATTAATTGAATCAGAATCAGCTTCGGAGGCTGGAGGCCAAAATTGAAATTTTATAGGTTCACCCGCTTCTTTCTCAGGAAGGTAGCCATATAAGGGGGTTTTCATTTGTACCGGCTTTTTCTTGTATGTATGGATACAATTTTTTAATATCCATTCGATTAACTTATCGATTTTATTGTCCTGTATATGAATATTGTTTTCATGATTATCCCATAACTCATTTAAATGCAAAGATTCTGCCTCTGACAAACGACTTATCTCAACCATCTCCGTATTGCCGCACTCATTGGTTACAATTGCGGCACACGCTTCGCCATGCCGATAAAGTGAAATAGTACAGTTCTCCTGTTTTATTTTATCTTTCAAATAAAAATACGCAACTTCAATCGTGTCGCTCTTATTATCCGATAAATACCGGGCAAATAAGTTATTTTTCACCGGCATTAAATTTAGCTTATACTCTGACAAACTTTCAAGCCCATCTCTATCAGATTGTTTGAATTTTGTTAAATATTTTTTATTTGCAGCATTCGCCGTTTTTGATTTTATTTGACTTACAACCTCGAGAAACCGGTAAATTGAAGCTGTAAAAACAGGATCATCAATATCACTGAGCTCTAAAAATTCTCTTATGGTTATCCATAAAAGCTCGATTAAATACGACTTGGTTTTGTAAATGACCGTATTAGTTATAGCTTGAAGCTGCAAACCTTCATTAAAAGACGGCTCCAATACAGGAAAAGCATCCATTGATACATTCAAACCTCGAATCATCACTTGAACTAAGGAGATGATATTCCTGTCAGTACAAAGCTGATCGTTAAAATCGGCTTCATTGAACAGCGCTTGAATATCAGGACGATTCTTAAAATCAATAGCATCTAATTTGGCCCTATTAATAATGCTTGAAGCCCGATCTTTATAGCACAATTGCACACGAAACTCTGACTCACGCAACACTAATACTTCATTTTGATGGATAACATTCTCAAAAGAGCTTTTGAAATATTTAGCGAACGATGAAATCAAGCGCACTTTTGGTATGATATCAACACCTATTGAGATCAATGCATTATTAAGCATCTCTTCTGTAATACCATCTCGAAACAGCAACGACTTCATCATAGAAGTTGCACTTGAAATATCAGTTTTAATATTTATTGAAACATCGTAAACATAATTTTTTCTAGAAAGGCGCTTATAACATTCAGTCTCATAACGTAATATTGAATCAATGATTGAATAATCAGCTTGAGCAAATTCAACTAAGTCTTCCATATCTTGATTGTGCTTTACAATTCCTTGTTCATTAATTGTAAAACATCCCATCTTGCCATTGTATGGCAAAATATAGGTGTTGCCTATTTCAAACTCAGGTATGCTTAGCAGTGTTGTGAAAATAGTACAGTCCCAATCCTCTAAAGAAATTTTATCAAGCTCAGAAAAAACATCCTTAAAAGAATTATATTCACTGATTGGCCTATCCATTGTATGCGTATATCCTTTTGCATAAGCTACTTGGCAAAGAATATAGCGCTTAATTTCATCTGTCTTTTCCCACGCTGTGATTTCTTTTTCATAGTCTTCCGGGCCTATATTTTCTTTTTCAAGCTTTTTATTGATAATTGCCTTATCAATAGAATTAAGCATATTAAGACGACGAAGCCATGGCCCATCAACATCAAGAACTTGAGAGTCAATTTCTTGGGTGAGCTGTGATTTGAAAAAAATTGTAACAATTCCATTTGGATTTTTCTTAAATAAAATGACTTTTTGTTGAAGGATTAAATCTTTGTCTTCATCGGCAACTTCTTGATCTACATCAAAGTATCGTATGGGGCACACAAATTGACGACTTAAATCAAATATTAAACTTAAGCCTTTTTTTATCGATTCAGAACGATGCGGCTCATTCTCCAATAATTTTTTTGCGCTTTTTGCTAAAAACTTGGCAATATAGAAATCCTCAACTAAATGAGTATAGCCAAAGCTCGACCATTCAAACGGCGAAAACAGCGTCGTTTTGGCATATACCTCTTGAGACCATCTCGGGTAATCTAAACTCCTACAGATTGTATCAAGTATTATATTACCTAATTGCACCGGATCTTCATCAGCAGCAGAAAACATAAGTTTAAACATCATAAAGTTATCAAATCCAGTAGCTTTACTAACAATTCTGAACATATTGGCTAAATAAAATGGCGAAGTCAGCTGATGTTGAATCATCACTAAAGGCTTCGCGCGAACAATCTCACGGAACTTAATACCTTTTTCTAAATCAAATATATGAGTATGATCTACTTTTTCGCGGTGCTGATTAAATTCATCTTTTGTAATTTTGCCTGAAATAAAAAGCCTTAAATGATCAACAAAATCAGATTCTTGTTCCTCCAACGTTTTTATTGACGCCTGAAGATCATGATTTAAAATAGCATTTGCAATTTGTAGATTAGAATTTTTCAAATCAATTTTCGCGATATCGGGCGTAATAATAATGATTTGTCGATTGGAACCTTGAAATTTAATATGATTATTATCAAACGCATGAAAGTGAGCGAGCAATAAATCAACTTCAGGCAATACGCGCGTCGCAAGATCAGCAAAGTTCCAAACGGTATCGCTGGTAGAGTGACGCAGTAATGTTCTTCGCCAGTCTTTTGCGCGAGCCCAACTCTTTGTAAACCAATAAGGATTCGCCATTAAGTGTAATCCGTAAATATTTTTTAAATACTCGCTTGGATTTTTTCCGTGAATTTCAAGCATATCAATAACCATGCCAAGCAAAACGTCAAATATTCTGCTTGAGTAACTGCCTGTAATAATGTTGGCTTGAGGTATTTCAATTTTACCATTTTTAAATAATTTGGGTTCGATAAACTTTTCATATAATTCAAAGTAACCAAAATCATAAGGCGAAGACGATCCAAAATGGTTTTTTTGAATATATTGTATCGTCCTTTCTTCTTCTATTGCGCGAATATGTTTGTTAGCTGAATATATCACCACGCCACCAGGTACATTTTTTTGTAGGCCATCAAAATCTTTAAAGCCCAATAAAGTACAATATTGCTTAACAACTTCAATAATTTCTTCTTTTTCTCTTGCAAATATAGGGCAACAGAGAAGCAAGCTTGCCTTTCCGATTGCATCACCTTCCACTTCTTTAATAGTATTTTCTGAATTAGGTTTGTAAAAGGTACCCGGCATTAACCACACCCTTGGGTCTTTTATATTCTTTTTTATTTTGTCCTTCTTTATGTTATCTGCATTTACTTTTCTGGCCTGAGCTAACTTCATTTCAGTCATATTTTTATGATATGGCGATAATAAAGGCGCCAATTTAAAAGTATGCGGAGCAAAACCAAGCTCGCGATAAAGCTCTAAATCAAAGGCTTGTTGTTTAGTTTCAATAAAATGTTTATCTAAATTACGTAATTTTTTGTAAGCGGGCGAAGGCTCAATTGGCTTTTCACCAAATGATCTTTGGGGAATTACAACAGATGTGTTGCGTAATAAAAAAGATCTAAATACAGTGTTTCTTTTTTGAAAAATTGATTTTAACATAATCGACTCCTGTAAAATAAAATTTACGTTAAATCTAATAAGCGTTTGTGTGACGAAGAAGAACCTATTGAAATCGATGGGATTTTAGCAAGCAACTTTCTTTTATTATTCTCAAAGAAAGGCAAGCGAGGCAAGGCATATGAAACCCATTCTTTGCTTTCAATTTCCCCTTGTTTTGCATAGCGAACGATGTTGTCATTCATTTCCCTTAAAAATTCGGGATTACGCTCTCTAAATTTTTTCTTACTTAGTATAGTAGCATACAAAATTCTTTGCGCTCTTTGCATTTCAAAAAAAAACTCACCTACGCTTGGCCTTATGACAAACCTACCTTGTGCACTTACGAACGTTTCTTTTAAGCAGTGTTTTTGAAAATACTCAGATTTTTTTAACAGGTCTCTTATTTCATCAACGTGTTTATTTTTAGTTTTTGTCTCCACCCAAGCGGTAGCAATTTCATGAAAAATCTTATATTCAGCCTCTATTTTTGCTTTTAAAGGCGGAAAATGTTTATTAACAATTTTTTGCCTTAACGCTTCTGCAAGTTCATTATGTTCGGCTTTTAAATAATCCTGATAGGCCAAATTCCAATCATCATGTCGCTCATGAAACTTGCCTCGCTTAACATATACAGTGTTTGAATTAGGATACCATTCCAACACTTTATTATAACACCACAATGTTTGCTTAAACTCACCGTAATGCTCTTTTCGTTCTGCAAGTCTGATTAAACTAACTGCCATATCAGCTATTTTTGACTCATCACCCCCAGTTTTATAGTCGCTAAAAGCTTCGTCAAAATTTTTCATTTTTTCATATACTTGGCCTCGCCCAACATATAAATCACTTCTCAATGGCAACCAATTTATTGCTTTTTTATATTTCATTAAAGCACGATCATAATCTTTTTCTTCACAAGCCTCTTCGGCTTTTAAAACTAGATTTTTAACAATATCATCAATGATTGCATTCACTTTTTTCAAATTTTTTTCTGTAAGCCTAATAATGTGACTAAAATCCTGATTGCTTGCTTGAAATTGTCGTGACAAAAGATCTCTTAACTCAGCGCGCGCATCAAAATAGTTTTTAAAGTGGACATAGGCTTTAGCGCGATCATAGAGATACGGAAGATGGTTAGGAAATAAGCTGATTGCGTTTGAATAATTTTTAATAGCTTCCTCTTCATCAGATAGTGCTTTGTATGCCTCCCCTTTAAAGTAATATGCGTGTGCAACGTTAGATTCAGGCGCACCAATATCTAAAGTTCGACCACAATCATCAATGACATGTTGATACTCATCAGATCTCAATGCAGAACGTGCTCGTTTTAAATAATAATTTGTTCTGTTTTCTTGGCGTGCTTTTTTTTGCGCCTCACAATCATTTTGCAATTGAATTTTTTGTTGCCCCAACTGATATAAATCTTGCCTACACTTTTCTTTGTCGTGTATCAGCTCATTGTTCTCTTGTTGGTACTCCTGGCGCACCTCATTGTAAACTTGTCTTTCTCTATTTTCATACGCGCTTCTATTGCGTTCTACTCTTTCTGCTTTTTGTTCCATTTCTACTTTTAAGCTATATGACGCTTGCGCTCTTTCGCTTGCAACTTCAGCTCGGTTAATATAGTCTTGTTTTCGATTATATTGTTTTTGTGCTTGCTTACATGCATTTTTATGTGCCTCTACTGCTCCTTTGTGTTTACGTATAATTTCATCTTTATCAAGCATAGCTGTAGAACTCCCCCCGAAAGTTTGAGTATGAATGCTCCATAAATACTGGACCTTATAGGCATCAGCATCCGACATTATCGGAGCTTTTGTTGCCGGCACATTCCATTTGCACCTATTTGCATCTCCAATCAGCTCACAATGTTTTCGATGAAGTCTGTCACTTTCACGGCCATAATTTCTCGCCTGATTTAGATATTCATCTACTTGCGTGTCATATTTACTGACCGTGCTTTTAATATTGCGATCAAATGCACTTAAATTATTTCTCAAAATTTGTAAATTTCGTTCTTGTGGCACAAGAACATTATTCCAACGTTGCCTTTCATTTAATAAGATAGTGTTTGCTTGATTAATTCTTTCCTGACCCTTGGAGGCCGCTTCATGATACTCACGCCACCATTGTTTGTGTTCGTATTGCGCGTTTATTTCCCATCGATCTAAATTGAATTGCATCATTTTTTTGGTCCTATTTTACCTGAATATGAATTGAGAAATTTATTGAGAAGAAGAAAGAGTTAATTTTTGGTCAATAACGTGCTTGATTATAACGTTGGATTTATAACAAAGTAAAATGTTATTGAGCATATATAAGTTCAGGTGCTTTGAGACTTTGATGTGTCAACCCCCTTTTTCATTGTTAAGAGCTTCTAGCTTACCCAATCGTCTCAGGTAGTCGAAAGTGCGATAGAAGTCCCAATGAGAAAGGGTTGGTTTTTCGTGCTGTGGTTAGGTTAATTTCAGCCGTATAATCGCCTTGATTGATCGTTGCTAAATAAGTGTTTGGTTTTTTTGTTGCTGCTAAATGGGCTTTTTTAAGCAGTTTAAATAATCCCCATGGCCCAGTACAAGGGATGATTGTTGTTTGATCTTTGATGTCAGCAATTGTTACTTGGCAAAGATTTGTGTTAAAAGCATCGGGCCAAACAAATGCGTTTTTTTGATAAGGTGTTTCATTGTTGAATGTGAAAGATTGTTGGCCAAGCTTAAGGTTCATCGAAATAATGTTGACGGAAAGTTTGTTTGGCTGAATTGAAAATGGCACATATATGTGTTGATCATTATTTCTAAAGTATGTGTGTTGAATCGTATAAATTGCTTCAAGGTTTGCGAGTATGCTACTTGAAATTTGAAGTCCATCGCCATCAACATTTTTTAGTTTCCAGGGTTGTTGTGTTGTGTCAATGAAGGGTTGTAAATAACTCATAAAGAAATCATCTAAAAGGCCATTGGGTTTGAAAAAATATGAAAAACTTTCAAGTGTTGAATTTCGGCTGGCAGTAATTTGAAATGGAAAGCGATTCGCTAATTGTGCATCATATTGTGGCATAATATTCTTCTTCCATTGTGAGTTAATGTACTCTTGTGTTTGGAATAATATAATTTGCCAAGCATTGCTCGCAATCGAGTTTAACCAACTTTTGATAGGTTCAGGGTAAACTGAAGACATTGAAAATAACTTTTCAATTGCATCATCACCGCCGTTATTTCGCATGCGATATGCAGCAAATTTAAAGGCTGCTTTGCTAGGTTGTTCACTCGTCGCAAGGGCATTAATTTCAGTGTTTAATTGTTTTAAAGTAGAGACGACCGCTTGAAAGGAGTTGTCACTTGTCGAATTATTTTGGACGATATAAGCGAGATTGCTTAATTGCTCATTGTCCGAGAACGCTTCCATGACTAAGTTATTTTTGATTAGGTTTGAGAGTTGCAGTAAAAGTGAGTTGTCTGAAGAAAGTAATGTTAATGCATGGTTTAGTTGGTCCAGTTGTGTGAAATTAACAATTTTAATATTATTTAAAAAGGCGAGCCATGTGTTGGCATAATCATCAAGGTATTTGGTTTTCAGTTTTTCAGTAAGAATTTTGACTGAAGTTGATTTCGTGTTTCGAGTGTTTTGCACATTGCCCAAAACCCAATTGCCGCGAATTGCTTCAAAAGCGGCGCTTTGAATGATGCCAGGATTAACGGCTTTGTAACCATCGGAAGTATAAATGCTGTTGATATTAATATTGGGATCAGCCAGCGTTAAGACAGTGGCAGCAGAAGCGTTGTTATTAAGGTTTAGTGATAATGGTTGATTTTTAGGGACAGAGTTTTGAAAAATAATGTAAGCAAGTTGCATGGAGTTTAGCTGTAATAATCGATTCTGGGCGGTTTTAATAAGTTTTTCATTAGGGTTGATTTTAATGGCTTCTTTGCCGAGTAAATCATCGAGGTACGAAAAAGTCGCGCTATTATCTGTGTTTGGGTAAATATATTTCCAGACTTTGTGCAATAAATTGTTTAGTGTGCTTGCTTTATAGTGTTTTGGTTGAGACAGCATGATGTATGATTCTAAGCTTGCGTATTGGATATTTGCCGGTGTTTTTTTGTCTGATAGCAGATGTGTGAGCGTTTTTGTGATCTTTGGAATCATAAATTTTTGTAAAGCATTGTTATAAACAAAAATACTTTGATGCTTTAATTGTGTTAATGCTTTATTAGGTGACAAAGCATTAGGTAAATACTGAACTTTTTTGTTAAATGCCAACGAGGCATTTTGAAGGTGTTTTAGAGAGTTTAGTCGTTTAGTGAAATCCTTTTTATTTGGGGATTTTTCTTCGGAAAGAACACGATAAGTTGTAATTGCTTGTTGTGTGTTGTTAATAAAGGTTACTTGTTTTTTAAAGTTATAAGTCCATAAGGTCGCAAAGCCAAGAATAAGTCCAACCATTACAAGGGCAGCAATTAATTTTAATGCGAATTTGCTTTTACCAAAATGATGTTTCTTGTAAAGAGTGTTTAGCTTATGCATGATATGTCGCTGGAAAAAATCATTAACAAAATAAGCATGTGTCGTTGGTTGTTGTATATTGATTAGCTGGGTGTCGTTTGATTTTGAGTGGGATATTGTTAAGTTCGATTTAGATTGCTGTGTTGCCGCGGTGAAAAACACATCACTTAAATTAAACTTTTTCTCTAGCGCGTCTTGCCATTTTTTAAAAAAATCAATTAATTTCGATTTTGTATGTTTCATTTGGAGCGGAAAATCGTTAATCAACGCTTTTTTGTCGGGGTTATATTCGTGTTGGAGTCTGAAAATAAGTTGTTGGCTTAATCTTTTCATTAAGCTGTCGAAGTTTTCAGAAAAGGATTTTACTATGTCAGTATTTGATTGAAATGAGATGCCCCAATATTGTTGACGTTCGTCACGACTTAATTCACCAAAAAATTCGCGAAATCCTGTCATCAGATCGCACTTATTAATAGCTAAATAAATCGGCGGACGGTTTTGAAATGTTTTATAAATTTCACGCAAATTTTCTTCAATATTTTGAAGCAGTTTCTCGAGTTTTTGCTCGTTGTTTAAGGAGAATAGTTTGTCTAGTCCAACGGTCAAAATAATGCCCGACAAGTTTTTTTCATGACAATGATTTTTAAGGAAGCGTAGAAAATGTGTTCGGCTTCTTTGGGC
>SDBS01002868.1_pt1 | contig 17037 bp, 14 predicted proteins | sample 2277091 | NCBI WGS metagenome assembly SDBS01 (sample SAMN10404972, study PRJNA504765) | marine sediment metagenome | isolation source: marine sediment core GS10_PC15, 163 cmbsf | place: Arctic Ocean: Southern Knipovich Ridge | collected 2010 | reverse complement strand
TTGACTTAGCCATCAAGTATCTTTGTTGCAGCTCTCTGAGGTATTGGTTTCTTGAGTGCATATCCATTTTCTCCTCTCCCTGGTATTTTAATCTCACCAGGGACTATGGTAGCAGAATTCGGTTAGATTTTTTATGATTCAACACTTACCCCTTCGGTTAGATTTTAGATGATTCAATTCGCCGGCTTTCTGGTTGTCTGTTTTTCTGGTATTATGGTTTCTTTCCGATTCCACATATAAATTATCATATTGTTTTGGTAAGTAACAATGTCGCCTTCTGTGTAAAAGTAAGACATGAACAAAATCCCAAAATTCCAAATCCTCTATTTTCTCTTCTAACCTTTCTACTACTAAAAAGTTTCTTATCTTCCACGGAAATTCAGGTAAATGCTCAGCGAACCACGTCATTACGAGCGAGGTCCCTCGCTTGTCATTGCGAACGCCTGCCTGTGTGTGTCCGGAGGTTGCCAAAGGCAACCGTGGCGATCTGATCAGAGATTGCAGAGCTTCTTCTAAGCCGAAGTCCAGAGCAAAGCGAAGGGGAAGCGAGGAATCTCGTTTTATGGTCCTGGAGGCCTTCAGTGAGTTCCCTCGCTTATGCTCAGGACAAGCCTCACAATGATAGAAGGGAACGCATTTGACTGAATATTTACAAATTCAGCCAGGTTTAAGGTAAATACTAAAAGGTGAATTTTTTAACATGTAAATCTTCCTAATAGAGGATTGCAAAGCATTAGGGAGACCTTTGTAAATGAGGGGTCATGGTCAAGATGATACTGCACGCTTTTTGTCTTAATTTTGAATGGATCTAGACAACAAACCGAATCTAAGATGAGAGTAGGAAAAAGACATATCTCTTCTCCTGTAACATAGCCTAAGGACTTTAGCTTCTCATAGGGAGTTAAGTTCCCTAATCCTTGATGAGGACGCTCTAGATTATAGATCTTTTGCCACCAGATACCTCTTTTGATGAAATCTTTCTCGTTCTTTATCATAAGTAGATAGGGTATATAGAACTCTTGATCATCTGTTTGATGGCTTCTTTCTACAAAGGCATTATCCTCTGGATGACCCTTTCTTATGATAGATCTAGTTACTCCTAAAGGCTTAAAGACTCTTTCCAGGTTCCTCTTGAAAGAGCCGGGAGCTGAGGCAGCAAACTCTACTCCACCATCTGATTGAATGTGTAAAGGATAGTGAAAGCCAAAAGATCTTATCCACCAGATAATAAGCTGAAGATATGCCTTACCGCAGAACCAGTCTTTTCTGTAGGAGAATGAGAGAAAGCGAATGCGGGTTAAGACATCAATCACTGTCCACTGGAAAAGAGGTAGATTTGAGGCCTCAAGGTGTCTATAGACCTCTTTGGGCAGAGTTTCTTTATCCAGTATTTCCTTCACATCAACTTGCATCTCTTGAAAAGGAAAGAGAAATGCCATATTATAGAAGGGTGAGCCACGAGACCTTTTCACTCTCTTTCTTCTCTTTCTTTCAAGACCGGCTCTTTTGATTACTTTTCCAATAGTAGATTCAGCAATATTAATACCTTCTTTTTGAAAGATATAGTACCTGAGCCTTCTTTTGCCAAGTTTGGTCTTTTTGCGATATTCAATAATCATTTGTTCTTTTTCCTCTTCTATATAACGAGGATGTTTAGATTTAGGCTTATGAGAGGAATCTTTTAAGTTTCTCTTTTTCTGTTTCTCAAGAGCTAAGTAAACTGTATGAGCCGAACACTTCATTGCTCTTGCGGTTGCTCTTACGTTATTCTTTAAGGATCTAAGATTAAATAAAAGAGCTTTCCTGGCAAACTCTTCACCGACATCTTTTTTGAGCTCTAAGTATGATTGATGCTGGACAGTCATAGCAGGAGGCCTCCTTTTTGAGAGTTAAAAACATCTTCTTTGAATTTACTCTCATTCTAGAGTGCTTCCTGCTCACTGTCCAGATCCCTTTCACTTTATTGAAGTAATAACTTCTACTATTGTTCTTCTTAAAAAAGTGTGCAGTATCATTATAGCCAAGAGAAGAGGGGATTTGACAATACTATTTTTTTTACTATCTTTAATGCTATGAAAGATACTATCAAAGAAAGGGGGAAACTGAAATGAGGAGAATGATTCTTGTATTTGCCGCAGTGTGCTTTCTTACCACAGCCCTTTGGGCATCAGCCGATGAGGTGATAGTCGTCGACAAGAAGGATTTCAAGGTCGAACTAACAAGCGTGGACCTAAAGATGATTTCCTTCGACGTCGCTAACTTTTATCTAACTATTCCTGTTGCAGTAATATCCACTATACGTCTTACCGAAGATGGAGAGAGATTCATTTTGCGATCCATAACAGGAAGAGGAATAGAAGGCACTACTAATTTCGAGCTAAAAGGCACATGGGAGCTCGGTGAGTACTCAGTTGGTCTTTCAGACATTAAGTCCATTGAATTCGATTGGGCTACCCAACCAGAACAAGAAACTGTAGTAGCAGATCAACCGGATGGCTTTTACGCCATCTGTACTGACTGGACTGGAGCAACCATGGAAGTATTTAACTTCCAATACAGGGGCAGCTATGGGTATTACAGAGCTGCTTACCGTCGGGTAGTAGCAATTCCCCCCAGAGAACAATATTTCCCCGCAGAGAGCGGTACGCGTTATCTACATCGCAAATATCTCCCTGTCGAGTATAAAGAAGTTATTGTGGGGGTCCCTTTTGCAGATATTGATGCGGTCAAGTTCACAGATACCGAACCAACTGAGAAGTCCTGGGAGCCCACTCTAGATATTAAGCTAGGGGATGGAAGCATGTTAACGGGCAAATTTGTGGAATTGGGGGAATACGCTCCAAAATTCGCTGGTCAGGTGGCGCACGGGGATTTAGTTGAAAGAATCCGCGAGATAACCTTTAACCACGAGCGAGATAAGAACGCACCAAGGGTTACTCCAGAGAAGGATGACATCAGGGGGGATCTAGACTCTATATACACTATCTCTATCAAAACATGGCAAGGAAATCAAGTCCTATTTCTCAATGGTTGCCGGTTCGAGCTTGATGAGGGCTATGAGTGGGAGGAATTGAAGACCAATTTTAACCTTGAGATCGGTGAGTCAAGCAACATTGTGGATTTCGACAAAATTAGAAGTATTCAGTTCAAGGGTAAGGGTGAAGCCAGCATGACTACTACTTCTGGTAAAACTTTCGATGTCTCACTTCCTGGTTATGATACAATCTGGCTCGGAGGAAATCTAGACAAATTTGGCCCTGCTCGTATTAAAATGAGCAAGGTGGCTTTGTTTGAAATCAATAGGACTGCCGGACCATAATTACTGTAACTCCACATCGCTTAACACGAGGGTCTCCAACTACACCGCTTGGCTACTTCACTCAATCCCTTTGGGATTCGCATATTCCTGATCGTTATTCTTTCTGTCCCCTTCTATGTAAAAGCACGACATTGACTACTTTCCTCTAAACTAAAATCCTTGTTTTATCGATATTCTAGATTATAGATTCACGACACTTTGTCGTCTTTTTTACTAAAGACTGACGACTCCTTTGGAAATCGTTAATCTGAATGGAACTATGAGAAGAGACTGCAGTATTTTTTATAATGATCACCCTCTGACAAATAGTGAAGAGGGTAACGACAAGAAGCTATTGGAAGAGATTTCTTTGTTATCAACATCGTCCAGTCCGGGGAGACCGCATAGTGCGTTGAACTACCGGCCACCTCCTCCCGGGGCTATTATTTCGTTGACTCTAACTTAACAAGTGGTACAGTTAATGGGGGCAGGTCAAGTACACTCCAGCATAGTCCTAAACTTTGTTGTTTCTTAGCTGTTTTGATTACGGCAAGTTTCTTTCTACTTTTAACCTCCGAAATCTCGGGTAAGATTACCCTACCCTGCCACTCACTATTTCTTTCTCCATTTTTCACGAATTTCATAAAAACTTGGATTTCTGGTGACTAATTTGTTGAAAATTCTGCTAATTTGCTCAATATATCGCTTTCGCTTTGGTAATTCTTCTAATATTCTCACGGCCTCATTGATATCGCCGATCATAATTTCTTTTGGATAATCCAATAAGAACTCAAAAGAATCCAAAAATTTGTCAGCTCCGTCTTTTCCTTTCACTTTCGCTAATATTTTTTCGTTTTTATAGTTAGGCCAATAATATACGTCTTTTGCCTTACCTTCTTCAACCTTCTTTTTGATTTCTGCTCTCTCTTTTTCTAAACATTTTCTCCAAAGTTGATAACATTCTCTAGGCTTTTTTTCGAAATTATCTTCGATAAATCTGTAGAGATGGCTGAATGTTTGTTGATGGTAGTAATTAGATATAACATCAAGATATTTATAGGAAATTTTGAATGCGTTATTATAGTTCAAAACATTCTTTACCTCCAATTTATCTGGGATAGATTTTTCAATAAGTTCGTAGAAATGCCAAGAAAATCGAGAATTGATTTCTGGATTTTTCTTCTTAAGAATCTTTTCTAAAAGCTGCTGGAATAGTTTACTATCAAAATCATCTAGATCATCGTATAGCCCTGGCATTTTCCATTTCCAATCTCCAAAACTATTTCTTCTCAATTCAGCAAAATAGATAAATAGAGGCGCTGCTTCTCCAATAACTTCTTCTGGAAATTTTTCAAGCGCCTTAATAAGTTTGAACGCATTATTTACATTTAATGCTCGTATATGATTAAACACTTTTAAAATGCTTTTTCCTAAAACCTTTCGTACATTCATTGGCAGTTTAGAAATGTCTGTCAACAAACTGAAAGCAATTCCTTCTATTCTTCTTGACATTTCCAATGCCTTCTTTGCATTGTCATTAAGAAACAAGACATCTCTTTTTTCCGGCAAGACAGTCAATCTACTCTTAGCTAATTGAGATAGTGCAAGACAGGCCATATACTTGACATAGTGGTTTTGATCCTTGGTAAGTTTTTCAGTTAAATCAATGTTTTCAGGAATGTAGCCCCGACCATCCAAAACAGCGCAATTCGCTAAAACCCAAGCGCACCAGCCTCGAACGGTAGTAATAGAATGAATATCCTTGCCCTGTTCAATTTCTTTGTATTCACTATATTTTCCTGTAGGATCTTCGGAGTTTTTTCTTCTTGGAGTACAAGGATCAGAATCATTAATGAATACCTTTACAATCCTTATTGCCTCTCGAATCTTTCCCTGTTTCGCTAAAGCGTCCGCGAATTGCACAATTGCTTCTCTCGACTGCGAGCGAGTAATTTTGTTTTCGATTTCTTTGATGTCATTGCCTAAACTGTTTAAAAAAGGGTCTAAGAATGTATTGTAGATTTCCACTAGAATATTTTTATTCTCTTGTTTTGAATTGCCTTCGTCAATTAAAGCATTGTACAATACAATCTGTTCATTATCAGTTAATTCTCGTTTTCTAGATAAAGTTTCAAGAATTTCCAATCCAGTTTTAAGATCTTTCTTTATAATTCTGTTTAATAATCTTGCTATGGTAAATGCGTCAAAGGAATCCATTTTTTTTAGGAAATAATTCCCACCAATAAAATCCTTAAACATTCCTATTCCTTCCTCAAATGAATCATCCAAAAATTGAGAAATAATCATAACTATGTTTTCTTCAAAAATTCTTCCTTTTTGATAGTAATCTTTACTTTTAATCCAATTTCTTAATATTCTCCTTGCTCTTTCATCGCCATGTTTGGCCAGCCCTAAAATAATTTGTTCTACAAAAGGATTAACAGGAATTTTATACTTATCAACACTTACTTTAACTAATTTCCATTTCTTTTCGTCTGGGAAATTGCCACGGAGTTCCTGATATATTAAATCAGATTTATGGGGTATTCCTTTGCGAGATGAGAGAAATTCTTTCAGTATTTTGAAGGCTTGCCCTAATATTTTCTCGCCTCTACTTTTGTATTCTTCTAAAATTATAGAAATTGATGCTCGATTAAGGAAATCTGGATGATTCTTTTCAACCTTATCGGTTGAGGTAATGCAATTATTTATTATGAATTCCCAAGCTCTGATTTTGTTTCTTTCATAGTAATCCCAAAAAGCTGGTTTTAGGGTATAAGTGACAAAATGTCTGTCAGTCACTGCATATTGATTCCCCCAGTAACAAGTAGTTCCGCCGTAGTGTTCCCAGCCTTTAAACCTTAATGTTTTGCTGAAATACTGGTAGTGTTTATCGTATTGCTCTGACAAAACCTTCGTAAGAACTGGTAGATTTTCTTCAAAATTAACATCTAGCCAGCTTCTCAGAATTTCAAAAGTTTTTCTAGGTGTGTAGTGACCGTGAGTTCCTTCATCTCCAATAAGATTAAAGGAGCTAATAATTAACTCATATATTTTATTTTTGAGACCATCATCAACATTGTCGTATATCTTCTTTAGCAATTCGGATATTTTTTCTTTTTTCCAAAAATCTCTTTCTCTCGTTTTGATATAAAAAATATCATCCTTGCGGGCGTGGATTAACTTTTCAACAATCGCAAAAGCTTCTGAAAGGAATTCTTTATCCTCAGCCATAATTTTGCTGACGATCTTAACGGCATCAACTTCAAAATGATCATGCTGATAAAATCTTCTAATTTCACCTACATTATCTTTAATAAACTGAAGGATGTATCTTTTGTTTTTTTTAGTGTGTAGATTGTTCTCGAAAATCTTAAACAAACTAAACGAAAATCTATAAAATTTATGAAGCTCCCATAAGTCCTTCCATTGTTCAACGTCGTCAATTCGTCCACTTTCAAACTTTTTGAGGACAAAAAACACCAAGTCCGGTTTTGAAGAAAGCGCAGAAATCTGGTGAGAAGCCCATATAGGAGATTTATTATTTTCTATTGCTGCGATAAGATTCTTAAGCTGATCTTCTACTTCTACTCGTTCGTTATCAAAGTGTCCGCTATATTTCCTTGCATTCTTTCTAATACTCTCAATCTCAGATAATATATCCGACCTATAAAAGATATCACCTTTTGCGGATCCTTTATAAATTCTTTCCACTAGAATACTGTCAGCGTCACGTTCCAACTCATCTTGTGGCAGCCAGAAATCCAAGAGCTCGCTAAATAAGGAGTAAATAACAAGATGGATTTCTCTTTTCCGAATCTCCCAAAATCTCACTCTATTTAAAATAGCAATTTGTTCATTTCTAAATCCTTTTTTCTTAAATTCTGAAGCAACAAGATTGCCCGGATATTTCATATGATGAATCTTATCTTTTAACATTCTGTCCAACTTTGTGCAAATAACGAGTATCTCATCATTTTTTTGCAGTATGTTCTTTTTTAATACGGACTGCAAAATGATCTTCAAGTGCGAAAAACTGAAGTTGCGTTTCCAATCTTTTGATTCACAGATTATTCTTCGCCCGTCATTGAAGACTAGATTAAAATCCTCAAATTTTGGCGCTTCGAGTTGGATGTATGAAAAACTTGGATCCCGGAGATATTGCAAAAACAGCGCCAAGGCTGCCTTTGCCTGGAAATCTATTCCTTTATAGTTGGGCTGGCCTTGTTTACTCATAGTATTCGACTCAATTCATTGGAGAACTCATCAATAGTTCGAGACAACTCTCGATAATTGTCCCGATATTCGTCTTTACCTCCCGATATGCTAGCACCGAATGACTTCTTCACTTTTGGTAGTAAAGCTTCAATTTTCTGGAAAAGATTTAGTAATCGTCGATAATCATGCATTCTCGCTTCGTCTATACATCCAGCTTCCAGGTATAATCGCAAATTATGAAAAATAATAGTGTCCAAAAGGGGCAAATGTGCGTCGTAGCTCTTCTTTAATCGCCCAAGTATGTCTTGGACTGGTCTAATATATTCTGGATAGAAATTATCTTCTAAGAGAAATGTTCTTCTTAACTCCAGTCCATTTTCAATAGGTTTGCAATGCCCATTTTCTCTTATGTAAGCCCTGCCATCTGTCATATGAGGTTTATCAGTATAAAAACTCTCGCTTACCTGGACTATGTAAATATGTTTCTCTTTATTAGGGATTTTAATTGTGTGAAATAACGACCAATTCCTAATCGGCAGAAGTATTTTGCTACTCACTATATTACTTACTTTTGTTTGAAAGTTGTGATCATAAGATAATCCAATTATTGATTTATCATCGGATATACCAAAGAAAACCAAACCACGCTTAGAATTAGCAAAGGAACAAAATACGTGTCTTAACCTATCTTTTCCCTTATTATTTCTGGAATCCGGAATCCGCAACTTAAAATCATAATCCCAACTTTCCTGACAAGAGGGATCTCTAAGCCAATTTTCCAGATCTCGGTATTCCCAGTCTATAACTTGATTCAATCTCTATCTCCGAAGGCTTTTTGCTCAATTAAGCTTTATCAGCTTCAGCGTCTTTCTTCTATCGGGTTCCCTAACCAAATCTCACCTTCGGTTTCCTTGGAAATATTGTACCGTTTTAGCTAGCTATTTGTATATCCGTATAGGATGATGGCACTCTACCTTCATCTGTAAATATAGACATTAATTCCCTATTCTCCTTCCAAAATCTCCTCCACGGTTGTTTTTCCCAGCTTTGCAATCTTCAGAAGAATATCTCCGGGCGGGATTACTTCACCCTTTTCATATCTACTTACTGTTGGCTGAGTTACTGCCAACTTGCACGCAAATTTCTGTTGGTTCATGTCCAAATCAATGACGCGTATCTTCTTGATTCTCCTCCCCATTTCCCTTTTATTAACAGCCATTTCAAGTCCTCCTATTGCACGGTAGAATATCCGTAACCCTTGACAAAAATACAATTACGTATATAATATACATAGTGAAGTTAGACTACTCTGCACTCTTGATATTAGGTTGTATTTTATTCAAACATACGCCATTGTCAAGCCCCGGATCTGAGAAAAAGAATTTGACGGTGGCTGAGAGGAGAAAGAAATGAATAGACTCCTTATCAACGTGAAGCAGCTCTCTGAGCTAACAGGATTGAGCATCTTCACGCTCTATTCCTGGATTAACCAGAAGAAAATCCCCTATGTAAAAGTGGGAAGGCTTGTTCGGTTCGAGCCCAGAAGAATTGAAGAGTGGATTGAAGGAAATAGCGTAGAAGAGAAGAATTTGTAGGGAGGAGTCTTGTGCGTAACCTCCGAGAGCACCGAGCAGTTTCTGCGAGGAATCCGGACAATTTGTATCCAAAAGTAAATAGGAGAAAACAGGCTCTAGAAAAGCTAGCTGAGTACCTTCGAAACGAGAAAGGCTATTCTGAGAAGGAAATCAAGAAATTTATAGCTGAATCCTTCATAGAAAAAGTAGACTGCTAATTCTTGAGGACTCTCTTCAAGTTATTGAACAAAATCTGAGGATAGCATAGATGGCGGTATATAAGAAGGGGAATAAGTGGTACATTGATTATTATGTGGCTGGGAGGCGGCGGAGGGAATGTATCGGCCCTACCAGGAGGCAAGCAGAATTGGTATTGAAAAAAAGAAAAGTTGAAATAGCTGAAAATAAATTCCTAAATATACGTAGATTTGATAGGATACGACTTAAAGACATGAGCTCTGAGTATCTAAAGATTTATGCAAAACCAAATAAAAGATCTTATTCTCGAGACCAGACAATTATAAAACATTTAGATGAGTTTTTTGAAGATAAATACCTGCACGAAATAACAGCAGTTGATATAGAGAAATACAAACTCTCTAGGCTCAGGCAAGTCTCTAAATCAACTGTCAATAGAGAACTAGCGTGTCTGAAACACATCTTCAAAAAAGCTAATGAATGGGGAAAAACTGACCAAAATCCAAGTGAAAAAATACGTCTCCTCAAAACAGTTCCACCAAGAATAAGATATCTGGAGACTGAAGAAATAGAGGCCCTCTGTAATGCATGCCCCTCTTATCTGAAACCAATCATTTTGACGGCAGTGAATACGGGTATGCGGAAAGCTAAGCTACTGAACCTCGAATGGAAAGACTTAGATTTCCACAATAAATTGATCTACCTTACTGATACCAAAGGAGCCGGAAAGCGAGAGATTCCTATCAATAATCTTGTCTATACTACACTTCTCAGCATAAGAAAGAGACCCAACAGCCCATATGTTTTTTGCCACAAGAATGGCAAACCATACAGGGATGTGCGGGTTTCTCTCGACAAGGCTGCCAGCCAAGCTAGAATTGAGAGGGTTCGGTTCCATGATTTGAGGCATACTTTCGCCTCTCAACTGGTCATGGCCGGGGTAGACCTAAAGACCATTCAAGAACTGCTCGGACACAAAACAATTGACATGACGCTTCGCTATGCCCATCTTTCTCCTCATCATAAAAGAGCAGCAGTAGAAGTTCTAGGGAAACGAATGGACGCCACGGGGAGAAAAAAGGAAAGAGGAGAAAATCGACATCCCGAAATTGTTGCCAACACAGTAACATAAAGATGCCGAAGTGGCGGAATTGGTAGACGCGCAGCATTCAGAATACTCACTATCATTGATGAGTACACCAGGGGAGTGCCTGGCCATTTTGGTTGATCGTAGGATTACCTCTCGGAACGTTACCGAGCAGCTGTTCTATCTGTTCATATTTAGGAGTGCCCCTGAATATACTCGTTCCGATAACGGTCCTGAATTCACCGCAAAGGCGATACGCAGATGGTTGAATCGTCTAGGAGTAAAGACGCTATTCACTAGAGCGAGGGAGTCCCTGGGGGATGAGGATACATAGAATCATTCAATGGGAAACTAAGAGACGAATTGCTCAATCGGGAGAGGTATTCACCACATTAACTGAAGCTAAGATACTCATTGAAGAGTGGCGCAAGGAATACAATCAAGTAAGACCCCACAGTGCTCTCAACTACCGACCACCTGCTCCCGAGGCCATCATTCCGTTGACTCTAACTTAACAAGTGGTACAATTAATGGGGGCAGGTCACCCATCGCCCTCATCAATGGCGACGAGTTTGCTAGGCTCCTTGTCGAGTACGGCGTCGGCGTCAACAAGCGTTCTCACGACATCGTGTAGATATCTGACGAAGCTGCGCTTTCCGAAGGGACAGACGCATGATCAACGAGCCCGTAACCCTGACAACAGAGGGATTCCAACAGGCTTGGCTTGAGGCGGTGCGGTTGCTAATGAACATGCAGTGGGAATGCCGAAACCTCATGGTGCAAATCCGAAACCCCACTCATCTCGACCAGATCCTGCATGATCGTGTCACGGATTTCGCGCGGCAAGAAGGTGTGCTCGAGCCAAAACACGTGGCCTATACCATCTTCCCCCACGGTCTGTACCAGCGCACAGGAAACGCTGAGAAGCTCTTTGAGGCATATAATCGACGGAACGGTTTGTTCGAGCGGCTTCATAGACGGAAGCCCAGCTGGGGTACCTACTTCCGCCGCATGACGCATTACGACAAGGTCGGGGACGTCGTCAATCAGCTTGGCAACGTCATCAGGACGATCCGGACCAGGCAGAACGTCAGCAAGGCGGCCTACGCTGCTATCATCCAGATCCCCGGCGGCGAAACGCTAAGACCCCTCGGGGGTCCTTGTCTCAACTATCTAGCGATTCAGCTGGAGCCTGGTCCCTCCACGGTGCTCGGTCTGTTGGCGGTCTATCGAAACCATGACTTCCTCGAACGGGTTTATGGGAACTATTGGGGTCTGTGCAATTTGGTTCAGTTCCTTGCTGCTGAAGTCGAGGCTACTGTGGGCCCCCTGACATGCGTCTCCTCGCGTGCCTATGTCTCTGGAAGCAAGACCGTGCTCAGGGCATTCGTGGAGGACTTATGATTTACCACCATAAACGGCCCTTCGTCTTGCGCGAATTCAAGATTGAGGTCACCTACCGCTGTGACTTGAACTGTGTTCATTGTTCTAGCGACGCGCGTCCGTCAAACTTGCTGGAGATGTCCCGCGACGACTGCATCCGCATTCTTGCGGACGCAGCGACGATGGGGGTCCAGGATGTAGCTTTTTCTGGCGGCGAGCCACTGTTGTGGCCACATATTTGCAACGTCGTGGAGGAAGCGACCAAGCATGGCCTGAAGGTCACGATATACACATCGGGCTATGCGGACGATTTCAAGCGGAAAGCAACCCGCCTGCACACGCTTGGCGCGTCAAAGTTCATCTTCAGCGTCTTTGGTGCAACGGTGGCCGATCATGAAAGAATCACGCGGAAAGCAGGAAGCTTCGAACGGACCAAGACTTCGATGCGAGAGGCATTTGCAGTTGACCTTACCACGGAACTGCATTTCGTTCCGATGTCGAGTAATTATCGTGAACTGGTGGATATCGCGCTTCTTGCCCGTGAGCTTGGCGCCTCCCGCATCAGCATATTGCGTCTTGTCCCTCAAGGACGTGCGACGTTGATTCGGGACCGCGTTCTTAATCGCGTCCAGAATTTCGAGCTCCGCCGTCAGATTCAGAATCTCCAAAAAGAGTACGGACATACTTTCGTCCGAACCGGTTCACCTTACAATTTCCTGATGCTGAACGATAAGCCAGCTTGTTGGGCGGCGATTGATCGCCTCATAATCGGTCCAGACCAGAGGCTCTATCCATGTGATGCCTTCAAGAGAATTGGAGCGGCCGAACTCGTGGGAACGGAAGCTTGGTCTTCGCTTGCAGAGCTGAGCCTGCCCGATTGCTGGCGGAAATCCCCTTTCCTGGAGGCTGTGCGAAGGTACCTCCCCCCCGATTTCGCCGATCCATGCGACTCATGCAAGATACTAGAGAAATGCGTATCTGGCTGCTTGGCGCAGAAGGTCATCGCATACGGTTCCCTCGAGAAACGCCCTGACCCGGATTGCCTTGGCTCCAACTTTCGAGGAGATACGCCGTGATCTGTTCATATCGAACTTTCAGCAAAACAGCCCGATTCAACGACCTCGTTGAATCGGTGCAGCACTGCGACCTGTGTCCCAGGCTCTGTCAACGCACGAAGATTTTGTCTGAGGCCAACGGGAGCATTGAGTCCAAGGTCTTGTTCGTGGCTGAAGCACCTGGGCGTCTCGGTGCCGATAGAACGGGGATACCTCTTTACGGGGACAAAACCGGAGACAATTTCGAGAAACTGCTGGGCAATATTGGCTGGAAACGCAGCCAGGTCTTCGTCACAAACGCCGTACTCTGCAATCCCAGGGAGGATAATGGTACTAACGGAACCCCGACACGCGAGGAATTCACAAACTGCTCGGCTTACTTGGAGATGACTATCATGCTTGTGAGGCCGGACGTGACTGTCAGCCTCGGCGCCACTGCTCTCAAGGCACTCGACCTCCTTTCTCCTCATGGACTTCAGTTGCGTGAGGCGGTAGCCACGCTCCTTCCGTGGTTCGGGTCCAAGCTATTCCCCCTCTATCATCCCGGGCCTCGTGCGATGGTACACCGGTCTTTGGCAAAACAGCGGTCCGATTTCATGCATCTTGCAAAAGTGGTTCATCCTGAAGATGGACTGAAGAAGACGGAGAAGACGCGTCCCAAGCCCAAGTCTTTGTTCCCAGCTGGGTCAACGCCTCTCCAACAGGTGGTGAGGGCGTTCCTAGAACTGACAGGTCGCATGACATATTTCAAACTTACGAAGCTGCTTTATCTGTTTGACTTCCAAGCTATGGGAGTCGTTGGCCACACGTATGCAAGCGACGTCTATCTCCGCCAAGTTGATGGACCGTGGCCGCCACATCTCGACAAGGTACTGCAAGCCATGGAAGGATATGAAGTCCGCCGCTGGTTCAGTCAACGTATTCCGATGGTTGATGTCGGGCCGTCTCCACGCACAGAGATTCGATTGGACGACGATATCTTAAAGATCATTGGTGAAGTGTGGGAGAAGTTCGGCAGCTTCAGTAACTCCGCGATCAAGAGCGCAGTATACCGTACCAAGCCGATGCGATTCATTTTGGCGCAAGAGGATAAAGGCAAAGACATGCGTAACAAGGCCGTGCTCTACAAGGAAAAAACGGCCGTGGACTTAATGGAAGAGTCTGATTGATGTGGGGCAGGTCAGGAATGTCGGAGAGATAGAGATCATCTAGCTAAATAAAAAAGAGGCTTCACAAAGAAAACTCCTTTTATCTCTTGTTCACAACAGGCCCCAAAACAATCTTTAGACCAGATTTCCCTTTTTTCACTTTTATTGTTGCAAAGAGAGGTTGTCTTTTTACATCTTTTCTGGGCGATAGCATTGGAGAATGACCATTATAAATATGCTTCCACAATAAGTTTAAAATTTTTATAAAATCAGCGATGGATTTCCCTATGTTGTCAGCAATTGTTAGTAGAGAACATCTTTCTTTTAGATGATAAGGAATACCTCTATAGATTTTTCCCCTATAAATCCCTCCTTCTTTAATATAAAAAACCCAGGGAGTTTCCGTGGCCTTGAAAGCGTTACGTATTTTTATCATCTGTTGTATCTTTGATGACTTAGCCGTTAATTTCTTATAAATGTCTTGGAGGCACGGGTCAGAAAAGTTTTTGATATTCCCTCTTTTTATTTTGGGATTCGAAAACAAAGATGGTAATAGGTTATAAATTTTTTCACGACAGTAATATAACTTTTCAAGAGAATTCTCCAAATTTCTTCGTATATCATCACTGATTCCTGTATAATCAACTCCTACTTGGTCGTTATAAGGTGAAGGCTTAATAATAGTACTCCTTTTCGCCTCAAGTTTGGCAAGCGACTTTGAAAGTGCAGTCCAATAAAACAAGAGATCCTCTAAGTTAATATACAAGAATCTTAATGGATAGGAGGGCATCAGTGGATGACCACAAAAATTAATAAGAATATCTTGTATGCCTTTTTTGTATTTTTTGTAATCTTCGTTCATCGACCTGCCCCCATTAACTGTACCACTTGTTAAGTTAGAGTCAACGGAATGATGGCCTCGGGAGCAGGTGGTAGGTGGTCCAAAGCACTGTGCCGGGTTCCCACTTGCCACACCTCTCAATCTGGACTATAATCCTACTAGCTAGAAGGGACTTCTTGATTAGTTGGTTTCCTGGATGATAGCTTTGCCTCTCGAAAGGAGGAGTTGCTTCATGAAGAACCGACTCGAGTCCTTCGATTCGCCTAGGTCAAATCATATCACTCCACGCCTTCACTCAACCAGCCATCCCAAATTCCCATCTCTAATTGAATCCGTCCTCATCTGTGAAGCACACTCCTAGACTCTAACACAAGACGCAAAATTAGCCAAAATAAGAGGCTTTAATTCGTTCAATAGGAAAAAATAATAGGGCATTGATGAGTTTTTAGCCCTGTACTGAGCTTTTTTTTGCCTCTAAAACACTAATTTATAAGGAGATTAAAATAAGGGTACAATGAAAACAAACTGAACAAAAAGAGATGGGAAGTATCAAGCTATCAGATACCCAGGATCTTGTTGCTTCCCTGGTAGGTAATGAGAAGCTGGATCTTTAGGGTATTTGTTAAAAGCGATAGAGCTTATACAGGAGCTGCTAAGAGAGGCTTCAGGCTTTATCTCTTTGATGAGGTCTGGACTGAATTTAAGAAGCTCATTGAGAAGGTAGATAAGGCTTATAAGAAGCTTGCCTGACAACCAGAACAAAAGGTACAGTTGGAGGGTAAACATGTCGGAAGGAAAGATTGTATATTTCTTGGGTGCAGGAGCTTCAAATGCATCTGAGTTTGAACTTCCGACGATGGACCGGTTTTTCCGGAAAGATGAGCTTGCTATGGAAGATTATTCCGACCTTCGCTGGTTCACTGACACTACCTTCCCCGGGGATCCTGCCGACGAACTCAATTTGGAGGATGTAATTACCTACTTAGAGCTAAGTACAGATCAGTTCGGCTCTTTTGGGAAACAGCCTGATACCCGTCTCCACAGTGCGAGGCGCCAGTTCAATGAGTACGTTCGCAGAAGACTAATATATCTGCCCAAGAAAGCTAAGTACTCGTGTTCAAAATGGGAACACATTTTCCGAACTTTGAAACGCGAGGATACCATTGTCACGTTGAATTATGACCTTGTCCAGGAGAATACCCTGAATGCTATTAGCCGGGAAAAAGGGTCGAAGAAAACGCATCCATTGTACGAGAAGATGACCGGACTGCTTCATCCAACGATATATTCGAGTGGCAGGATAGGGGTCTACTTGAATGAAAGGGAGCGGCACTATGGTTGGTATCTAAAGTTACACGGCTCTATAGGCTGGTGTTATTGTCCCAATCCGGACTGTCTGGGTCACCAAATCATTGATCAATTACCCACGTCTAGACCCGATATTCGGGATTTTTGCAGTTCTTGCGGGTTTCCCATTGAAATGGTTGTTGTTCCTCCTACTATGCACAAGGCCTTCGGAAAGTATCCAAAATTAGGAGCTATCTGGAGCTTGGCCCATGAAGAGCTTACCAAATCGACCTCCGTTGTATTCGTGGGCGTCTCGTTTAGCCCGTCAGATTACTATCTTAGCTGGCTGATTAAGTCGTCGTGCTTGGAGACAAAGACCAAGGATAGATCAATCATAGTCGTTGATAAGTGCGAAGCAGCGGCTGATAGAGTAAGAAAGTTGATTGGTAAGAAGCCAGATTATTGGGATAGCCTCGATAAATACATTTCCTCACTGTCCTGATCGAGTCACCTATAGGCGCGCTAGGCAACGGAAGTTGTTATCAATCCAGTTGTGGGATAGAGAGGTTTTTGAGGCAAGTCGCTTTTTGAAAACAAGAGGTACAGTTCTGTACCCAGGTTGTAGGCTCCTGAATTTGGCCTATTTATGGGTGTCAAAAATGATAGGAGTTCTGAGAGAAAGAGTTGAAAATCGACTCCGATCAAAAATTAAGGACAAAAACTTTCCATGGATGACATAAAAAGTCTTCTGATTTGTGGGGATATGGCGATTTAACAATAAAAAATTTATGAGGTGGGGAGGAGGAAAATGAAGAGATTAGCGATTTTGGTTTTTTGTCTTACCTTAATAGCAGTAATGCAACCTGTTTTTGCGGATGAGATGTTGAGTACAGTTGTTAGTGAATCTGTTGCTCAGATTCATAAAAATGCGTTGGGCGATATTTCTGT
>SDBS01002867.1_pt1 | contig 17038 bp, 18 predicted proteins | sample 2277091 | NCBI WGS metagenome assembly SDBS01 (sample SAMN10404972, study PRJNA504765) | marine sediment metagenome | isolation source: marine sediment core GS10_PC15, 163 cmbsf | place: Arctic Ocean: Southern Knipovich Ridge | collected 2010 | reverse complement strand
CATCTGATATTAACATTAATGAAGATGGATTAAGCATAATAATGCTGGTAGGGGTAAATGGCTCAGGAAAAACTTCGGTAGCGGGTAAAATTGCTTATCACTTAAAAAATGCAAATAAAGACATAATAATGGTTCCTGCCGATACCTTTAGGGCAGCAGCAATACAGCAGCTTGAGATTCTGGCCGGTAAGTCAGGGGTAGAGATGATAAATACCAAAGAAGGTGCAGACCCGGCTTCGGTCGTATATGATGGGATCAGCGCAGCTCGAGCCCGGAAAAAGAATATAGTTATTATCGATACTGCCGGAAGACTTCATACCAAGACAAATTTAATGAATGAATTGGAAAAGATAAAAAGAGTAATCCAAAAAGAGGCTAATAATTATTCATTGGAGATATTGCAAACTATTGATGCTACGATGGGACAAAACGCTATAGCTCAGGCAAAATCTTTTAACAAATTTTTGGGAATTACCGGAATTGCCCTTACTAAAATGGATGGAACGTCCAAGGGGGGAATAGTAATTGCTATAAAAAAAGAATTAGATATCCCGGTTAAATTAATTAGTTGTGGGGAAAAATTAAATAATTTATATGATTTTAAAGCTGATAAATTTGTTGAAGCTCTTCTTGATTGACACTAAAGATAATTTTCTATATACTTATAAAGGTATTTTTGCGGAATTGAAAATTAGTAGATGAACTGAAGTTAAGAGGAGTTATTTTTTTTATGTTTACCAGCCTTACTGATAAATTTCAGACAATATTTAAAAAGATAAAAAATAAGGGAAAATTAAATGAAAATGATATAAAAGATTGTCTTCATGAAATTCGTATAGCCCTTTTAGAAGCAGATGTAAATTATAAAGTTGTAAAGGAATTTATAAATAATTTACATGAAAAAATGCAGCAGGAAAAGATATCCGAAAGTCTAACACCTGCTCAGCAAATTATAAAAATTGTAAATGGAGAGATAACTCTAATATTAGGGTCCAAACAAAGTGACCTTACTATAAGTTCAGCTCCTCCCACTATTATAATGTTAGTGGGATTGCAGGGAACCGGCAAAACTACCACAGCCGTAAAGTTAGCTAATTACTGTAGAGAAAAAGGGCACTCGCCGCTCTTAATAGCAACAGATATATACAGACCGGCAGCCATCGAACAACTGCAGGTATTAGGTGAAAAATCTGATTTACCGGTTTTTTCCATAGGTAAAAACGAAAGTGCAGTAAATATTGTTAAAGCTGCCATAAGTTACTCATCTAGAAAAAATTACGATGTATTAATTATTGATACTGCCGGAAGATTACATATAGATGATAAATTGATGAATGAATTGCAAGAAATTAATGAAAATATTTCTCTTCAGGAAAAATTATTGATAGTAGACGCCATGGCCGGACAGGATGCGGTAAATTCAGCTAAAGTCTTTTGTGATAAAATTAAAGTAAGCGGAATTATTCTGACCAAATTAGATGGTGACACTCGGGGGGGAGTAGCCCTATCCTTAAAAAAGGTTTTAGGAGTACCTATTAAATTTATAGGTGTAGGTGAAAAAGTTGACAACTTTGAACCTTTTCATCCGGAAAGAATGGCCTCCCGGATATTGGGTATGGGCGATGTCTTAACACTTATAGAAAAAGTTGAAACTGCTTATGGTAAGGATGAATTAAAAAAATTAGATAAAAAGATGAAGGGCCATAATTTTGATTTGAATGATTTTTATTTACAGCTAAAAAAAATGAAAGATATTGGTTCGGTAGATCAGATCATGGATATGCTTCCGGGATTTAATAATTTAAAAAATAGAATAGATGTTACGAAATTAGGAGACAGAAAGGGTGAAATAAAGAAGGTTGATGCTATTATAAGTTCAATGACTGTTGAAGAAAGGGGAAATCCTTCTATAATTAACGGAAGCAGAAGGAAAAGAATATCCAGGGGGAGCGGAACGCAGATTTCAGATATAAACAGATTATTAAAACAATTTTATAAGATAAATGAAATGTTTAAAAAGGGATCAAAACTAAAAAACATTTCTTTTAATTAATATAGCGTGGAGCGTACAGCGTAGAGCGTAGAGTTAGGAAAGAAGAAGGTAGAATACAAAAAACAAATTAGTATATGGTAAAAAAATATGATAATAAAAAAAATCAAAAAATAAATATAAATGATCTTTATTTCTTATATGTAGGGCACGATGCATCGTGCCCTACAAAAGCCAAAGGATGAAAGAAAGATAGATTCCCGTTTTCACGGGAATGACAGATTAAAAAATACAGAAAAATAAAAACGTAAATAACAAAATGGAGGCAAAATTAATGTCAGTAAAAATTAAACTTAGAAGAGAAGGTGGCAAGAAAAACCCTTTTTACAAAGTGGTAGTAATTGATTCGAGAAAAGCTTGTAATGCTAAATTTATAGAGCAATTAGGGTATTATCAACCACTTTCCGAGCCTTATGTTTTTAAGATTGACCAGGAAGCAAGTTTAAAATGGATTGGAAAGGGTGCTCAACTTTCAGCAACAGTAAAAGATCTATTTAAAAAAGAAGGGATATTGAAAAACAGATAAAACAGCAAGGAGATTATTTTGAAAGAACTTATTGAATTAATTATAAAAGGAATTGTGGACAATCCAGACAAAGTAGAAATAAATGAGATTATCGGTGAAAAATCTTCGATATACGAAGTGAGAGTCGATTCTGATGATATAGGAAAAGTAATCGGAAGGCAAGGCAGAAATATAAAGTCAATAAGAACCATAGTGAATGCTGCTGCGCAAAAGGACGATAAACGAGTAGTTATCGAAGTCGTCGATTGAAATTAGTCGTTAGTGAATAGTGAATAGTCGTTAGTATAGATACAAGATAAATAATTGACCAATTGCCAATTAAACTCAATTTAATAATCAACCGGGTAACCGGTAAACTGGGTAACCGGGTAACTATACATACGAGATGCGAGTTAAGGAGAAATTTTATTGAATAAAGAATTTATTATAATTGGTAAAGTGGTTTCTACGCAGGGCAATAAGGGGGAAGTTAAAGTTTTGTCCCTTACCGATTCGATTGGCAGATTTAAAAATTTAGATAATATTTTTTTAAGAAATAAAAATAGCCAAACTACACTAACTGTTGAAAAAATCAGAATAAAAAAAGATACGATTATTTTAAAATTAAAAGATATAAAAAATATTGAAGATGCCAAGATGATAGTGGGGTCTTTTCTTGAGGTTGAAAGAAAAAATGCTGTAAAACTATCAAAGGATGCTTATTTTATATTTGAGATAGTTGGTCTTGAAGTATATGACGAGAATGATATTTTTCTGGGAAAAGTAGAAAATATTATAAGCACAGGTAGCAATGATGTGTATATGGTTAAAAGAAAGGATAAAGAGGAATTATTTATCCCGGCCATTCATGATGTTATAAAAAACATTGATTTAGAAAAAAAACGAATTACCATAAACATGGTAGATGGATTAATATGACAAATGATTGTTTAGAAATTAATATATTAAATATTTTCCCCAATATGTTTAAAGGCCCTTTTTCCGAAAGCATATTAAAAAGGGCTCAAGAAAAAGGATTAATAAAAATAAATCTAATTGACATTAGGGATTTTACCCTGGATAAACATAAGACTGTAGACGATTATTCTTATGGCGGAGGGCCTGGTATGGTTTTAAAGCCTCAGCCAATTTGGGATGCCGTAGATGTGATAAAAAAAAACAAATCTTCGTTACCTTTAAGAATTATAATCACTTCTGCTCAGGGAAGGATTTTTAACCAGGGGATGGCTAAAGATTTGTCAAAAGAAAATAGATTATTAATTATTTGCGGTCGATATGAGGGTATAGATGAACGGATACCTAAACTTCTTGATGCGGAGGAAGTATCAATCGGTAACTTTGTAGTTAGCGGAGGAGAATTACCGGCGATGTTAATAGTAGATGCAATTTCGAGAATGATTCCAGGAGTTTTAGGAAAAGAAGAATCTATGGTAAATGATTCATTTTATAACGAATATCTTGATTATCCTCACTATACCAGACCTGATGAATTTAAAGGTTTTAAAGTTCCGGAAATATTACTTTCAGGTAATCATAAAGAAATTGAAAAATGGAGAAGAAAACAGTCTTTATTAAGAACTTTAATTAGAAGGCCTGATATTTTTGCAAATAAAAAATTATCTAAAATAGAGTTAGCTCTAGTAAAAGAGTTAGAAAAAGACCTTCGGGAAGATTAAGGTAAAATAATTAAAAAGGCAGATATTCTGCACTATAAATACAAAAAAATAATCAGGAAGGATGATTTTTATGGTAGATTACATTAAACAAATAGAAGAGGAACAATCTAAAAAAGAGAATAGCGAATTTGTACCTGGAGATACAGTGGAAGTACATCAAAAAATTATTGAAGGCACCAGGGAACGAGTACAGATTTTTAAAGGAATAGTTATAGCTAGAAAACATGGTGGAACCAAGGAAACATTTATGGTAAGAAAAATATCCAAGGGTATTGGGGTAGAAAAAATATTTCAGCTACATTCACCAAATATTGTAAAAGTAGTGGTTTTAAAAAGAGGACGAACGAGAAGAGCAAAACTATATTATCTGAGAGACAGGGTAGGGAAGAGAAGCAAAGTTAAAGAAAAAAGATAATTAAATGGTATGCAAGGCAAAAGATAGAAAAGTAAAAATAACAAAAAAAATAATTTGTAGTTATCAGAGAAAAATAGAAAAATTATATAAAGAAAGATTAAGAATTTATAATCTCTATAACTATGAAAATCGATTAAAGATTAAGGGTTACTCTTTAGTAGCCGGGATAGATGAAGCAGGCAGGGGGTCATTGTCCGGGCCGGTAGTGGCCGCCGCGGTAATTCTACCCTGCCGATTGTATATTCCCTATGTTAAAGATTCTAAAAAGTTAACCTCAAAAAAAAGAACAGAATTATATTATTCTATCTTAAAGAGTGCAAAAGATGTGGGAGTTGGTATTGTAGAAGCTAAAATTATTGATAGAATAAATATCGCCCAAGCTTCTTTTTTGGCAATGAAAAAAGCTATTTTAGATTTAAAAGAAATACCTGATTATTTATTAGTGGATGGCTTTAAAATTCCTAACCTGAATATTTTGCAGATACCGTTGATTAAAGGGGAAGATAGAAGTATTTCGATTGCCGCAGCCTCTATAATTGCTAAAGTCTATAGAGATGATATTATGGTTAAATATGACCAAAAATACCCACAGTACCTTTTCAAAAAAAACAAAGGTTATGGGACAGAAGAGCATCTTAAGGCACTAATTAAGTACGGCCCATCAGAGATACATAGAAAAACTTTTAAAAGAGTAAAGTTATAAATGATTATTAAAGATGGATAATATAAATATAGGAAAATACGGCGAAGATTTAGCTTGTAAATATTTAGAAGCCAAAGGTTACAAGATAAAAGAGAGGAATTTCCATACTTTCTTAGGAGAAATAGATATTATCAGTGAATATAAAGGTGACATTGTCTTTGTGGAGGTAAAAACCAGGCGTTCTGATAAGTTTGGATATCCTGAAGAAGCAATAAACTATAATAAACAACGCAAAATAATTAAAAATGCTTTATGCTATTTGGCCAAATACAATCTTTGGAAAAATAATTGTTGCTTTGATGTAATATTGATCAATATCTCTAACCATAAAGATATAAAAAGAATAAAACATATTAAGGATGCTTTTTATCTTGATACTAATAACTATTCACAATAAAGGTAGGTGTTTTTTTGTTATCAAAATTGTATAGTGCGGCTATATTCGGAGTAGAAGCTTTTATGGTAGAAATAGAAGTTGATATTCATCCAGGATTGCCTTCATTCAATATCGTAGGATTGCCCGATACGGCTGTTCAGGAATCCAGAGAAAGAGTTAGGGCTGCCATAAGAAATTCTGAATTCGAATTTCCCATGCAAAGAATTACGGTAAATCTTGCTCCAGCGGATATCAAAAAAGAAGGACCCATTTTCGACCTATCTATCGCTCTGGCAATTTTGGTTGCCAGTAAGCAAGTTAAGCCGGATTTATTAAATGAATATCTGATTATGGGTGAATTATCTTTAGATGGAAGCATAAAACCGGTAAATGGTATGCTTCCCATTGCTTTGATGGCAAAAAATATTAGTAAAAATAAATTACTTGTTCCTAAAACAAATGCTGAAGAAGCAGGGATAGTTAAAGAATTAAAAGTATTTCCTGTTAATTCACTTTACGAAGTAATCGAATTCTTAAATAAAAAAGTATCCATTGAACCGGTATCAGTAGATTTAGAGGAAATTTTTAAACTAAGCAAAAACAATCAAGTAGATTTTGCCGAGGTTAAAGGGCAGGAACATGCCAAAAGAGCTCTAGAAGTAGCTGCGGCTGGAAGCCATAATGTTATAATGATTGGTCCGCCAGGCTCGGGGAAAACCATGCTGGCACGTAGGCTTCCAACCATCCTTCCTTCTTTAACACTGGAAGAATCTATAGAAATTACCAAATTATATAGTATTGCCAATTTGCTTCCAACGGATGTCCCTTTAGTTACGGAGAGACCGTTTAGGTCCCCCCATCATACAATAAGTAATGTTGGATTAATCGGAGGAGGCAGGATGCCCAAACCGGGAGAAATTAGCCTGGCTCATAATGGTGTACTATTTTTGGACGAATTACCGGAATTTTCCCGAAGTGCTTTAGCATCTCTACGTCAGCCTCTGGAAGATGGGATAGTCACTATTTCACGCTCTCTAAGTTCTGTTAGCTTTACCTCTTCTTTTATGCTGATAGCGTCACTAAATCCTTGTCCTTGCGGTTTTTACGGTGATCCGGTTAAAATTTGCACCTGTAGTTCATCTCAAATCGTTAAATATCGTTCAAAGATATCGGGGCCGTTTTTAGATCGGATTGACATTCACATTGAAGTCCCTCGGGTAAATTGTCGAGAAGTTATGGAGAAAGATTCTGAGGAAAACTCTTATACCATAAGAGAAAGAGTGGAAGAAGCAAGAAAAATACAAAGGGAAAGATATAATGAAGATGGTATTTTTTGTAATGCCCAAATGTCCAAAAAACAGATTAAGGAATATTGCAATATTGATGATAATGCTAAAAATTTACTTTACAAGGCTATGGAAAAGTTAAATTTGAGTACTCGAGCTTATGACCGTATATTAAAAGTAGCCCGAACCATAGCTGATTTAGAACTATCTGAGAATATAGAGATTTCTCATTTATCCGAAGCTATTCAATATAGAAGTCTCGATCGTAAATTATGGCTGTATTAGTGATGACAAAGGTTTTTAAAATGTACAATTGTTTATATAAATAGGTGGTGTTGTAATTATGACAATAAAATTAGCTCCCTCAATTTTGGATGTAGATTTTGCTCATTTGGAAAGAGAATTAAAAAAGATAGAAAACGGAGGGGCAGACTTACTTCACTTAGACATTATGGATGGAAATTTTGTACCGAATATTTCCTTTGGCCCCAGGATAGTAGAATCAATAAAAGGCATAACATCTCTTCCTTTGGAAGTTCATCTGATGGTAGAAAAACCGGAGAATCAGATTAAATCATTTATTGATGCGGGTGGAGATATTATAGTTGTACATTACGAAACATCTAAACACCTTGACAAACTTATCCAAACTATCAATGGGGCTGGTGTAAAATCCGGTATTGCTCTAAACCCGGCAACAACTTTAAGTGTTATTGAATATTTAATTAATGAAATAGATATATTATTATTAATGACCGTTAATCCGGGTTTTGGCGGGCAAAAATTTATACCGGAGATGATTACTAAGATAGAAAGGGCGAGAAAAATAATAGATAATCAAAAAAAATTGATAAGTTTAGAAGTTGATGGCGGAATAAATTTAGATAATATTTCTCAGGTAATCAAAGCCGGAGCAGAAGTAATTGTGGCTGGTCAAATCATATCTAAAAGCGCAAATCCTGAAGAGACCACAAGGAAAATAAAAAATATTATGAATAAGTAACTGCTTTTACGATTTAGGTAATTTAAGCTCATTACTTATTACTGTGTATTTTATAAAAATTAGGAGTTAAATTTTGAGAAAACCTGTTGTAGCTATTGTCGGAAGGATAAATGTAGGGAAATCGACCCTATTTAATAGAATCACCAAGAAAAGAACGGCTATTGTGGAGAACGAACCCGGAATTACTAGAGATAGGATATATGCAGAATGTAAATGGAAAGGAAAGCAATTTATTCTGGTAGATACCGGTGGCGTGGATTTTATAAAAAAAGAAGAAATGCAAAAAAAAATAACTGTTCAGACTAAATTTGCTATTGAAGAGGCAGACTTAATTATATTATTGGTCGATATCAAAGAGGGAATAAATCCGGATGATTTTAAGGTGGCTAAAGTAATTAGAGAAAAAAATAAAACAAGTATCCTGGTAGCTAACAAGGGAGATGTAACGGGAAGTGACTTAAAATTATATGAATTTTACGAATTGGGATTCGGAGATCCTTATATTATTTCAGCAGAACACGGGTTAAAGGTTGATGATTTATTAGATAAAATAGTATCCTATATTCCTGAAGCAGAAGCAGAACCGGAAGAAGAAGACATTATAAAAATATCAATTATTGGGAAACCAAATGTAGGAAAATCAAGTTTGTTAAATCGTATTTTAGGAGAAGATAGAATTATAGTCAGCGAACAACCCGGCACCACCAGAGATGCTATTGAAATAATTTTTAAACATGATTTACTAAAGCTAATATTTATCGATACCGCAGGCTTGAGAGGCAAGGCGAAACCGAAAGAGGATGTTGAATATTACAGTACGTTAAGAACCTTTGAAGCGGTACATAATTCAGATATAGTGTTATTGATATTGGATGCTACTCAAGGAGTAAGTATGCAAGATAAAAAAATGGCGAATTTTATCCAAAATGAAAAAAAAGCCCGTATAATAATATTAAATAAATTCGATTTAATTAAAGATAATATAGATAAAGAATTGTTTATTGATGAGATACGATATGAATTGTCTTTTATGAAAAACCCTCCCGTGATAATGACTTCTGCTACAACAGGTTACAATATTGATAAAATTATTTCAAAAATTAAAGAAGTTTCCTTACAATATAGTAAAAAAATCCCTACTCCGGCATTGAATGCTTTTATAAAAGAAGTTGTTTTTAAAAATACCCCAAAATATGTTAGAGGGAATACGTTAAAAATTAAATATGCTACCCAAATGGGGATAAGACCTCCTAAATTTCTATTGTTTGTAAATAATCCTAAATTAATGTATGCTTCTTACCAGAAATATTTAGAAAATAAATTTTATGAAACATTTGGGTTTGAAGGTTCGCCCGTAATCATTAACTTAGCGAAAAAAAAGTAAGGAAGGAAATAGTATGAAGATTGTTTTAATTATTACAATCTGTTATCTTTTAGGTTCCATACCTTTTGGTTATATCACGGGTAAATTATTTAAGAAAGTAGATATAAGAGAATTCGGAAGCGGAAATATAGGGGCAAGTAACGCTCTTAGGACATTGGGGCCTCTGTTAGCTTCTTTAGTAATAATTGGTGATGTCGGCAAGGGTATTTTATCTATCTATTTAGTAAAATATTTTAATATTGATAGTTCATTAATATTGGCTATCGCAGGGTTAGCAGTTATATGTGGTCATGACTGGTCTTTGTTTCTCGGTTTTAAGGGCGGGAAAGGGATAGCTACTACGTTTGGAGTTGTACTTGCTCTTAATCCAACGATATCAATTTTAGCATTAATGGTCTGGGGGGTTGTTTTAATAACTTCAAAATATGCCTCCTTATCATCTATTTGTGCGCTAATTTCAATTTTTATTTTTACAATATTATTTAAACAACCTTGTGAATATATTGTATTTAGTGCGATAATTTTAATTATCGCTATTTTTAAACATAAAGAGAATATTAAAAGACTAAAATCCAAGAAAGAAAGAAAAATCGGAGAAAAGATCAAAATAAATTAGTCGTTAGTGAGTAAAATTAGCGTGGAGCGTAGAGCGTCTAGCGTATAAAATAAGTTAGCTGGTTAGTTAGTTGCCTGGTTAATTAGTTAAGATAATAGAATTCAAAAGACAGAAAATAGAAGTCAAAATTAATATCTCGTAAATTATTATATAGCGGGTAGTGGGTAGGATATTAGTTATCCAGTTTACCAGCTAAAATACAGGTACAAGTTGTGAGTTGCTGGTTTTGGGTTTATTGAAAGAAGCAGGGGCGTATTGTATATATCCAAGGACTGACTAAATAATAAAATGTTAAAGTGGAAAATATAGATTTCCGCTTTCGCGAGAATAACATTAGTATGAAAGGCATTTTATTTTTCCTGTAATACTATACGCTAAACGCTGCACGCTATACGCTAACAAGCGCGATACTAATTAAAGTTGAAAGAAGAAATATGTCCAAAGTCATAATCAGTGATACACAAAACAATGAAATATCTGAAATAATAAAAAATGTTTTTGAGATATTTGGGGTAAAAGATAAAGTAAAAGAGAAAAAAGTCTTAGTAAAGCCAAATCTATTAGGACCATTCCCTCCGGAGAGAGGGGTGACTACCGACCCAAGAGTAATATCTGCAATTGTGCAGGAATTAAAAAAGTGTGGATCTAAAGAAATAATAGTGGGAGATAATTCCGGGAGTATTCACTTTGACCCCTTAAAAATAGCAAAAATTACCGGAATATTAGATGCTTCTGACGGCTGCTACAGAAATATTGCCAGGGAAGTAGTCGAGGTAAAGGTAGAGTCAAAATTTATTGAAGGATTATTTATTTCCAAAATAGTTATAGAGGCAGATTATGTTATTAATGTTCCAAAATTTAAAACTCACAGTTTAACTACTATTACCGGTGCCATAAAAAACATGTTCGGTATTATTCCGGGAGGGAAGAAGGCAAAATTACATACCTATGGTCGCTCCATTAAAGGATTTGCTGAACTTTTAGTTGATGTTTACCAAATTAGAATTCCTGATTTAAATATTATGGACGCTATAACCGGTATGGAAGGAATGGGTCCTACTAATGGGAAAATACGAGTTATAAATAAAATATTAAGCAGTGATGATGGCATTTCTCTCGATTCTGTTATGGCTGCTATGATGGGGCTTAAGTCTGATACAATTGAGTTGTTACAGGTTGCCAAAGAAAGAAATTTAGGGGAGACGGATATCTTCAACATAATTGTTGATGGAGAATTAGATGTAATTCCGGGATTTAAGACACCAAATAATGGTTTTTTGCAAAGAATAAGAAAAACAGCGGTCCCTCATATATTTAATTTAGCATCGGTTAAGCCGATAGTAAATCATAATAAATGTAAGATATGCAAAAAATGTATTGAAGTTTGCCCTGTTTCTGCAATGAATTTAACCGATAAATTTCCGGAAGCGGATAGAAAGAAATGCATTTCTTGCTTTTGCTGTGAAGAACATTGCCCTTATGGTGCAATAATATTACCTTCGTGGCCGCAAGATATTTTTAACCGATTAAAAGGAAAATAAAAAAATCACAAGAAAAAAGGTCTTAAGGATAAAAAATGACAAAATATCTGGTGATAGTTGAATCACCAACCAAAGAAAAAACATTAAAAAAAATATTGGGTAAGGATTATACTATTAAATCAAGCAAGGGTCATTTAATAGATTTGCCTAAAACAAAATTAGGGATAGATATTGAAAATAACTTTAAGCCGGAATATGTGGTTATTCCTAAACAAAGAAGGGCATTGAACGAATTGCAAGAAAGCGTTAAAGGTAAAGAAAAAGTATTTTTAGCTACTGACCCGGATAGAGAAGGTGAAGCAATTGCCTGGCATATTGCTCAAAAATTAAATATTAAGGATGCAAAAAACAGAGTTAGTTTTAATGAAATAACTGAAAAAGCCGTATCTCAGTCCATTAAAAATCCAAGGGAGATTAACCTTAATATGGTTAACTCCCAAAAAGCCAGAAGATTATTAGATAGATTAGTTGGTTATAAGATTAGTCCATTGTTATGGAAAAAGATTGGAAAAAAACTAAGTGCAGGAAGAGTGCAATCTGTAACGTTACGCTTAATATGCGAAAGAGAAGAAGAGATAGCTAAATTTAAGATAGAAGAATATTGGACAATAGATGCCTTGTTCAAAAAAATAGAAGATGAAAAGGCAGAGCCTTTTGAGGCAAAACTTTTCTCGATAAATTCTAAAAAAGCAATTATTAATACTAAAGAAGAAGCCGCAATAATTTGTGAAGAAGCAAAAAATCAGGATATCTATGTAAAAAATATAAACAAAAAGAAAGAATCGAAAAATCCGCAACCATCGTTTACCACAAGTACCTTACAGCAAGATGCATATAATAAATTGAATTTTCCTATTAAAAAAACTATGTTCATAGCTCAACAATTATACGAGGGTATCACCTTGGGAAATAAAGGAAATATTGGTTTGATTACCTATATGCGTACTGACTCGATAAGAGTATCTGATGAAGCAAAGAACGAAGCAAAAAAATATATTGAAGAGCATTACGGTAAAGATTTTGCCGAATTATCCCAAAATTTAAAAACAGGAAAAAATAAAATAAAAAATGTAAAGATTCAGGATGCACATGAATCCATTAGGCCTACCTATGTATTCAATTACCCGGAATCAATTAGAAAATATTTAACTAATGACCAATATAAATTATATAATTTAATCTGGAAAAGATTTTTAGCGAGCAGGATGAAAGCTGCCTATCTGGAAAAAATTACTATAGATATAAAATCAGGAAGGTATATTTTTAGAACTTCCGGCTCTAAGATACTGTTTAAGGGATATATGGTTCTCTATGGCCAAAACAATAAGGACTTAGACAAAATTCCTGATCTTAAAGAAAAAGATAAGCTTGACTTGTTAAAAATTAAGGCAAATCAATCTTTCACCAAACCTCTTCCCAGGTACACAGAAGCCAGCCTGGTAAAAAGATTGGAAAAAGAGGGAATAGGAAGGCCCAGTACATACGTACCGACCATAAGTACCTTACAATATCGGACATATGTGGAAAAAATAGATAAAAAATTTAAACCTACAAAATTGGGGTTAACTGTAAACTCTTTTTTAATCCAGCATTTTTCCGATATTATAAATGTTGCTTTTACCGCAAAAATGGAAAAACAGCTCGACGAAGTTGAATCTGATAAAAAAAAGTGGGAAAATCTTTTAGATAAATTTTATAAGGCATTTTCCAGGGACTTGGAAAAAGGAAATCAGGCGCAAAAAATTGAAATGCCAAAAGTATTCAGCGATGAAATATGTGATAAATGTGGCAGTAAAATGTTAATAAAAAATGGACGTTTTGGTAAATTTATAGCTTGTTCAGGATTCCCGAAATGTAAAAATACAAAACCTTTTTTAGATAAGATTGGTATTTCCTGTCCCGAGGAGGATTGCTCGGGTGAGGTTGTTAGAAAAAAGACCAAAAAGGGAAGGATGTTCTACGGATGCAGTAATTATCCTAAATGTTCTTTTGTAACCTGGAATAAGCCGATTAATAAAAGATGTCCACAATGTAACTCCATTTTAGTAATAAGCATTAGTAAGAAAAGCGGACTTTATTTGAAGTGCAGTAATTCTGATTGTGATTATAAAGAACTCAAAAAAAGAGGATAATTCATAATTTAAGATATCCCCTGTGATTAAAGCGGTAATTTATTTCGAGAAAGAGAGTTTGCTCCTCAAAAAAAAAGAAAAAAGGAGGAGTGTTTAAATTTGAAGGAACACATAAATTCGTATATTTCTTTTTTAAAGAATGAAAAAAATTATTCCAATAATACTATCATTTCCTATAAAAACGATCTGTTACAGTTGTTAAATTATTTAAAAGATTATAAAATAATAAAGAAAAATAATATACTTTATATCGACCGCAGCATCATGCGAAAATATATTGTATATTTAAAGAAGTGTGATTATTCGGTAAGAAGTATTTGCAGAAAAATATCTACTGTTAGGTCTTTCTTTAAATTTCTATCAAGAGAAGATATAGTAGATATTAATCCGACTATCAATCTAATAACACCTAAAATAACAAAAAAGTTACCTTCTTTTTTATACTTGGAAGAAATTAACAAACTTATTGAAACGCCACCCTGGAATACAATATTTGGAATTAGAGATAGGGCAATTCTTGAGCTGCTTTATGGCACCGGAATGAGGGTTGGAGAACTGGTGAATTTGAATATTACCGATATAGACTTGTATGAGAAAACAGTTAGAGTGTTTGGAAAAGGTTCAAAGGAAAGAATCCTACCTTTGGGAAATCCGAGCATAAAGACAATAAAAAAATATTTAACCGTTAGAAATATATTTAGAAAAAATATATCTATAGACAAAAATGACCAAAATGCATTATTATTAAATCGTTTTGGAGGAAGACTATCAGCAAGAAGTATACGTAGACTTATCATTAAATACATGAAAATAGCTGGTTTTAATAAAAAGATAAGTCCACACGTTTTAAGGCATTCATTTGCTACGCATCTTTTAGGAGGTGGAGCAGATTTACGTTCTGTTCAGGAACTTTTAGGACATGAGAGTTTATCTACTACTCAAATATACACTCATATCACTAAAGAAAGATTAAAGGAAATTTATAAAAAATCTTACCCCAGGTCTTAGTATTAAAAGTTTAAAGGAGATGAAATAAAAAATGTTTAAAGGAACTACAATCTTAGCGATAAAGCATAAAGGCGAAGTAGCTATTTCCGGTGATGGCCAGATAAGTATGGGAAATACTATTATGAAAAATAATACTAAAAAAATACGAAAACTTTATGATGATAAAGTGCTTACCGGATTTGCCGGAGCAAGTGCAGATGCCATGACTCTATTTGAAAAATTTGAAAAGAAGATAGAAGAACTTCATGGAAATTTACCTAAGGCGGTTATTTCTTTGGCCAAAGAGTGGCGAACTGATAAAATGTTAAGAAAATTAGAAGCGATATTAATTGTTGCGGATAAAAAACACATATTTGTAGTTTCCGGAACCGGTGATATAATAGAACCGGATGATAATATCGCGGCTATCGGATCAGGTGGCCCTTATGCATTTGCGGCAGCAAAGGCTTTGGTTAAGTATTCGAATTTAACTGCTCACGAAATAGCTTTAGAATCATTAAAGATTGCTGCTTCAATTTGTATCTATACAAACGATAAAATATCAGTAGATAAATTATAATGGAAAGGAGTAACCATAATTGATTAACGACTTAACCCCTTCACAAATTGTTTTCGAACTTGATAAATATATAATTGGGCAAGATAATGCCAAAAAAGCAGTAGCTATAGCTTTACGAAATAGAATTAGAAGACAAAAATTACCTCCGGAATTAATAGACGAGGTGACCCCAAAGAATATTATAATGATCGGGCCTACCGGAGTTGGAAAAACAGAAATTGTTAAAAGATTATCAAAATTAGTTAAAGCCCCTTTTGTAAAAGTTGAAGCAACAAAATTTACCGAAGTAGGTTATGTAGGAAGAGATGTAGAATCTATAATAAGAGATTTAACAGAAGTAGGCGTTCAATTGGTTCGTAAAGAATGGGCTAGTAAGGTAGAAGATAAAGCTAAACAGCTGGTCGATGAAAAAATAATAAATTATTTATTCCCTATATCAAAAAAAAGAAAAGAGCAAAAGACAAATTTATTAGATGGTTCATTTTATTCTGGAACTGAAGAAGAAGAAGAAGAAGAAGAAGAAGAAGAAAAGAAAGAATCTTTTGATGTTTCAACAAAAAAAGATGAAAGAGAAGAGAGATTTGAAAGGACTAGAAAAAAGTTTAAAGATAAGTTAGAAAAAGGTGAGTTGGAAAATAGATTAATTGAAATCGAAGTTGAGGAAAACATTAAGTCGACAGTAGAAGTTTTTTCTAATGCCGGAATAGAAGGAATGGGATTCAATTTTAAAGACATTATGGGCAAAATGTTCCCCCAAAAAAGGAAAAAACAAAAAGTTACCATTGCAGAGGCTCGTAAAATATTGCTCTATGCTGAAACTCAAAGGTTGATAGATGTGGATGAAGTAATTCGAGCTGCTATTGATAGGGTGGAAAATTTAGGGATTGTTTTTATCGATGAAATCGATAAGATTGCCGGACAGGAAAAATCGTACGGACCAGATGTATCCAGAGGAGGAGTTCAAAGAGATATATTACCTATTATTGAGGGTTCAACAGTTATGACTAAACATGGAGCAGTAAAGACCGACCATGTTTTGTTTATAGCTGCCGGTGCCTTTACCACCTCAAAGCCTTCTGATTTAATACCTGAATTACAAGGACGTTTTCCTATTAGAGTTGAATTGAATATTTTAAATAAAGAAGATTTAAAAAGAATATTAACCGAACCATGCAACTCACTAATAAAGCAATATACAGCTTTACTTGCTACCGAAGGTTTGAAGATTGAAATTACAGATGACGCTATTGATGAGATTGCTGAAACTGCTTTTTTAGTAAATGAGCAGACAGAAAATATTGGTGCGAGAAGACTGTATACTGTTTTAGAAAAATTATTGGAAGATATTTCTTTTAACGCTCCTGGTTTAAAAAAGAAACAATTTACTATTGATAAAAAATATGTCAAGAAAAAATTACAAAGTATTGTCAAAAATGAGGATTTAAGCAGGTATATTTTGTAATTGACCAATTAAATTAGTCGTTAGTGAATAAAACTAGCGTAGAGCGTACAGCGTTTAGCGTATAGTAATAAAACGAAAAATTAAAAGTGGAATACGCAATACGATATACAATATACGAGAAAAAGTTAAGAGTTTTGAATTATGGTTTTACGCTTTTCGCTTTAAATTTTTAATTTAATAGAGGGATTGCCACGCTCTGATAAATCAGAGCTCGCAATGACAGAAATCTTAATGAACTGATAACTGATTTTATTTACTTGATACTCGATACTAAGATACTATACGCTCCACGCTGTACGCT
>SDBS01002866.1_pt1 | contig 17042 bp, 16 predicted proteins | sample 2277091 | NCBI WGS metagenome assembly SDBS01 (sample SAMN10404972, study PRJNA504765) | marine sediment metagenome | isolation source: marine sediment core GS10_PC15, 163 cmbsf | place: Arctic Ocean: Southern Knipovich Ridge | collected 2010 | reverse complement strand
CGCAGACAAATACAGCCAGTTGCTTGACATTGCTCATGTCTTGCATCATCTACTGGCAATCAAAGGAGATAAACCGGGTCATTTTGGAATGTGACCCAGATGGTGCAGAAGTTGATTTGTCTCTGTTAGAACACATTAGCCCCGTTGGCTGGGAGAATATCATTCTGTATGGCGAGTATGTTCTCAACCGAGATCTAATCGAATAGCCACACAGCTTCCGATGGGTGTCTCTCGGATTCCTACCGTATATTTACGCACGAAAATGGGAGATACCCAACCCTGGGTGATCACGCCCTTCAACTCCCATTTCTGCACGAAGTCTACCACCTGATCATGTTCTTCCCGGGATGCCCATTTGGCATTTAGATCTCCCCAAGACTTTTTTTAGCTCGATATGATCTTCCATCAATTCACCCAGTACTTCGTTCTTCGTGGCGATTTTTTCTTCTAATTTGGTAATTGTCCTTTTCAGAGTTGCGGTTTCTCCTCCCTTTCCCCCCTCAAAGACTATGGCCCCTTTCTTGAAAAACTGCTTCTGCCAGCGACAGAAGACGGTTGGCTGTAATTGGTATTGATCACATAATTCTGATACTGGCGTTCCCTCAACTAGATGCTTTCTCAGGATGGAGACCTTATCTTCTGGGGTGTAGTTTTTGCGCTGGTTCTTCATTGTTTTTGGCCTCCGTTTTTATACTATCATGGGACGGCCTGTTTTCCATTTCCGTTTGAAGCAAAACAATATGACATTTATTAAGTGTTATTGATGACCGACGGTCTTTATTAAGTAAGTAAGCCAATTTAAAATATGTAGTAATGTATGATATTATAATGTATGTTCCGTTAATCCATTCATGGTTTAATCAATTATTTTATTCCTTTGTAACTTTTACTTAAAGGAGTATTTTTATGTCAGCCATTTCCAAACAGGCAATAATCATAAAGAATTCAGAAGCTCGTAATTTTATGGAGGGCCCTGAGCATTGTAGGGAATATGTAAGAATACCTGAATTATGGTTTGGAACTTCAACATTACAACCTAATCAAAAGGGAGCTTTAGATCCAGGACACCCAGAGTCAAAAGAGGTCTTTTTTGTTTTTCAAGGTCACATACTCGTTTATGACGAGAATCAATACTACGAGTTATATGGAGGAGACGCACTCCTTATTACTGAAGGTCTTCCTCACACCATAACCAATGTTGGAACGGAAACGGCAATTATTGCTTGGGCAGGCGCCCCTGGTGAGTGAAAAAATGGAGACGATGAAATGGAATACATATTAGGAGTTGATCTAGGAACGACAGCTCTAAAATGTGCTCTGCATGATTTAAATGGAAAGGTAATAGCTATATCTACCCAAGAGTATCAGTTAATTACGCCTGATGCTTTATCTGTAGAGGTTGAACCAGAAACCTATTGGCAAGCATTCAAAGAAGCAATAGCTTCGGTTGTGAAAGATTCTAAGCTCGACCCAGAGAGTATTCGATCCCTTGGCATTTCAGCCCAGGGTGAAACGCTACTCTTTTTAAACGGAAATGGCAAACCTTTGCGCAGGGCAATTGTATGGCTAGATAATAGGGCTCAAAAAGAAGCAGAAGCATTAAATAATGCCTTTGATCAGCACCATATTTATGAAGTTACAGGGCAGGTTAAGATCGTGCCAACATGGCCGGCTTCAAAAATTTTATGGGTTAGAAAACATGAACCGGAGATATTTGATCAAACAGAAAAACTATTATTAATTGAAGACTATTTTATTTACCGATTAACGGGAGAATATGTATGTGAGGGTTCTCTTGTTACGTCTACCTGCTATTGGAATTTTCAAACAAAAGAATGGTGGAAAGAAATGCTGGAAGAGCTTGAGATAACTCCTGAGCAACTTCCAGAGTGTCTTGAATCGGGGGTCCCTGTAGGTCGGATACGTCCTGAAGTGGCTGAAGATTTGGGTTTGTCCCCAAAGTTGACGGTCTGTACTGGGGCATTGGACCAGGCTTGTGGAGCGATAGGTGTTGGTAATACTCGTCCTGGCGTTTTTAGCGAAAATACAGGTGCTGCTCTAGCAATCTGCGCCACCGTCAATCAACCAGTACTTGATCCAAACAACCAGATGCCCTGTCACTACCATGGGATACCAGATCTGTATATGCTTCATACATTTACAAGTGGTGGAATTGTACTCCGGTGGTTCCGCGATGAATTTGCTAAAGCCGAGCAAGCCGTTGCAAGTTATACGGGCTTGGATGCTTACGATCTTCTGGGGAAAGCCGCTGCAAAGACTCCGCCCGGATCCGATGGACTGGTTATGTTGCCCCACCTACAGGGAGCTATGGCCCCGGAAGCTAACCCACAAGCAATGGGGGTGTTTTATGGTTTTACTATGCACCATAACCGTGGTCATTTCGTTCGTTCGATCATGGAAGCCATCGGTTTTATTGTACGCCGGAATATTGAAGTAATTGAAAAACTTCAGGTACCAGTGAAGGAAATCCGCGCCCTAGGTGGTGGTGCTCGAAGCGAAATTTGGAAGCAGATTGAAGCGGACATTACTAACCGACCTGTTTCCATAACGAAAAACGAAGAAGCAGCAACGCTTGGCGCAGCAATACTAGCTGGTAAAGCCGTCGGCGTATTTTCTAGCGTTGAAGAAGCGGCAGAGCAAATGGTCCAGATCAAAAAAACTTTTGAACCAAATGCTGATAACCTCAAAATATATAACGATAGATATGAAACCTACAAAGAACTTTACGACTCGCTCTGTCCTTTATTTAAATTGAGTAAAGAATTAAGCCAGGAAAGTATCAAATAATAACCAAATAAACAACAACACCGTTAAGGAAAAAATGAAAGATTTTATGGAAAATTTTGCTCTGCAATCACATCCTACTCTTACTGAATTTGTAGCAGATGCGCTTAAAAGAACTATTCTTGAAGGAAATTATCCTCAAGGAAGTCAGATTCCTACTGAACATGAGCTTGTCTCCCAGTTGGAAGTTTCAAGAACAACGGTTCGAGAAGCCATGAGGATGCTTGAAGAAGACGGTTTGATTGTAAGAAAGAGGGGTTTAGGAACATTTGTATCAGAGAGAGCTATTATAAAAGACCTAACTCAAAACACCGGCATCACAGAAATGATTGAACAGTCAGGGAGAACTTCAGGATCCGAGGACGTTAGGGTTGAACAAGCGAAAGCCTCTAAGAAAACAGCAGCAGCCTTATCGATTGAGAAAGGGGATCCAGTATTTTTGGTGGAGCGGGTTCGTTCGGCTAATGATACTCCCGTAGTTTGGACTTTTGATTTCATTCCTATCAATATTCTTGGAGAAAAAGGACTGAAAAACTTTGATTCGAAGAAAGATTCCCTTTACAGATTTTTTAAGAACGAATTAGGTATATCAATCGTCCGGGGTACAGCAAATCTGTATCCAATTGAGGCTACAAAAGAAATAATTGAAAAGCTAAACGTTGCCGTAGGAACTCCAATACTGGAGATCACTCAAACGGATTTTGACAATAACGACCGTGCTGTTTTGCATTCTATTGAATATCACATACCTGATTCTATTCGTTTTTTTGTTTATAGAAAAGGACCGCATAGGTTCTAATACAAGTGGGAGAAACATATGTCTTCAATAACAGGTAAAAAAATTCGCATGAAACGTTTAATTCAAGAAGACACCAATACTTGTTTTATAGCCGCAATAGATCATGGACTAACCTCACCCGAGTTTTTATATGGACTGTTTGATACAGGAACACGTATCTCCGAGGTTATTTCGGGGGGGGCCAATGTTCTTATGCTTGGCCGGGGAATAGCAAAACAAAATATCCAACATTTCCGTCCTACTACTTCCTTGGCGTTCATGTTGACTGCATCGGCTGCATGTAATCCGTCTGGTGCAGTTATCACTCCAATCGGTTCAGTAGATGAGGCTTTACGGATCGGCGCTGATGCCGTTGTAGTATATACAGCATTAAACGGAGAAAATGAGCCAGAGATGATTAGTTATCTTTCGAAAGTAGGGGAGGCTTGCGAGTTAAAAGGAATGCCTCTTATCGCTGAAGCAGAATATCCAAATGCGTATCAAAGCCTTGACAAGATGACGAACGAATTGGGGCCTGAATACCTAAAGAGAAATGCTCGCCTTTGTACAGAGCTTGGTGCTGATATTGTTAAAGTAAACTGGAGTGGAGACCAGAGTTCTTTCAAAGAGATCATTGCTGCGTGTGGTAGACCAGTTGTGTTAGCTGGAGGATCCTTGATAAGCGATCAAGAACTCCTGACTAGAATGGAGTTAGCAAGAGAAGTGGGGGCAGTGGGATGCTCAGTTGGGAGGAATATCTTTCAGCATAAAAAACCAGAAGCAATTTCATCAGCTATAAGTCGAATATTTAGGGATGGATGGTCTTCTGAGAAAGCATATCAAGAACTTCAAAAAGAATTATCAACAGATACGGAATGATTATGGAAAACTCTTTTAACCCCAATGAATTACGCAAAGCAATTCCGGCCTTAGCACGAACGCAGGATGGCAAGCCGACCATCTTTTTTGATGGTCCAGCGGGCACCCAATTGCCTCAGGCCGTTATAGACGCTATTAATAGGCATTTTCTTGAGATGAACCATCACGTTGAAGGGGAGTTTCTTGGCAGCCGACAAGTAGACGAAATGATTGCAGAGACGCGTGCCATCTATGCTGATTTCTTCAACGCGCCCTCCTCCGGAAAAAACGCATTTGACGAGATTGCCTTCGGCCTAAACTTCACCTCTCACACATTTAACGTAAGCCGCAGCATTGAGAAGACTCTTAAACCTGGCGATGAGATCATGGTCACAGTGCGTGATCATGAGGCCAATCATTCACCATGGATGGCTCTCCAGGAAGCAGGGGTTAAGGTCAAAGAAGTGGACATCAACACAGATGACTGTACCCTTGATATGGCAGATTTTGAAGCCAAACTAAGCGAGCGGACGAAAGTCGTTGCTATAGGATGCGCTTCGAACTTCTCAGGAAATATCAGCGACATCAAAGCTGTCACAGAGATGGCCCACCAGGTTGGCGCGCTGGTTTATGCTGATGCCGTGCACTACGCTCCCCATTCCCCAATCGACGTCCAGGCCCTTGGCGTGGATTTTTTAGCTGTTTCGGTATATAAGATCTTCGGACCGCACGGTGTCGGTGTTCTTTATGGAAAGAAAGATGTGTTTGAACAATTGCCAGCATACAAAGTCAGACCTTGCACCTACCATAAGTTTGAAACCGGCACTCAGACATACTGTAACCTTCCAGGAGCCAACGCGGCAATTGAATACATTGATGAGATAGGTCAGAAGTACGGTGCTCCCTATGCGAATCGATTCCCTCGCTTCAAGGGGCGCCGCTTGAATCTCAAAACAGGTATGACGGCCATCCGCGAGTACGAGATGTCACTCTTTGAACACCTGATAAAAGGTGTTGAGATGATTCCGGGTACGAAAATCTATGGTATTACTGATCCGAAGCAATTTCATCGTCGTACACCCACTTTGGCTATGACCGTGAAAGGCTTCACCCCGACCCAGGTTGGTGAATATATGGGAAAACAAGGTATTTTTCTGTGGACGGGTAACTTTTATGCGCAGAATCTGGATGAAAGGCTTGGAACATATAAAAAAGGTGGTGTGGTTCGTGTTGGGTTGACACATTACAACACAGAGGAAGAGGTCGATCGGTTTCTTGAGGCGATGGAAACACTAGTGAAAAGAAGATAAATTAGTACAGACTAGCAATTAGTTAGTGTTCAGTTTTAATAAGATACATATGCTTCTAAAAGGAGGTTCTATTGATTATAACTTGGTCTATTGTATATACATGTACGAGTATTTTTCATCCAGGCTAGAACAAAGGAGATAAAAACATGCATAAGAAGAGAATATTTATGGCTTTATTGCTGCTTATTGCGTTAGTTTTTTCAGCATGTCAGCCAGCAGCTACACCTGCATCAGAAGAGAAACCAGCACCAACTTCAGCAACGGAAGTTGAAGAGGCAACGGAAGTTGAAGAGGCAACGGAAGTTGAAGAGGAGATGGAAGAGATAGAGCCCATAATTATTGGCAGCTCCGGTCACTTGTCTGGCTGGATGGCTGCTTATGATGGCCCACCACGCAAAGGTGCTTTACTTGCCATCAAAACAATTAACGAAGCTGGAGGTATTTTGGGGCGACCAGTGAAATTCATTGAACTCGATGGACAGACCGATGCTGCTGTTCTAGGAAGGATCACCCAACAACTCATTGATGCGGGCGCTGATGTCTTAATTGCACCATGCGACTTCGATTTTGGTGCAGCATCCGCCACGGTTGCCCAGGAGAATGGGATAGTTGCCATTTCAACTTGTGGTTCCTCGCCTATGTATAACTCATGGGTACTTGGTGATCTCCAATTCACCCTATCCATGTGGAATACAACAATGATGGCTGCTGGTGCCGATTTCGCTTATAACGAGATGGGTTGGCAAACAGCTTATGTCATTACTGAGACTAGCACTGAGTATCATATATCTCTCACTGATATGTTTGTTGCGTCCTTTGAGCATTTTGGAGGAGAGATCATAAGTGTAGATACTTATATCCGAGATGACCTTGATGCATCAGCGCAAATACAACGTTATCGGGCTTTACCTGAAGAACCTGATGTGCTGGTGATTTCTTCATCTATGCCCGATATAGGCACGATTGTACGTCAGATCAGGTCTGCAGGGATTGAAACACCAATCCTGGGTGGAGATAGCTATGATAATGAAGAATTTTATGGAGCTGTTGGGGATGACCTTTCCTACGATTTATATATGGTCACGCATAGTTGGGTTGGTGATGACTCAGCGGATCCGAGAATGAGCGATTTCATTGAGTTATGGGAAGAGGAATATGGTGAACCTCCTCGTTATGCATACAACACAATGGGTTGGGATGTGGTATATGCATTCAAAGAAGCAATTGAGGGAACTGGAACCACCGAAGGTAAAGCTATAGCAAAATACTTGGAAGACAATGACATCCAAGGGTTAAGTGGCACAATAGACTGGAGTTCCGCGGAAGATGGACATTACCCTAAAAAAGAGGCTTTTATCCTCAAAGTGCAAAATGGTGAAGTAAGCTTCTTGTATAAAATCATGCCTGATTGGTTACCACCACTTGATTAATAGGGTGAGAGGATTAATTACTGATAGTAGAAGTTAAATCATCGAGTTCCTTGCATAGCTTAAGCTCCGCAAGGAACTCGAAAATGGATAGATTTGAAAACCCAGAAATATGATTGGGATCAATGGGGTATGATTATGAATCTAGATGATGATAATAAGACGGTGAGTAATACTCTCATTGTTGAAGACGTAACAAAAGAGTTTGGTGGTGTGCGAGCCGTAAGTAATGTCAGTTTAGAGCTAAATCCTGGAGAAATATTAGGCCTTATTGGACCAAATGGATCTGGAAAATCCACGCTTATAAATGTCATCTCGGGTTTTTTAAAACCGAATAAGGGAAGAATATTACTTGATGGTATAGATATTACAGGTTGGCCACCAAACAAGATTGCACCCTTAGGATTGGCACGTACATTTCAGACAGTAAGAGTATTCCCAGAACTCACCCTTATTGAAAACGTCGAGGTTGCAGGGGTAAGCATGGGCTTATCACGCCAAGAAGCAAGGCGTCAAGCTAATAAAATACTTGAAAAGTTTAGTATAGCAATTAAGGCTGATGTCTATCCAGAAAAGTTACCCCACAATGAGCTGCGCTTAATGGAAATCAGCCGCGCACTAGTAATGGATCCCAGTTTCATATTACTTGATGAACCTGCGGCTGGTTTAAACGAAATGGAATCCGAGGAATTTCTTTCGATGTTAGAAAGCGCCCTAAACGAACACGGCTGCGGCACATTAGTGATTGACCACGACATGAGCCTTATAATGAGATTGTGCGATCGTCTGCATGTTCTAGACTATGGTGGTGATACTATTTGTGAAGGGAAACCAGATAAGGTCCGTCAAGATCCGAGGGTGATTGAGGCATACTTAGGTAGTCCTAAACAGGAGAGTTCTCGTGTTGGTAATTGATGAGATAAGTGCCCGTTATGATTCTATTCAAGCCCTACAAAGAGTATCAATTAGCGTAGAGAAGGGAGAGATAGTTGCTTTGGTTGGGCCTAATGGCGCAGGAAAGAGTACTACACTTATGACAATTGTCGGTGTAATAAAACCTACGAGTGGAACTATAGAATATAGAGGAGAGTCACTAGTTGGTTTAGCCCCTGAAGAAATTATCCGCAGGGGAATAGCTCTCGTTCCTGAAGGTCGTCGCATACTTTCCGGATTAACCGTTACACAAAATCTGCGTTTAGGTGCGGCTATACACAGATCCAATCCGGCCCAGGTTCAAAGTGACCTTCTGGAGATGTGCACTAGGTTTCCAATCCTTGGAGATCGACTCAAACAACAAGCGGGGACATTATCTGGAGGGGAACAGCAGCAACTAGCCATTGCTCGGGGACTAATGTCTAGACCAAACATACTATTACTTGATGAACCCTCATTAGGTTTGGCACCTCAATTAGTCGAAGAGATCTTCGATATGATCGTGGAATTACGAGAGACAGGCCTTACCATTTTACTAGTAGAGCAGAATATTGAGCGTGCTCTTGAGATTGCAGACCGTGCTTATCTTTTAAATACAGGAAAGATCATCTTTGAAGGGCCGGCTAATGAAGTAAAGCAACAAGTTGACATCACAAGTGCTTATCTGGGTAGTGACCATTAGAGACAGCCCAATCGGGAGGTTTGGTTTTGAATATGAATGGAATCTTACAGTTTTTAATAAATTTCCTGAGCTTGGGTGGTCTTTACTCTTTGATGGCTCTTGGTTTAGCCCTGTTATACAGTATTCTAAATTTGGCTAATTTTGCTTATGGTGAAATCGTAATGGTAGGAGGTTACACACTTTATATATTGGGTTATGTCCTCTTTCCAGAACTTCCGTGGATTATTGTTGCAATTTCTGCTGTATTAATAGCAATTATAACCAGTCTTATACTCGAACGAGTAGCATTCAAGTCTGTACGACGCTATGGTAATCCTAATACAATGCTCATAACATCATTTGCAATAAGTACTCTTCTTCAAAATAGTGCAATATTGTTCATTGCACCGCGCCCTCGTCCTGTGAGAACTCCTGCATTCTTCAGTCAGGTAATTTGGTTTGGTGATCTAATGATCTCAAAGGGTGATTTATTGAGTCTCTTAACTAGCATTGGCATATTAGGTCTGATTTCATTATTCATGAGATATACAATTTTAGGAATCGCATTGCAAGCTGCTGCCAGCGATTTTACTATGACTAGGTTATTAGGTTTACCAGCAGATACGATAATTGCTATTGCGTTTGCAATAAGCGGTTTTTTGGCCGGTGTTGTTTCACTTTTCTGGATTGGAAGGATTGGGTCAGTGATGCCTTCTGTTGGATTAACACCTGTGCTGATTGCTTTCATTGCATCGGTTGTCGGGGGCTTAGGGAGCTTGCCAGGAGCAGTTTTGGGTGGATACGCTCTGGGATTTTTTACAATCGCATTAAATGCTTTACTTCCGAGAAATGTGCTTAACTTCCGCCAGGCTTTTCTATTTGGAATCGTCATTCTGATACTAGTGTTCCGACCTACTGGTTTAATAGGTCGGGCTACTGAGGAGAAGCTTTAATGGATATTAAGGCAAAAGTAACCACTTGGGTGAATCGCCACAATACAGTTTTGATACTCATTATTCCACTTCTAATTTTCGGTGCAATTGTTGATAAATTTGGAGGCACTATACTAATAAGTATCACGATTGTATTGTTCACGAACTTAATACAAGCGGTAGGACTTCAGATGTTTATGGGTAATTCTGGTGTTTCATCCTTCGCCAATGTGGGGTTTATGGGCGTTGCGGCTTATTTATCGGCAATACTCACACTATCAATTGAGACCAAGGCACTGGCGATGCCAGAGCTATACCCAGTATTGGCTCAAATACAGTGGTCATTTATACCCGCTTTATTGGTTGCATCCTTAGTAACAACGATTGTGGCTGCGTTGATAATTTATCCTGTGATGCGCATTTCAGGGAATGCGGCTACGATTTCAACCTTTGCTTTACTAGTAATCCTCAACTCGGTAATCGTTAATTGGGAAAGATTAACTAACGGTACCCGTGCTATTTACGGTCTTGAACGATACACCACAGTGTGGAACTGTATGATATTTGGTCTTCTTAGCATTGGGATTGGATATTGGTTCAAGGAATCAAGACTTGGTTTGAAATTACGTGCATCACGAGGGGATGAACAAGCTGCTTCCAGTATAGGTATCAATATTCCGAGAACCCGGTATTTAGCATATGTAAGTAGCATCTTTGTCACCGCAGTAGCAGGGGCGCTTTGGGCCCATTTCGTGCTATCCTTTTCACCGAAAAGTTTCTATCTGTCACAAACATTTTTGGTTGTTTCTATGTTAGTTATTGGAGGACAAAATAGCATAAGTGGAGCTGTAATAGGTACACTTGTAGTCACAGGTATTCTTGAAGGACTACGTTACCTAGAGAATATTATAAATCTATCAGACACCATATCTGTCACAATTATTGGCCTCCCAGTACTAACATTATCCGTTGCTATGATTTTCATTTTAATATTGCTCCCAAAAGGGATCACTGTCGGGCGAGAAGTTCGCATGCCAATTAAAAGTGGTGGCTCTGAGCCAAGAACTATGGAAACAAGAGAACTGGCAGGTTAATAAGTAAATCAAACTATAACCTTTTTTCGCCAGGAAAGGGATAAAGCTCGCTCTATAAGATGAAGCGAGTAGGTGGAATTTCACATTTATAATCCTTGAGTATTTAATATTGTCTATCATCCCGAAAAAGTAATAAAGATTGTTATGAGAGGGAAAACGTTATGGATAAAGTTACCAATAATAAGCTTTATCAACTTGATGACGAATTGATCGCTGATGCAATTAAATTACGTTTTTTTCCACAAGTGATTGAAAAAGGAGAGGGTGCCCGTCTTTGGGATGTTGAGGGTAAGGAGTACTTAGACTTCTCTTCTAGTTGGGCTTTAGCGAGCACAGGTTATAGCCACCCGATATTTAAAAGAGCGGTGGTAGATCATTTGGATCGCACAACATATAGTGGTTTGGTTTCGAGCGTGCATCAGCCAGCTATAGAATTAGCTGAAAAACTAGTTGATCTTTTACCTGGTGATTATCAAAAGAAGGTATGGTTTGGATTATGCGGATCAGACGCTAATGAAACCGTGGGACGATTGCTAAAGTTGTCAACAGGTAAACGTCGCATTGTGTCTTTTATTGGAGGTTATCACGGCTCAACAGATGCCACTATAGCAATGTCACCCCATAGTGCATGGAAACAGTTCATTAGTGGGGGAGATGTGGTTAAGGTGCCCTATCCAAACACTTACCGCTGTCCTTTTGGCGAGGAAGGGAGCGATTCTGCTGAAAAAGCTATTCGCTTCCTGGAAGACTATATTTTTAAAACTATATGCCCACCTGATGATGTGGCTGGTATCATCCTAGAGGCAGCACAAAGTGATGGTGGGGTTATTATTCCACCGCCTAAATTTCTACAAATGCTAGAAGAGGTATGTCGTCGTTACAATATATACCTAGTTTTGGATGAAGTTAAAGTTGGGATGGGGCGTACCGGTATGTGGTTTGCTTTTCAACATAGCGGCGTAACGCCAGATGTTGTGACGCTAGGTAAACCACTAGGGGGTGGCATACCCTTGAGTGCAGTAGTAGCGCGGCGGGAGATCTTAGATGCTGGATTCTCGCTTGCCATGTTCACAGCAGCTGGCAATTCGTTAAGTTGTGTTGCTGGGCTTGCAACTATCAAGGCTATTGAACAAGATAACATGGTAGAAAATGCGCGTACAGTAGGAGCGTATTTAAATGAAAAATTGAATGCACTGAAAGAAAAACATACCCTCGTTGGTGACGTACGTGGCCTTGGCTTGTTCCAAGGAATGGAGCTTGTAAGTGACCTTAATACCAAAAAACCTGCTTCTGTTGAAACAGCCAAGGTTGTTTTCCGGGCTTTTGAGTTAGGATTAATTGTTTACTACGTTGGTATGTTTTCTAACGTTATAGAGATCACTCCTCCATTAATAATAACTAAAGCCGATGTTGATGAAGGTGTCGCTATCCTAGATCAGGCTCTGACAGATGTTGAAGCGGGTAGGGTTAAAGACGAATCAGTTGCTCCTTACTCAGGATGGTAGTCATTTTTATTTCAAGTTGAATCTAGAGTATAGATGGCTTACAAAGCTGCTCACGACTAGGTTCGTATCTGTTGTGAGATTATGATAGTTAAGGAAGATATCGCAAAGATGAATAACAAAGTAGAACGAAAAATCCAAGCGGAAATACATGGACGAAATGCCCTTAGACATATTGAGAAGATATGTGAGTTTGGCGATAGGTTTGTGGGGACCAAGGGTGATCAAAAGACACTTGAATACGCCCAAGAACACTACGAACGACTGGGTCTTAATATTGAACACACACAAATTAAAGCAACATCCTATGAGGAAAGAAGTGTTGAACTTATTCTTACAGATACAGGAACCAAGCTTGAGGCTATCAGCCCTTACTTCACTGAACCTTGCCAAACTGGAGTGAGTGGTGAGTTAGTTTATATTGGTGAGGGACGCAGTAAAGACTATGAAGGTAAAAATGTGGAAGGTAAGATCGTCGTTCTCAATGAAGCTGCCACCGGGTGGGATTGGTTTTGGCTGGGTTCGTTCTCGAAAAGAGCTGCTATTCATGGTGCAGTTGGATTGATAATCATCCATCCCTTTCCTTGGCCAAATCGTATGTCAATGGAGGCTGGTAACCTTGATATTAAACATCGATTCCACGACCGCCAAGTACCTTCAGTATGCATCTCGGCTTTGGATGGGCTCAAGGTGATGCAACATATAGGTCAGGGAAAGACCAATGCGTATCTAAAAATTGATTCTGCAGTATATGATGTAGATAGCGTCATCCTCAGCGGTGTTATTGAAGGTTCTCAATGGCCTGAGGAACGAATCGCCCTTATAGGCCACCGAGATAGTCCAATCCACCTTGGAGCCAACGACAATGGTAGCGGAATTGCCTGTCAACTAGAAATAGCCCATGCCCTTAGTAAGCTTAAGCCTAAAAGAAGCATAGAATTTATTTGCAGTACTGCAGAAGAAGCCGCATCCCCAGGAGCTTGGGAATTTGTCCAGGCCAATAAGGAGCGTATACAAAAAATGAAGGCGCTAATTAATTTAGATATGGTTGGTGTTGGAGGCTCCTTATGTTTAGTCGATGGGGGCCAATGGCATGATACTGAACCATTTTCCTATTCTACTTGGCTTATGGAGAAGATTGAAGATGTAGCTGACGAGCTGGGCTACTATGTTAGACGCATGACAGCCACATCAACTTCGGAAGAAACTCGTTTCCATACAGAAGGAGTGCCCGTTGCCGCATTCTGGAAACCGGATGATTATTATTACCATTCAAAACAGGATACACCCGAAAAAATCGATGCTAATTCCCTCAAAGCTGTATCAGACATCACTGCAATCACTATCTGGCGCCTAGCCAATGAGGATGACCTGCCCCCCAAAAACTGATCCAGAAGTAGTGTTAGGAGTAGTACATACAGGAGGCAGAAAAGATGGCAAAACGCATAGGGTATACACCAGAGCAGATCATCACCAAATTGCGTGAAGCTGAGGTCCGCTGACGCGTCAGCCAGGGGAAAACTGTGGGGCAAGCCTGTAAATCCCTGGAAATCAGTGAGCAGACCTACTACCGCTGGCGCCGGGAATATGGGGGAATGGACGTCACCCAGGCCAGAAAGCTCAAAGAAATGGAGAAAGAAAATACACAACTGAAGAAGCTGGTAGCCGACCTCTCATTGGATAATGCCATTCTCAAGGAGGTGCTGGGAAGCACCAAAGGTGGACTGACGTCAAAATAATCTCACCCGACAGACGTCGTCAGGCAGTCAAGCAGACCATTGAAGTGCTGGATGTGTCTGAACGCAGAGCCTGTCGGGTGGTAGGGCAATCACGCGCAACCCAGCGATACAATAAACGGCCAGCCGATGATGAAGATTTCCTGACCTCTAGGGTTATTGATCTGGCCAGCCAATACGGACGCTACGGTTATCGCAGAGTGACCGCGCTGCTGAGAAACGAAGGCTGGATTATCAATCACAAGCGGGTGGAGCGGATCTGGCGCAGAGAGGGGCTGAAAGTCCCTCAGAAACAGCCTAAAAGGGGACGATTGTGGCTCAATGATCGCTCTATTGTGCGGCTGAAACCGCTCTTTCCCCAGCATGTTTGGAGTTATGATTTCATGCAGTCCCGCACCCAAAATGGAGTTCCCTTTCGGATCTTGAATGTGATCGATGAGTATTCCCGGGAATGCCTGGCGTCGCGAGCTGCCAGACGGCTTACTCATTTTGAAGTTTTGGATATCCTGACAGAGCTATTTATTCAGCGAGGAGTACCCGTTCACATTCGGTCTGACAATGGAGCGGAGTTCACCGCCAAGAGGGTTCGCAGTTGGCTGTCAAAGCTGCAGATCAAGCCGTTGTTCATTGAGCCGGGCAGCCCTTGGGAAAACGGATATATTGAATCGTTCAATGGGAAAATGAGAGACGAGCTGCTGAATGGAGAGATTTTCTACACGGTGAAAGAGGCGAGAGTTCTGATCGAGATGTGGAGGAAGGAATACAATACGATCAGGCCTCACAGTGCTTTGGGTTATCGACCGCCAGCACCAGAGACGATCATGGTCCCCACTACTCAATATCATCAACTTGCACTAACATAGAGAGTGGTACAAATAATGGGGGCACGTCAAAGCTTTTTGTTACTCTATCCACATTTGTCTCCCTAAATTATACTTGGGACGCATTAAGAGATGCTTTGGACCCTCATAAATTTAGCGGGCATTAATCATCTTAGATATATAAAAGGAGATACAATGATTAATCTTAATGAAAAACCGCGCGTTGGATTTGCTGCACTTGCATTCGCAGCGGAATCAGGAGGAGAAAGGGGCGAAGACCTCACCAAACTTGCTGTAAAAAACTTGCAGAAACAGGGTCTGGATGTTATCACACCGGGTTATACGGTATGGAATTCTGAGGATGCACAAAAGGCTGTCAAATTCTTAAAACAAAATGATATCGATTTATTAGTTTTATTGCATTGTACCTGGGTTGAAGATTCCCTTCAATTTCAAATGGTGAAAGGGTTAGAAAATACCCCGGTTTTTTTGTGGGGTGTACCATATCCTGAGACATTTTCATTTGCTACTGTTCAGCATATCTCGAGCATACTCTATCGGACAGGTATTTTTTCTCAATGGGGATATGGACTTCCGGATGAACAAGACCTACTTGATAAAGTAGCTGAATTCGCAAAAATCGCCATGATAGCTACTCGCTTAAGAACAGTAAATATTGGACTGGTAGGGCCGCGCCCTACTTGGAGACTGGCTGGCCCACAGGATATGGTATATGACGAGTGGGATCTTTCCGAGCATCTGGGAATTAATGTTATTCATCTTGAAATAGATGATTTCTTAGCAAAACTGAATGAAATCTCTGACCAAAAGGCAAAAGAGATAGTAGAGGTGATGAAATCATCCAATCGTTATGGCAGTATTCAGGTGGAAGAGAAACGTATCTTGCACTCGGCAAAAGTCTACTACCTTACGAAAGAAATTCTCTCAGATTATCAACTTGCCGGTCTTGCCGTAGAGTGTTATCCATACTATGGTGGCCTTGTAAATTTAGCATCAGCATGGTTAGCTGACGAAGGCATCGTTCTGGACCCGGAAGGTGATGTCGGACATACAAAACTTTCTGTTGTGTTAAATGCCCTACAGGAAGGACCAACAGTATTATCTGAACTCATGCACGTAGAACTAGAAAAAAACCTTGTTTATTTCAGGCATGAAGGTAGTTCAGCCTTCAGCGTATCGAGAGATATTTCTTTAGCAGAAGTGGTGCCCGCAGATGAAGACGTTGGAACTGTTGTCCAATTCCCTATGCGCCCTATGCCGGTATGTACTTTTTCCAATCTCGCCGGTCGGAATGGGACTTACACTTTGTACGGCGGAAATCTTTCCATTGAAGAATTAACCCAGAAACAGTGGCGGGATTGGGGAGGTAATTTTCAGGCTGCTGCAAAATTCAATGGAAGTGTAGCTGGGTTATTGGAAAGAGCGTTTAGCAAAGGCATGGACCATCACTGGTTGCTCAAAGAAGGTGACCTTACCGGGCATTTGGAAATACTTGCCTCCATATGGGAAATCAACTGGGAATCCCTCAATGAGGGATAACTTCAGGAGGTATAAATGGGGATTGTGCTTTTACACAAGGGGGCTCAGCGCGTATTCATCACTGATGGATAAAATTTCCTAACCGATTGGATGATCTAGAGGGCGGTATTGGACTCGAACCACCTGTATATTGTCGAATCGAGTTGCCTTTTTAGGTTGATATATCTATTCTCGGGTGCGGTTCAAAGCCCCCTCGATATGGTACCTGAGTAGCCAGAAGGGATGACATTATCTGGAAATCAACACAACATTATCGAGTCGCCTTTCGTGGTTAAAGTTGTAATTTTCTGGTGCAACTTGGGTGATACTTTGAAAGTGTTCCAACCATAATGCTAAACTAAGAGTAAGGACAAACCAGTTTGGCAAAAGGAGGAACGCTATGTATCCATTTTACCTTGGAATCGACCTACATCTCAAACGCACCTACCTGGTGCTGATGAACGGCGAGGGGGAAGTGATCGATAAACAGCGCCTGAAAAACGCCGAGATAGCATCCTGGGGTTTTTTGCACATCCCCTCAAAAAGGTTCAATCCAGATCCTCGTAAATGTCGATTGACCTTCGGGCTAGCTTCTGAACTACCGATTCGAGATCGATAGGTGCAGGCGGATCCAAGAACTCGAATC
>SDBS01002865.1_pt1 | contig 17044 bp, 14 predicted proteins | sample 2277091 | NCBI WGS metagenome assembly SDBS01 (sample SAMN10404972, study PRJNA504765) | marine sediment metagenome | isolation source: marine sediment core GS10_PC15, 163 cmbsf | place: Arctic Ocean: Southern Knipovich Ridge | collected 2010 | reverse complement strand
ACCAGGATGGAATGTTTTGGATATTGGCTCTAATACGGGCATGTTGCCTTGTATGCTTGCACAAAAAGCAAGGTTTGTCTACGGCATCGAAATAAATGAAGAGTATGTGTCCATCGCCAAGACGCAACATGCCAGAGATAACATCGACTATATTTGTGCAGATGCAACATCATATGATTACAGCTTATGCAATGATATTGATTGTGTAACGATATCAAATGTACTTGAACATATTGAGAACCGAGTTGACTTTTTAAAGCGAATTATTCGCCATGTTAACTGGGCAAGGAAAGAACAAAAGCTATTCCTCTTCCGTGTCCCTTTAATTGATCGCGAATGGCTTGTTGCTTATAAGAAAGAAATGGGAGTTGAATATCGCCTCGATCCTACTCATTGCATTGAATATACACTTGAACAGTTTAAGGATGAACTGAAACAGGCAAACATCACAATCAAGCAAGTTGATATTCGCTTTGGTGAAATTTATGCGGCATGTGAAGTAGCTCGCACATAAATATTTACTAACGATTCTGTGCCATAATCTTATGAAGCTTGCCCTCTTCTTTACATGTAACGTTTCACTTAAACTGTGGATTGATACAGGCCTATTCGATCGGGAAAAGCTTTTGTATGAAGAGTTCCTGCACAGAGGATATCTTGAGAGAGTATATTGGCTCACTTATGGCAATAATGATGGAGTAATAGCAAACCAGCTTAAAGCAGAAGGTCGGTTACATCCAGATATCATTGTGCTGCCCATGCCTCGCATTTTTTCAGGCAAGTTTGGCGCTTTGATTTATTCACTTCTTATGCCCCTTCTTAATTATCGTTCCCTTAAAACTGTAGACATCCTTAAAACGAACCAGATGTTTGGAAGTTGGAGCGCCGTAATAGCCAAGCGGTTGGTTAAGAAGCCACTGTTGCTGAGAGCAGGTTACAGTTTAAGCTGCTTCTTCAAGAAACAAGGAAAGTCGCAGTTCAAAAATATATTTTGCAAATGGGTTGAAGTGTTTGCCTACAAATATGCCAACAGAGGAATTGTTGCAAGCCACCAGAACAAACAGTATATTTGCTCAAAATATTATATCCCACACGAAAAAATCGAGGTTATATATAACTATATAGACACGAAAATCTTCCGCCCAATTAACTGTGAAAAATACAAAGACAGAGTAATTTATGTCGGCCGATTAACCTCCCAAAAAAATCTTTTTAACCTCATCGAAGCTTTGCAGCAAATTATGTTGACGCTTGACATTTACGGCCAGGGTCAATTACGGGACAAACTATATCTCTGCGCAAAAAGGCTCGGCGCAAGGGTCAATTTCATGGGCATTGTTCCAAATAACGAATTACCTCAAATTCTCAATCATTACCGTTATTTTGTCTTACCTTCCCTATATGAAGGGATGCCGAAAAGTCTGTTGGAAGCAATGGCATGTGGCCTGGTGTGCATCGGTACAAACGTAGAAGGGATCAATGAAATAATAGAAAATGATGTCGACGGATATCTGGCAAAAAGTACTGATGCAGCTGACATTGCCAAGACAATAGATAAAGCAATCTCCCTTTCAGATGGTTCAATTCCGTTCAAGGCAGTAGAAAAAATCCGTGATAAGTTTTCACTGGCAGAAGCTGTAACCAAAGAAAATGGACTTTTTTCAGCTCTGAGAGGATGAAAAAGTATTTCGATAAAACCAGGCACAGACTCGTTTTTATAGGGCAAGTCGCCGATGAAATCTTCTGGGACAATCACTGGAAAGCAGATGATCAGCACTTCGCAAAGCAACTCAAGAATACAAAAAACAGATTTGTTCTTGGCAGGACAAGAAAATATCTTTCTCCAGGCGCAAAAATACTTGAGGGTGGCTGCGGACAGGGCGCCGCTGTTCATACTCTTCACCGCCATGGCTTTGATGTCTATGGTATTGATTATGCAAAAGAGACTGTAATAAAAATTAATCAATACGCCCCTGAGTTAAAAGTTAAGTTTGCAGATGTCAGGCAGCTACCGTTTCCTGAATGTTTTTTCGATGGTTACTGGTCATTAGGAGTCGTTGAACATTTCTACGATGGTTATGAAGATATTACACATGAAATGCTCCGAGTTCTAAAGCCAAACGGTTACCTTTTTATGACTGTGCCTGTAATGTCACTCCTAAGAAAAATTAAGGCTAGGTTTGGGCTGTATCCCGAATGGCATAATCAAGACAAATCTGCCGGCAACTTTTATCAATTTGCCTTTAATCCAAGGGACATTGTTTTCAGCCTGGGACGCAAGGGCTTCAAGTTAATAGAAACAGAACCTTGTGATGGTATCAAAGGCCTAAAAGACGAAGTCTCGATATTAAAGCCCTTTCTGCAGTATCTGTACGATAAGAACGGCATTTCTTCAAAAGTTATAAAAAGAACACTGGATATTATGATTAAGCGTTTTACTAACCACATGTGCCTGTTTGTTATGCAGAAGGTAAGTTGAATTGGAATCCATACGAGAAAAACTTGCAGATCATGATGGAAACTTCGAAGTCATAAGACCCGAAGATATTATTGACACGCCTTTGGTATCTGTTGTAATGTCGGTTTACAATAGTGAAAAATATTTGCAGGAATCCGTAAACTCAATTCTAAATCAAACCTATACAAATTTTGAGTTTGTCATAATCAACGATGGCTCAGACGATAATTGCCTTGATATGCTCCTTGAATACTTAAAAAATAATAATCAGATCTTAATAATCGATCAGAAGAATATCGGTTTGACGAAATCGTTAAATAGAGGAATACAATTGGCCAGAGGAAAGTATATAGCCCGGCAAGATGCAGACGACAAGAGTCTGTCTGAACGTCTGGAAAAGCAGATACAATTCCTTGAAGCCAATGCAGACTATTTTCTAATAGGAACCGATTACAAGATAATCGACGAACATAGTAATATAATTGGAAAACCCGAAATTCCTGTTCCTATCGATAACCATGAAATAAGAGCTGCAATCAATAAGTATAACACCTTTGTACATTCACTTGTGATGTTTCGTAATGACACCAGCAGTATCGGCTACTTTTATGACACGAGCTTTAAATATTCTCAGGACTATGAACTATGGGTAAGAATCTTAAAGCACCATAATGCGTACAATCTGCCGGAAGTGCTGGGTTTGAGTCGGACTTGGCCCAGGATGATATCACAAAAAAAGATGAAAACTCAACGTCGATCTGCTTTAAGGGTAAAAAAGCAAATCGTGTTGAAGCATATTACTAACATAGGATTCTGGTATTACCTTCTAAAAGATCTGTCGGTTATATATCTTCCCAAAAGGACTAGGCGAGTTTACAGACGATTGAGTAGAAAACTCTTATAATATAGTGTAACAGCAAAATTCATAAAAATAACTAATAATACACTTTCTTAGACATCCGGAAAGCCTTGAGATAGTCGCTTGTCCTGAAACCGAATGAAAACTTCTGATTATTTGGGTAGAAAAATAAAACACATGCTTAACATTGGAAGCTAATACAAATACAATTCCGATTTACCCCGGATTTATCTGGAGAAATATAGCCACGAAGATGCGCAAAAGCTCTTTTCATTCTTAATCTCTTTTTCAGCTTTTGCTTCGGCTACGTTCAGGACAGGTTTGTGGCTAAATATATTCTCCTTAGAGCACCAAAACTTGTCCCTTCAACTATGGCTTCGGCATGAGTTCAGCAGAACGGTGACTGGCTAAATAGTTAAATCTGGCAGGGCTACCGGACCAGTTACGAATCACCAGTCACCAAATCGTCTCCGTGGGATGCATGAAGCCGGCGGTTAATGAGAAGTGCAGGTTAAAGACCGGCAGATTTTGAAAATAAAACCGATTTTTAGGACCTAGCAAGGGCCGAGGGTCGACTCCAAGCAAGGGTCATGGGGCCGAGTCAGTAAGGTCTGAGGTCGTGCGCCCGGCTGTGCGGCATCGTGAGCCCGGCCCTCAGGCACCGGGAGGCCGGCTTTCCGGCACCGTGCGCCCGGCTGTCCCGCACCGCGAGCCAATAGGGCCTGGCTCACTTGAGCCGGTAGGGGGTCGGCAGCTTGAGACGGTAAGGGATCGGCGGCAGAATTCAACACGGGCCTAAAAAGGAGTTTTCTGCCTTTACAAGGAAATCACAATTTGATCGAACTGTTCAAGCCTATCTCGACACCAATCATCTGGGTTTTGGTCCTTTTGGTCCCTGGCTTAATTCTTACAAGACATCTGCTAAAGAAAAAGGGTTCGAAACTCGGGTGGTATTTAATGCTTTTGGGAACCCTGGTTTTGCTTTTATTCAGCAATAATTTGGTTTCGAACCAGCTTGTTTATTTCATAGAGCGTCAGTACCAGCCTGCCTCTATCAACACCTTGTCAACTTTAGATATCATGGTTATCCTAAACGGCGGGATTCGTCTTCCAAATAGATTTAACAAACACTTCGAGGTTGTGCCAGTCACCTTCTCAAGGATATCTGAAGGCATCAAGGCCTTTAACCAAAGCAGCGCAAAAAAACTGGTTCTCTCCGGTGCAGGCTCAAATTCAAGAACAAAACTGGAAAGTCAAAAAGACGGCGAGGCTATGAAATACTTAGCTATACAACTCGGAGTACCCCAAGACAGCATCATTGTAGAACCAAACTCTTTCAATACAATGGAGCACGCGGTTGAACTCGCGAAATTATTCCCTCCGGAGAGAAAACTGAAGATCGGACTCGTAACATCAACTCTGCATATGTTGCGTTCTGAAAAAGCTTTTAATAAGAAGTTCCATTCAGACAGTATTGTACCGATACCCGTTAATTACACCTACTCATCACCAAAATATAATCTTAAAAGTTTCATACCCTCCTCAGGGGCGCTGTCGCAAAGCACCGATGCGTTACACGAATTGATTGGAATATTGTGGCTTTCAATCCGGTATTGATGCAAAAGCGATAAGCATGGTTCCGCCAAAAGGATAATAGAGTCCCTTTTATAATGTGTGCCATTGCTGGAACGGCATCTTCCGAACAAACGGTAATGTCGAGATAATCCTACAGGCCTATCAAGCCTGGGGCAAAAACTGCCTCGCAGGACTCAATCAAGTATAAATGATATGATCAAATAGGAGCAAAAAAATGCCAAAGAAAAAAGGGCAGAAAGTTATTGCAGAGCCGGTTTGTATGAAAGGTAAGTTATTTGTCGATGACCGTGGAGAAGTGGGATGTGTAAATGATTTTGATATGCGTCAGGTCAGAAGGTTCTATACAGTTGCAAATCACAGGGTAGGATTTATTCGAGCCTGGCATGCGCATAAGAAAGAGTCCAAATATGTAACAGTAACCAGTGGCTCTGCGATAATCGCAGCAGTGAAAATCGACAACTGGAGCCAGCCCTCACAAGATTTGAATATTCACAGATTTGTTTTGTCGGCCGCTACTCCATCTGTAATATTCATACCAAAAGGATATGCCAACGGTTTCAAAACTTTGACTGTGGACACAAAAATAATGTTCTTTTCCATGGCCACCTTGGAACAAAGCCGAAAAGATGATTTCAGATTCGACGCTTATTATTGGGACCCCTGGCTAATTGTGGAGCGTTAAATAATACAACATTGTTTTATGGAAATTTGTAGTTAGCTTCTAACATTATTGCCATACTGGATTTAAACCATGAACATACTAATAGTTGGTGGTGCTGGTTACCTTGGTGGTGCGGTCACTGATCTGCTTATGCAGTCACAGCATAATATTCTTGTTTACGATATTTTGCTTTATGAAGAAACTTACAGAAAGCAGGTTCCATTTGTCTATGGAGATATCCGCGACAAAGATAAACTGAATAAACATTTTGATTGGGCTGACGTTGTTGTTTGGCTGGCAGCTTTGGTAGGCGACCCCGCTTGTACGCTCGATGAAGCTTTGACTATTTCGATCAACAGAGATTCTGTTAAATACCTAAAGGATAACTTCAGAGGCCGGATCATCTTTTTGTCTACCTGTTCCGTCTATGGTGCTCAGGATGAATTGCTTTATGAAAAATCACCTTTGCATCCGCTTTCATTATATGCTCAAACAAAGCTTTGGTCAGAAGAAATATTGGCAGATGCAGATGCGTTGATTTTTAGATTGGGTACATTATACGGTGTTAGCGACGAGTTTTCACGAGTCAGGTTTGACCTGGTCGTTAATACCCTGGTGATGCGTGCGGCCGTACATAATAAAATCAATGTTTTTGGAGGGAAGCAGTACAGACCGCTTCTTCACGTACGCGATGCCGCTCGAACTATTTGTGATGCTTTGGAAGGGAAAAATACAGGCATATATAATTTGCATTCGGAGAATATAACTATTATTGAGATTGCGCAACTTTTGGAAAAGGCTTTTCCGGATTTACAGGTTGAGATAACTGATACAATGCTTAAGGATTCTCGTAACTATCGTGTGTCCAGTGAAAAAGCCAAACAGCAGTTAGGTTTTAATCCAACACGAACGATCGGTACCGGCATAGAAGAATTGAAACACATTATAGAGCAAGGCAGAATTAAGAACTCTTTTTTGACACGTTTTTCAAACTACTTGTATTTGAAACCATTGCTCAGCGAATATAACTCACCCATAGGTAAACTGGTCAAATTCAACATATAGCTTGAGTTAAATACCATGAATGAATTGTCAATTATTATACCATGTGTTTCTACCATTGATACGCTGCCGGGATTTGTCGATCAGCTTGCCGTGCATTTAATGAGCAACCCCAGTGAAATTGATGTTATTGTAGTGGCAAATGAGGAGATTCCTTCTATCGGACGGTTGGTCCATTATGTTCGTAAAAAGTATCCATGGTTTAAATTTGAAATTTTACTAAGGACCGGCAATAAACGTAATTATGGAGCATTAGCCCGTTTTGGTATAGCGTATTCAACAAGTCGCTACGTGGTGTTGGTCTCCCCCTATGGAGAAAACGATCCCAGTATTATCACTCTGATGCTGAGAAAAATAAGAAAAGGTTATCAAGTAATCCAGGTTACCACTAAGCTCTCAAAGGCTGATACAAATAGAAAACAGATGATGTTTAATATCTATCGGTTGATTTATCGCTTTTTAGCACAAATACTGATAGGGGTTAAAATAAAAAGTGCTACCAACACTTTTAAGATGTTTGATAGAGTTTTCGTACAGGCCCTGGGATTGACAAGAAACACTCACAGTATTTGTGCTGAGATTACCTTTAAGGTACTTCTTGCAGGAGGGAAACTCAAGTATCTATCCTCAAATTCCCAAATAGCTCCGTTTAGTAATGATTTTAAATTATACAAAGAAGGTATAGATTACTTCTGGCTGCTTATCAGGGGTTTTATGCACCGTATAGGAATTCAATGGTTTTAGTAAAGGCAAGATAGCACTATGCGGACATGTGTGGTGGTACCAATGTATAATGAGGAAGCTATTGCCAGGGCTAATACTGAAATAATTCTCTCATATACAAATAACCTGCCTTCGGCTGTTACGGTGCTTGTTGTGAATGATGGTTCACAAGATGCTACAGGACGTATAATTGAAGAGTTGCTTGGACATTATAAAGGTGAACAGTTGCGTTTGATTTCCCATCCTTATAACCAGGGTTATGGTGCAGCCCTACAAACAGGCATCAAATTTGCTTCTGATAATAACTATGATTATACGATTTTTATGGACAGCGATCTTACCAATCACCCCAAATATTTAGAGAATTTTTACGAAAAGATGGAAGAAGGATGGGATTATATCAAGGCTACCCGCTATTCGAAAGGAGGTGGAGTCGAGGGTGTTCCATGGAGCCATCGGATTATATCCTTAGTTGGTAATTACATTGCTGGATTGCTTTATGGGTTGCCCCTGACCGATTTTACGAACGGTTTCCGTGCGGTAAAAACCGACGTATTGAAACAGATAAATTACACAGAAGAGAGTTTTGCAATAATTATGGAAGAATTGTATCACGCAAAGTTTTTGACAAAGTCTTTTTGTGAAATATCATATATCCTGACAAGCAGAAAGGAAGCCGAGGGACAAACACATTTTTCTTATGGACCCAGGGTATGTATGCAATACTTAAAGTATGCAATAAAGAGCTTTTTACATAAGTGTTAATATTAGGCTACAGGAGATATTCATGGAAAAAGTGATACAGAACAACACGGACCAGATTGGAGAGTTTATTCGCCGTTCCGACTGCCGGTTCTGTCAAAGCCGGAATATGGTAACGATACTGGATTTTGGCAATGTGCCTCTGGCCGGAGGTTTTCTTAAAGAAAACGGTTTCGCTGAAGAGAAATATTTTCCTTTGGATCTCAATTTCTGCAATGAGTGCTCTCTTGTTCAGGTCAGTAACGTAGTGTCAGCCGAAACTTTGTTCAGTAATTATTTCTATTTTTCTTCATCCATCAAAACTCTTGTTGAACACATGGCAGATTATGCCAAAGAGGTTAACCAGCGTTTTCTTGAAGACAGACCGAATCCTTCCGTGTTCGAACTCGGCTGTAATGATGGTGTCATGTTGAAACCGTTCGCTGCCATGGGAGTAAAAGCAGTTGGTGTGGATCCCGCAACGAATGTGGTCAGCTCGATTGATTCGAAAGATATTACGGTAATTAATGATTTTTTCAGTGAAAAGGTCGCTCTGGAGATAAAAGAAAAACATGGTTTGTTTGATGCCCTGGTTTCAAGTTATTCATTCGCTCATATCGACAATATGGTTGATATAATGAAAGGGGTCAAATGCCTTCTGAAAGAAGACGGCGTATTTGTTTTTGAAGTATACTACCTCGGCACTTTGATCGATGAAATGCAATATGATATGATTTACCATGAGCATTTAAGCTATTACTCCCTCAAAGCCCTTACTCTTTTCCTGAAACACTTCGGAATGGAAATATTTGATATGACCTTTACTCCCGGCGTAAGATCAGGGGCGGTGCGATTCTACGCGAAAAACATCGGCAAGAGATCTGAAAGAATCTCCAGCAAAGTTACTGATTTGGCTGAACGTGAAGCAAAGAAAGGTTTTGATAAAGCAGAGACTTTTCTAAGTTATGCACAAAAAGTTAATAACACTCGGGAAACGCTCATGGCCCTTCTTAGCAAACTCAAAAATGAAGGTAAAACAATCATTGGCTATGGCGCTTCGGGACGTGGAACCACTATAATGAATTACTGCGGTATTGACAACCGATATCTCGATTACGTGGTTGATGATGCACCTGCAAAGCACGGATTTTTCACACCGGGAACTCATGTTCCTATTAAATCCTGGGATTTTACCAATGAAAGCATATTCCCTGACTATGCGTTGCTTTTCGCCTGGAGTTTTATCAATGAAGTCAGGAAAAAAAGGACTAATTATCTCAAGCAAGGCGGACATTTTATTGTACCTTTGCCAGAAGTAAAGGTTATTTCTGAATGAGTTTAATAAAAGTCTTAGTTCTTGGCAGCACTGGTATGCTCGGGCACATGGCAATGAAGGTGCTGTCAGAGAAGGGACCAGTTTGCAGTTAAAAAGATGCTAACAACAATATATAACAGCTTAAAAAAGATCTTTGTTAGCGATGAAGATATTGAAACCACTGTTAGGATGTGTTATGAGTATGCCGAGCTGTCCGATCTGCGGTAATAACAAAGTTTATGCTTATTTTCGACTTCGCTGTAATAACCTCATCGCGGTCAGGTGCCGGCATTGTGCCCATGTCTTTGTAGAAAATAGCCCAATAAATTCTTCCAATGTCGCGGATTATTACACCATGAACGATTTTAAAGGAAACCGGCAACTACAAAATGACCAGTGGTATACAAATTATTATAATGACTGTTTTGCTGACTACGATACTCATTTGGATTCCAGTTTGGTCCTGAAACAATTTGAAGAAAAGCTACGTTATTGTGGCGAGCTCTTCCCTCAAAAAGGCCGACTGCTGGACGTGGGGTGCGCTACGGGAGTATTTCTTGATATGGCAAGTAAGCAGGGATGGGACGTGGAAGGTGTGGAGGTTTCCAAGGATCTGGCTGCCTATGCCCGGGACAATTTTGGGTTGAAAGTTCATTGTCTTGATTTGACAAAAGATAGTCTGGACACTCCTGGTTTTGACGTGATAACTTTGTTTGATTTAATTGAGCATATCCCCGACGTAAACGCAATGATTAAAGGATGCAGGGACAACCTTTCTGATGAAGGCGTTTTAATCATTCGTACCCCTACCGAGGAGGGATTGCTTAGAGATATTGCCAAGATAGTGTATAACGGTTCATTAAGGAGACTTGAACTCCCTATGCTTTGGTTTTATAGCTTTGAACATATTCAATCATTTTCTTTTCGGAGTATAGCTAGACTGTTAGAAGGGCATAACTTTTCAATTATTAAGGTCATTCGTGAGGAAGAGAGCCTTGATAGGCTCGGTATTCCTAAATATATTAAGTTTATGATAAAAGGATTGAATTGTCTGTCAGGCATGCTGAATAAGCAGCATAAAATGGCGGTAATCGCTAAGAAAGTAGCTTTGTGAAAAGGGCTAAGACATGTCTATGAAGAAACTTGCAATAGTATTGGGTATTCGGCCGGACGTTATCAGAGCTTCGATCGTGCTGGAAAAACTCAGAGCTCAGAATAAACACCAAATTATTTTTATTTGGTCTGGGCAACATTATGATGACAACCTAAAAGACATATTTTTCCGTGATTTAAATGTTGCCCCTCCAGAGATGGAATTAGGAGCAACGGGCGATGCGGATGCGGAATTAGTAGGATCGGTTATCTCACGTTTGCATCCCGTGTTAGCCCAGATGCAACCCGAAGCGGTTGTGTTTTTAGGTGATACTAATACTGTTATGGGATGCATTGCAGCGGCCCAGCTAAATATCCCTATAGTTCATATAGAAGGTTGTATGCGTTCTTATGACTGGCGAATGCCTGAAGAAAAATACCGCTCAGTAATTGACCATCTCGCTGACGTGATATATACATATTTCCCCGAATACAAACAACAGGGCATTGATGAGGGCTTGAATCCGGACAGCATTATTCTTACAACAAATCTGATTGTTGATGTCCTGAATCGCTATTACTTTGAAGTAAAAGAAAAATTTGATTCTCTGGTTACAGATTCCTATTTTGCCAAGCGCAATATTGAAAAAGATGAGTTCTATCTTATGACCTGCCATCGAAGAGAAAATGTTCACATTCGTAGGTCTTTTGAAAATATTCTTTCGCTAATCGGAGCAACTGACCGTAAAATATACTTCCCTGCCAGTTATCGCACACAAAAAACGCTTAAGGAGTACAATTTGTCCTTGCCTTCAAATGTGATAATGACAGACCCAATTGGATATACCGAGATGCTTGTATTGATGGCGAATAGTCGAGGCGTTATCACTGATTCAGGAACAGTAGTTGAAGAAACATGTGTGCTGCAGATTCCTTCGCTGCAAATGCGCAAGGCAACTGAACGTCCACAAGTTTATGATGCCGGCTCCAGTGTGAAGTTCGATCCTGACCAGGCAGAGAAATATCCGCATGATGTAGTCTATGGCAAACTGGAACAACTTTACGGGAAAAGCTGGGATCATTCTCTTGGCGATGGAAAAGCTTCACAGCGACTTGTTGATGACCTTCTTGAGCGACTTGATAACGATACGTTCCGGCAGCATAAACCACAGAATTATCATCTTAAGATTGATCGCTCATATCGTGAAGATGGGATTGAAAGTATATGAACACTGAGTTAAAAAACAAATATTATATTGAGCATCTCAGGAAAATACATAAGGTAATTAATTCGCCCTATTCAATATTAGGAGCCCACCATGCTCATCTGAACGAATTTATGCAAACTTGGGTAAATACGTTACCTGCTGGAAGCAGAATATTAGACGGAGGTTGTGGTTTAAGCACTTGGGTGACAGATGAGATTAGAAAAATATATGATTTACATAGTATGGATTGTCAAATTGAAAGTATAGAGTTTTGCCGTGCCTACTATCAGGACAATCGCTATTTCATAGGTAATCTTTATGAATTACCCTTTGCTGACAACAGTTTTGATGGAATTGTATTGCGTGAGGTAATTGAGCATGTTAAAAAGCCGGAACGTGCAATGAAAGAAATTAAGCGTACTTTGAAAAACGGCGGTCTCCTTATTTTAACAACTCCGAATTACAGTAGCCCTTTGTTGTTCATTGTAGAAAATGTATACAATCGTTTTTTCTCGGAATTAAAGCCTTATTTAAGTGACGTTCATCCAAGTAAATTCAAGTATCCCCAACTGCGCCAGCTTTTGGAGAAATACTTTAGTATTGTTGAATACGGTACAATTGACTTGGGCCTAAATATCAAGGCCGTAGCAAAAATAACTTCATAAGCACAGAAAACAGGGGTGATTCATGAATCGAAGTCTTCTGTATTTTTACGTAATAGGTATTGCCTTAACTCTTTTGTTTAGTATAGGTTTTTATTATTTGTCAATAAGAAAGAAAATACAGTTGCCGTCAATAATGTTTGTCGCATTGTTTGCTATAGTGATATATTTACCAATTGCCAAACTACTTAAGTATCATAGTTTGCGGTCCTTTATGGATTTTACAGCATGGACTGAGATTCTCAATAATATTATCAGTACCGGTAAACCAATATCATCGATTCAATATTTTTTTACGGGACAGAGTATGAATTGGTTTGTCGCGCATTTCACTCCACTTCTATATTTATTAGCTGTACCTTTTAAGCTGTGGCCTTATAGCGAGACATTAATCATTATGAATTGCCTTTTAATGGCCTCCTCAATTATACCGCTGTATAAACTCGCTCTAACTTGCCATGAAAGAAAACAATTCGGATTGTTTATGGCTGTTCTACTGCTATGGTATCCAACTTTTCAATATATCGTTCTGTACGAATTTGAGATGCTGCGTTTTAGCATACCGATCATTCTCTGGATGCTATATTTCTGGGAAAAGAAAAACGCTGTTTTATACTTCCTCTTTGTATTGCTTGCCGTACTTGTTCGGGAGGAAGTCGGACTTACAATAATGATGTTTGGTGTGTATGTGGTATTATTTGAAAAGAGACGCCTTATTGGAGGGATGACAATATTTATTGGATTGGCTGCTTTTACCGTTATAACACAAGTGGTAATGCCTGTTTTCATCAGGGCGGAAGCCAGCTACGAGCATGTTGCTGCGTCTAGTTTTTCTGCTTTTGGCAATACACCTGTTGAAGTAATAAAAACAGTTATTTCCCATCCCAGGCAGGTATTTTCTACTATCGTGCAACCAATTAAAGCAGCTAATGTGTTCATGCTTTTTCTTCCGTTATTATTTGTGCCGCTGCTGGCTCCACTGGTTTTAATTAGCACTCTTGCCAACTTTGGCATTTTGCTTCTGAGTAAGACAATTACGCATAGTTCATATATGCTGTATTATGTATCACCAAGTATCCCGTTCATATTTTATGCTTTTATAAAAGGATGGCCAAGGTTATTGGCTATATTGGAAAACTTGAATAAAAAAAGGATACATAATCGAACAGGCAATGTTGAATCAGCAGCAATGATCTCTATTTTGTCTGGGTTATTAGTTATTAACATTTTCTTTGGTCCGTCCCCGGTCTCTCTGCAATTTTGGTTTAGAGATTTAAGGCCGGCGCCTTTCAAAACGCAAAATTTTCACTATTCTGCCTACAGGGTTACTGGCCATCATCGTATAGTTGAAGAGTTCTATAGACTCATTCCTGACTCAGCCGTTGTTTCTGTCCAACAGTTTCTTTCCCCTCGATTGTTTAAGAAAAGAGGTGCTATGATTTTCCCTCAACTTGAAAGCCGCGATGGCGAAATTAAAGCTGATTATGTTTTCTTTGATAAAACAAACAATGGAATTAAAAAAATAGCCCCTGCTTATAATACTCAACGTGATTTTGACCTGATTGAGAAAGATGAAGAAACGTGGGAATTGTTGAAATCTAAAGATGGATACTTTTTATACCGAAGAATTTAACATTTCAATAACTAAGCGAAACAGCAATAAACTGGTTTCAAGCAGGCTTGTTTATTCTCTGGGATCCAGCTTCAAGCCTGCTTCTATCAATACTCTACCCGTTAATTACATCTATTCATCACCAACATTAATCTTAAAAGTTTTATACCCTCCTCCGGGGGGCTGTCGCAAAGCACTGATGCGTTACACGAATTAATTGGAATATTGTGGCTTTCAATCCGGTATTGATGCAGAAGCGACAAGCATAGTCTCAACAAGGGAGTAATAAAGTCCATTTTATAATGTGTGGAATTGTTGGAACAGCATCTCGAAATTTAAAAATCAACGCTAAACTCCTGTCGATTATGCGTGACACTATGTGTCATCGAGGGCCGGATGATGCCGGCCTTTGGTATGACCCAAAAGGCCGTGTCGGTTTAGGCCATCGACGACTGTCAATCATCGACCTTACCCAAGCGGGCCACCAGCCAATGACAGACATCAACGAACAATTCTGCATAGTTTTCAATGGCGAGATATATAATTACCGTCGATTGCGTAATAAATTAATATCAAAGGGCCTCCGCTTCCGAACAAACAGTGATACCGAGATAATCCTACAGGCCTATCAAGCCTGGGGTGAAAACTGCCTTGCAAGGCTAAATGGAATGTTTGCCTTCGCACTATATGACAAATCAAAAAAGCGATTATTTATCGCCAGGGACCGGGCTGGCCAAAAACCACTTTTTTATTACCACTCGAATGGTAGGCTCACGTTTGCCTCGGAACTTAAGGCCCTGATGGCAGACCCCACTTTTCCACGAGAACTCAATCTTGAAGCACTCAACTTTTACCTCGCTTATGGCTATATCCCCGGAGAAATGTGCATTCTAAAAGGAATTCATAAGCTCCCTCCCGGTCATATGATGACTTATGATGTAGAGATAGACCATCTGATGGTTCGGCAATATTGGCGATTGCCCACATACACCCAAACGAATACTACTGATGTCGGTGAATTAGTCAGCCGGTTTCAAGAGTTGCTCAGAGATTCGGTTCGCTTACGTTTGATCGCGGATGTGCCGGTGGGAATTCTCCTCAGTGGAGGGATTGATTCCAGCCTGGTGACCGCGATGGCTGCTGAAGTGGCTTCCAAACCGGTCAAGACGTTCACTATTTCCTTCCCGGGACATGACAAATACGATGAAGGTCCCCATGCTCGCCTCGTGGCTTCACATTTCGGAACAGATCATACTGAATTGGAAGCGGAACCGACTTCGATAGAGGTGCTCTCGGATTTAGCAAAGCAGTATGATGAACCCATTGCCGACTCTTCAATGGTGCCGACATACCTTATATCACGCCTGATTCGCCAACATGCCACAGTTGCACTGGGGGGAGATGGCGGTGACGAACTCTTTGGCGGTTACCCCCATCACTGTTGGGTACAGCAACAAAAATACTTAAGGTATTTTACTCCACATCCATTGCGAGCTCTGATGTACAGAGCGGCCGGCAAACTCCTCCCACCGGGTCTAAAAGGAAGAAACTATATCCTCGGGTGCCTATCTGAACTTCCCTATAGCATCGCCCAGGTCAACATATACTTTGACGCTGGGATGCGCCGGCGGTTATTGGCCCCTGTCTGGTCAGAAGCAAACTTAGGGCGGATGTCTCCCGAATCTTACAAAGCTGCCCGTTGTGATTCAACCGGCACGCCTTTACAACTGGCGACTTCCGTTGATTTCTTGACGTACTTGCCGGAAGACATCCTTGTGAAAGTGGACCGAGCAAGTATGTTGACTTCACTTGAGGTTCGCTCGCCCTACCTGGACCATAGAATTATTGAATTCGCCTTTCAACAGGTGCCGGATAACTTCAGAGCGGGACTACGAGAACGCAAAATCCTTCCGTGTCGTTTAGCAAAAAGCCTGTTACCTAAACAATTAGACCTGAAACGCAAACAGGGATTTACCATGCCTTTACACCAATGGTTCAAGGGGAGCTGGGGTACTTATTTCGAGCAGGTGCTGCGAGAGGCCGACAGCAATTTGTTCGACCAGACCGTCATTCGCCAATTGATAGACTATCAGCGCCGTGGCTTTTTGAACTCCCAGCGATTGTTTACACTGGTAATCTTTGAATTATGGCGAAGACACTATGGAATTCAATATAGTTGAAAGGTGAAAAAATAAAGCAGGAACTCCTTGAGATTGTCAGATGTCCACACTGCCAGGAAAAACTTCTTCTGGAGGATGACGTTGAAACACTTGGCCAGGAAGAAAACAGCATCCTGGTATGCCAGAACTGTCAGCACAGATATCCTGTTAAAAAAAACATACCACGATTCGTTTCAAACGAGCACGATTTGGCCAACTTCGGTTTTCAGTGGAAACTTTTCAGGAAAACGCAACTTGATAGCCATTCGGGATTACCTATTTCCAAAAAACGCTTTCTTGAACACTCTGGCTGGAAACCTGAGGAACTTGAAGGTAAATTAGTTCTGGATGTTGGCTGCGGGGCGGGCCGCTTCACGGAGATCGCCTTGAGTTATGGTGCCAGAGTTGTTGCTGTTGACTACTCAAAGTCGGTAGAGGCCTGCTGGGAAAACATGTCTTCTCATCCCAACCTGGAAGTGGTCCAAGCTGATATCTATCACCTCCCGTTCGCTCCGGAAACGTTCGATTTTGTCTATTATTTTGGAGTGTTACAACATACACCCAACCCGAAGGAAGCGTTCAAGATATTACCTGCTCAACTCAAGCCCATGGGAAAGCTGGCAGTGGATATTTATCCAAAGCTATTCCGCAATCTTCTTTGGCCGAAATACTGGGTGCGTCTTATTACCAAACAGCTTTCACCTGAACGTCTTTTTCCAATTGTTCAGTACCTCGTCAATTTCCTTCTTCTGATCAGTTTACTTTTGGGACGCATCCCATTGATTGGTCGCAAACTGAAGTATATCATCCCCGTCGTAAATTACGAAGGAGTATACCCACTGTCACAACACCAACTGCGGGAGTGGTCTATTTTAGATACTTTCGATATGCTCAGC
>SDBS01002864.1_pt1 | contig 17046 bp, 28 predicted proteins | sample 2277091 | NCBI WGS metagenome assembly SDBS01 (sample SAMN10404972, study PRJNA504765) | marine sediment metagenome | isolation source: marine sediment core GS10_PC15, 163 cmbsf | place: Arctic Ocean: Southern Knipovich Ridge | collected 2010 | reverse complement strand
TAGCGGCTATAAATCTTAGTTCTGATCCGGCGGGTCCATTAAAAGAGATATCAAAAAATTTAAAATGAATCCTCCTACTAATTTTAATTTATCTTTTGCTAAAAGATTATCATAAGAAAGATCGCCCATTGCCTGTTTGCCATCCATTAATGCACAGCCTTTAAAAAATAAATTTTTTACAAAAGATAATATAACTGAGAATTCAACAGAAGGCGAGGCCATTAACAATGATGTAATTTCTTTGGGATCATCTGCTTTTTTGACTGTTTCTTGATCACCTTTTGTTTCTGATTTTATCCTTCCTGAATCATTTTGAGTGGCTGTTTTAATTGCTCTCATTATACATTGTGCGGTTTCTAATGCAAAATCACTTTGTTTAGCATTTGGTTCCACTAAAATAATTTTTTTTGTTTTTAATTCATTGCCGTTAAATGAATATGGTATCTCATGATCTAAGATAATTTCTATTTCTGATTGAACTTTTGTGGTCATTTAATTCTCCTAATAAGATTGGACAACAGGATCGCCTTTCCACTCGATAGCATATTTTTCATTGGCGGCAAATGCTATTTCAGGATCATTGACGAAAGCTGCATTTTGGAGAACATAAGAATGCCCAGTGTTAGTATCTATTCGTATCGAATTCAAATTGCCTAAAAATTTAAGTTCATTCAAAAATCCAAGTGTGTCATCCGTGGCAAAATTTTCCCAAGACATTTTACCTACTTTCTCTTCAACATTATTACAAAAAACAGTGTCAACGTCTCCGTTTCCAATGGATCGAGCTTTCACATCTTGCTCACCAAATCCCATTGTAATTTTCATAGAATTTGGTGCAGTTGCCCAAAGATTGCCATTAAGATAAATTGTTGGATTTGTTATTTCTAATACAGCCATTTTAATATCTCCTATATGTTAAACGCTAATTGCATGTCAAGTGCTATAGTTCTAAGTTGTGTAACAATCGGCATAGACATCGCTACAATGACTTTTCCCAAAGGGAGAGCGTCAGTAATTTTTAGATTTTGAATAAAAAAAGCATTTACGGTTTGAGTTACATCGTCTATTGTAACTTTTCCCTTTGGAGCTAAGCCATCATTACCCATTTCATCTAAATATTTTAACAAAGATGTCTGGATATCGCCTTTGTTTGTGATTGTAACCTTAGTACTAAGTTTAATTTGGCCATCAGACAACCTGCTTTGGCTATAATCATTTCTTAAATTATCAAGAAAATATTCGTAAATTTCCATGCCGGTATGCACATAGTTTAAATATTTAAAAGACACGTCATTTTCGCCAGCACCATTTTTCTTATAAGTAGTAACGACTTGATCTGTAATTATATTTGTACGCCCTAAATTATTGCCTAAAATTGATATGCCGGCCTCTCTTAATTCTCGCCGTTCATCTTGCGGCCATTCGTCTTGTGTGCGCATAATAGGTAATTGCGAAATTGGTGTATTGAAATACGGTAAAGACGCTGTATGCTTTCCGCCAAACTTATCGCCAGCCTGAGTCGATGCCGTTACGTAAGCACCAATATTTTGGCCTTCAGTTAATCGCAAAGACTCGATAGCTACAAACCTAGAAACTTTAACATGATCTAACTCAAAAATAGCCGATCCTTTATATAAAGTATCACTTATTAATTTATCTCCAAAAATGACTAATGTTTTAATATTTTTACTATTCCCAAGGATTTTTAAATTAGCCAAAGTATCAGTTTTATAACTATAACCTACACCTTGCTTATCGATATTATCTACCGGCCATCTGCCTTCTAAAAAAGCAGTTAAAATGTCAAAATCATATTGGCTTGCCCAAGGAATAGATTGATACCTTATATTTTCAACAGGATCAAACACCCCCGTTAAAGACGGATCGGTGGCACCACTCGACATTCCAGTATTCGCAACACTAAAGCCGGTTGCTACGTCGACTACTACCAACATACTCATTGCATTACCGACAGTACCTTTATTTCCGTCCGCTGCCGTAATTGTCACTACACCCGCTACGTTAGCAGCTGTAAATGGTGCACGTTCGTCAGTGGTTATGTCAGCTTCCAAAGCGTCGCCAATAGTTGTCGGGGTGCTAGTGCTTACTACAGGAATAATATATTTATGCTGTAAAGTTGAATTTTGAGCATCAGAAGCGACATAGAAAGTAATTAAACCGTCTGCGCCATAAGTACCTGTAATTGTAAAACTTCCAGTGGCGGCGGTAGTGCCGTCTGCTAATGGAATTGCATCTACTTTATTAACTTTATTTATTTCTTTAAAAGCAAAAATCATATTACTAAGCATTGATTTTTTACCGAATAAAGTGTCTTGCGAATTGTCATTAGGAATATCTTGATATAAATCGCCTGGTGTTGCACTTCCTGTAGAAGCCATTTGGCCAACAAATAAAATAGCTTGTTCGTCTAATTGCGCCTCTGGCTTAGCCGGTAAAATTTCACCACTTACTTCTGGATTAACAATCGTCATAATTCAATTCCTTAATTAATTTTAATAAATATTATCACTTTTTTTCTGATTTTTCCATAGGCTTTTCAATATGAAAAGAAACGCAATTGTCTATAGCCGCATCGCTGAATCTCATGCGCCAATATCTATCTAACGGAACACCTTGCGTATCGACCAATATTTCTATAATATCGCCGGCCTTGTAATTTTTTAAAGGCTTGTTTATTTTGAGTTTTCTTGTTTTCATAATATAATCTCATCATCTAAACTGAAATTACCAGTAATTATATCACCAGTATCTGGATTAAGATAGCTTTTATGTGTCATGCTAATATCTCTAAACGCTACATTGATATATTCCTCAAAAACATCTCCCAAACGCATATATTCTTGTGCTTCAAAATTAAATTCGTGAATATACGTTACAGGCGTATATGCATAAAAACCATGACCCGTAAATATTATACCTGAATATGGTTGTGTTAAAAAATCAGGAGGAAATGTGTAAGCAACTAAACCTTTACATAAAGCTGGTAAAACATCTTGCATATCATCTCTGGCATTTAAACCTGCAATTTCTGTTTTCGAAGGCACAAAAATAAAAATACTGAATGGATTTAAAATCAAATGCCTAAAATCCTCACCTATGCCGTGAGATGCAGTGGCATCTGTATTTATTGCCCGATCTTTATTTGCAGAAGTATCATTTAAAATAACAAATGCATACATTTTATCAACCGCTTGTGGTGTATATGATTCAATAGCTCTATCGATTGTTACCGCACCTGTAATTCTTGGCTTAACTCTTGCTGTAATAGTTCCTTCTGCCGCATTGCCTAACTTTGCTTCAAATTCTGTACTATATAAATAACTCTTTGGATCAATTATTGAGTCTACTTTGTGAAAACCTTCAAACCCATATTTCAAATCTTCTAAAAGCTTTGGCGAACTTATATCTGGCGTAGGAGGCAAAGAATCTAATAGATACATAAATTTTCTGCGATTAGGAACTTTTAAAAGATAATGCTCGCCGTTATAAGCAGCGTTAGCTGCATTTTCTATTAAGATTTTTTCTTGGTAACCTTCTGTTAAGTCATGATCTTGTGCTGTTTCGGCAATAGCTATATTAATGCCTAAATCTATCATATTTTGGCCTTTCAACCCTGGATTTACTTGTAAGCCGTATCTAACTATTTCTCTGCTTTCTTCAGCAATAAGATTACTTATATCGATTGGATTTTTAGCACCAAATATTGTTACATAGCTGCCTACAGCAAGATTATGATCTTCTACTGTTGTTACAGCTATGTTTGCTCCTAAGCGCGTCATAGATACAACATTTAACTCATCGGTAAATGCATCAGTAAAGGTGGGCAGCCATCTGCGTAAATGATTGATTATGTGCCTAGTTTTCATGTAACTATGATACAACTATTAATTTATCTTGACAATGCGTAAAATTTACGCTATGATTATTAACACTGAAGCAGAGCGAAGTACTGCCAAGTTGAGTTCAGTTTAGTGAAGTTTAGTGAAGTAAAGCAATGTCTAGTTTAGTAAAATAAAGTGGAATGGAGTCGAGTTAAATAAAGTGGAGTGGAGTATTGCCCAGTGAAGTTTAGTTCGATACAGTATAGTAATATAAAATGTAGTAATAAATATTATTTGACAATGCGTAAAATTTACGCTATGATTGTTAGTACTAAAATATAGTTCTGCGAAGTTTAGTGAAGCAAAGTTGTGTAATATAAAGTATAGTAATAAATATTATTTGACAATGCGTAAAATTTACGCTATGATTGTTAATACTAAAGCAAAGCGGTGTGCTGTGGAGTTTAGTTAAGTTTAGTTTAGTATAGTAAAATAAAGTAAAGTTTTATAAATATAAATGAGGTAATAAAATGAAAAATATAAAAATTACAATCCAAGGGGTCACTCCATTGTTAATGTGTAAATTTAATGCGGAGCAACTAACAACCTCTAAAAAAGATAAAAACATGTTGCCCAGAGAATTAGCCGAAGAATTTGCTTATAGATTAAAAGATGGTGAGTTATATATCCCTGGCGAATGTGTATTTGCAGCCTTGATTGATGCTGGCAGATTTCACAAAATAGGAAAAAACAAAGTAACTACAATTAAAAGCAGTCTTATTCCAGCATATTTAGGAATATTAACTCAATATTGCAAATTAGGAACAAAAGATTTTGAAGTTGATGGTCGTAGTGTAGTTATTCCCGCTACTGGCGGTAGGATTATGCGATATAGGCCTAGATTAGACTCATGGCAAACTACGTTTGAAATAGATATAGATACAATTGAGTTCAGTGAAAAATTTGTTAGGCAATTAGTTGATGATGCCGGAATTAAGTGCGGACTATTATCTTATAGACCAAATAGAAAAGGTATGTTTGGAAAGTTTAAAGTTATTAAGTGGGATAGTAAGTAAGAATTTTATTTAATTTAGTATGATATGGGGCATGGTAATGCGGAGTAAAGTAAAGTAAAGTTTAGTGGCGTGAAGTTTAGTGACGTGAAGTGTAGTAAAATAAGATTAATAGAAATGCGGTACTGCGTAGTAAAGTGATGTTTAGTCCAGTGAAGTAAAGTAAGATTATATGTATAAATCAATCGAGGAAAAATAGCAATGAAACTAAAAATATTAGCGTTATGTCTATTTACATTACTCCCAATGGTTTGTATTGCCCATATGCGTCCCCCAAACCATTGGCATAGACGGCCTCCAAACCATTGGCATAGATATCATAGATCTTATGGTATTATAGGCGCAGTAGCTTTAGGCGCATTGACTGTAGATTCTGCAATTCAAAGGGCTGAATCTATTTATCCTAGAAATATATGCAGGCAAGTTCCAATGCTCGTGTATGTGAACGGTAGAAGAGAGATGGCATACACTATTATGTGCCAAGATCAATATGGTTATTGGAATATGAAATGATAGACCTGCCAAATGAATGTTGTTTTTGTAAAAAAGAATTTTGTAAATTATCACCAGTTTCGCAATCTTCTTGCCGCTTTATAACTCCTGGAACAGAAGACTACGACGCAATTTTATTGAAACATGCCGGACAAGTTATCGACACTCGTCAATTAATTCCTATTATCGACATTCGTCAATTAATTCAAGAATTTTGCATAAGTAAACAAGATAAATATCGTATCGAAAGTAAGTTTATCAATAGATTCTTATGTAGTAAATGCCTAAATGCTTTCAAAAATGAAATATATAAAGTACTTGAAAAATATAACTTAGGGAATTAACCATGAAGCAATTATTAATAAAATTTAAATACTATATTAAATATGTAATTATTATATTAAACTCAAAGCCTGGGGTAATTAGAACCATGCGCATATTGGCTGTTATACCAATAGATTATTCGCATAAATTAAAAATGTTAGAACATGTTGGTTATGATATATCAAATATTAACCCTAAAGATCATAAAACTATTGATAAATTGGCAGAAAAATTTATGGAAGATCGGAAATTTCCTAAACTTTCTTAGTCAATGCTTTGTTAATCTCTCTATCCAAATGCCTCTGCGCATTCCGATAATTGAGTTTTATTGCGCGTATTAAAAACGGCCTTGGTTTTATTACAACATTATGCTTCACTCCTGCATTTCTTGTACCCCTTTCTAATGGCCGTGCATACTTAACGCCTCTTTGTCCTGTTCCGCCTTCCAGCGCGCCAAATTCCATCTTCACACCACCAGTAACAAGAAAGTCTATAGACTTACGCAATTTGCCAGATAAATTGGCAGGAGCTTCGCCTGGTGCAGATGCCTGATGGGTTATGGTTCTTTTCAATTGTCTTATTTTATAAATTCGACCTGTCTTGGGCTTTTTAAGAATTAACTTTTGAGCTGTTCTAACCAGATCTTTGCCCAGATAATAAAAACCATTTTTAATACCTTCTTTTGTTTCTCTTGGCAAGCCGTTAATTTGTTTCTTAACAATTAAGTTTTGTGGCATACTCCTAACTTGCCATAATCGCGATATACCCATAATTAAGCCTCATTAACTGGTATTGAGGCATCACCTCTAACATTTGCGCTTATTTTTAAAAACCTATTATCTTCATTTATATTTTCAACAGCCAAAACATTATAATTAATATCCTGATAAGTTATCCAATTGACAACATTCACATTACCAGCGGGCTTTCTTATAGTAAAATAGTGTGTTTTTACCTGCTCAGTATTAGTTTGATCGAAAAATACTTTCGGATTAATTGTTTCAATCATTGACCATACGCCCCTATCCTCAGTAAATTCCTCACTGAAATTAGGATCATCGCCTTCAGGAACTTTTATACCTCTTATTGTAATAGTGATTTTATGATTTAGGCTCCCAATACAAACTCTTTTGAGTTTTCGCCTAATCTTTACACATTCGCCCATATTATACTGAGCTTAAAACAACACTAGTATTTAATATGATCCGCCATTCTGTTGCAGATTTATACACTGAAACTAATCTGTCAGCAACTGCATTAAAAGTGGCTGTATTATTAGTGCCGTCAAAAGTTACACCGGCTGGTGTGGTCAATACAACTGTTCCGCTTGTGATTGAACCAATTTGAATATCAGCTTCGCAGCCCTCTTCAGGAGCAGCTAAAGTCATACTAGCTAAACCTGTTCCCCCTGCAATAATAGCAACTCCGCTAATGGCAACTACGCCGTTAGCGTCGTATTCTGTAACATCATTTGCGACATTTACATTTTTTAACTTATCAGCAGTAAATTCCACTTCGTTTGGCGGAGTTCCGAAAAAAACAGTGCCGCCAAAGTGCTGCTTATTATCGTTATCTAAACCTGGTTGTTCGGTATAATTTAATACATTACTCATATTTAATTCCTCAAAAATTAACAAATTGCGTTATCGCGCCATATCTTCCACATATCATAAATCAATTTACTCGTATTTGGAATAGCTTTAGTCACATTAGTCAAATCACAATCACCCTTATTTTCGTTTAAATAGGCAACATGATTAAGTAATGCGGTCTTTATCGCTTGTGGAATAAGAGACGCATCTGCGCCAAAACCCGCTTTAAAGTCTATTTGAATTGCCTGGAGCCTTTTGTCTTCATCAGTAGGCCAGTTTTTTTCATCTTTTAAAACTATCAAACTATATAAATTACTTGCTGTTATATAATATAAACTTGAATCTACATCTACTAACGAATCATCTTTAAAATATTTAAAAGCTTCCAGTGATTGAAATTTTGATTTGCGCAATTCAAACTTATTACACCAATAATCTCTAAATGTTCTAAATGTTGTGTTAATTAATATTTTAGTTGTGTATTCTTCAAAAAAATCACGAACTGCCGCTATCAGGCCTTCTAAATATTCGTCTGATGGCTCATCTGCATTAAGCTTTAAATGTTCCCTTACTTCTGCAACAGTTAGAGGCAAAGAAGCTGGCGGTACAATTATAATATATGTGTACGTTTTTGCTTCGTTATATTCTGCCAGGCGATTAAACATTATTTTTTATTCTTATAAGACTTACGGCTATCCATAGATTTATTTTCATAATCTGTCATTGCTTTAGCTTCTTTAACTTCTTTAGCTTCAGTCTTTTTAGCTTTTTGTTCTTCGGTTTCAGGCGGGCGGCCTTTTTTAACATTGTATGTCCAGCCTCTTTCAATAACTTTTTGAGCAATGTTATCTGACAATTCATATTCTTTATCTTTTTCAAAATAATTAGTAGTGTCTAATCTGCATGTGGTATTAAATTTTATTAACATAACTTTCTCCTAAAGGAAGGGAGCCATAAGACTCCCTAATTTATTTATACATCAACTTCTGTAGGAACAGTAAGAGGAAAGCCTTTTGTTGCAACAGCAGAAATATAACTACTTGTTACAGATCCAGTCGATACCATACTTAGCCGCACATATCGCTTTTTTCCAACATACCCGATTCTCTTAGTTTTATTATCATCAGTAGCTGCAAAAGTCGCTTCTGCAATAGTACCTTTAAGAAAATCAGTAGGGACATCAGCTGCATCTGCTAAAGCAGAGTCGTCGCCATGTTCCACTTTAGGAGTCAGAACACCTGCGGCTAGAACACCGGATTGTAAAAAGTACTCTAGCCCTTCGAATCCAATATTATCTGTAATTTCACCAACAATTGTGGTGTCACTAGTTATTTCTTGCAGATTAAGGGCAACTTCGCTTTTTACTTGATTGTGCATATCTTGTGAAGACATAATTATTTCTCCTATACTTTACATTGTAATTTGACAAACGCTTCTGGCAATTTAACCTTCCCGCCATGACGTTGAAAAAATCTTATAATAATAATACCAGAATCGCCTTCAGTATTATCGTCTCGTTTCATTAAAATGCCAACTCTGTCACGAATTTCATATCCACGAGTAAAATCAGCATAAACCACTGGAAATGTGTCGACTCCAATATCGTCCATATCTGGAAGTTCAATATAAGCAGATCCATTAATTGCATTAGGAACACCCGCAGCCAAATTGCCCGCTACCCATAAATAATCACCATTACCATCTTTTAACTTCCTAACTCTTCCAAGAGTACGTCTATTTAATCCATACATAGGATTATAGCCGGTTTTTAACTCACTTTGCATGTCAATTAAATTGTCCCAATCAAAATCATCTGTTTTGTCAGATTTTAAAATAGGGACAGTAGCATTGAACATAAAGCCTTCTGGCTCATTCGGCACACCCGTTCCTTTTACAAATGCTCTGCCTTCTCTTTGAGCCATCGCCTCTGCCATATCTGAATCAACTTCCTCAAGAATATCAAAACTCGAATCGTCAATATCTTCTTGAGTCAATCGAACCTTGCCTACAAGTTTTTTAATATAAATATTTTCTTTTCCGTATTTTGATTGGCTTTCGGTATATGGCTCAGCTTCACCTGCATAAAATGCTGTGACAGATGACGCTCTCAATGGCAATTCCACTCGATTTGAACGAGTAGATTTAACTGTAGCAACAGATCGCACTAAAGATATTTCAGTAATTTTCTTAATAATACTGGTTTCAACTTCTGGAAGAATTAAATAACCTCCTGAAGGACTATTATCAGTTCTCAAATATTTTTGTTCTTCATTACTTAAATTATCTTTACCATGTTGAGCATATTTAGTCAGTGCTTTACTCCAAGCTGCTTTTTCTTCTTTATCTGAAAAATTATTACCTGGGGTATTCAAATGTTTTTCTAGCTTTTCGCAATATTCTTTAAATTCATTTGTTTTTTTCTTAGATTCAGCCAATTCGAGAGTAATTTTTTGGTTAGTCTCGTCGTGTTTAGCCATTGCATCTTCTAATTTTTCAATTTTTCTTTTAGATTCAGCTGAATCTGCTGACCTAGATTCATATGTTTTTTTAAGTTCGCTATGAATTTCATGCATCTCGCGAACTTGATCTTCTATATCAGGCATAATTGTCTCCTCTATAAATAGTTAATAATCGATTTCATTTCAACTAATACTTTATTTAATTTGTTTTTGTCAGACTCACTCTGACCAGACAAGTTGCTTACATCAGACTCACTCTGACTTGGCTTAAAATATTTAGCAACATAAGTAGCTGCCATATTAGTAAATAAACCGGAATTTGATAAAATTGTTTCTAAATCCCTTTTATTCATAAAATCCATATCTAATAACGTAAGCCCAGATTTAAAAGGACTTGGTCTATTCATTTTTTTATAATACTTTTTTACATGCAAAATAACTTTTTGTTTATCTGCATCAGGAATGTCTACACCACCACGGCCGCCCCCCAATACTACTGCAACAGCAAATATTGCCCGTGGAACAGCTTTTAATTTTCCATCAATAACATCGGCGTATGGCAATTTATAAGCTGTAAAATTATCTGAATTTTTAGAATCAAACCACATAAAAGCTTTTTTATAACTTGCAGAAGGCTTATCTTTTGACTTTGTAAATTCCCGCACCCTCGTGACCGCCTCAGATTTTTTCCAAGAAATACTTGCATCTGCTAATGGCAAATCTTGGAATCCCGTTGATCCTTTAAATTCTTTAACATCAGTGATCGTGGCTTTTGGATTCATTGGTTCGCTAACAGGGGATACTTCCCATAAATTAGCTTGCTTAATTTTACGAGTATAGTTTTTATCATTTTCATCTGCATCAACTATGCTATAACCAATAGATAAATCGCTTAATACACCTTGCTTGGCAAGAGCGTAAGCAGACGCACCTTCTGGTACATCCAAATTAATTTCGCCAACAAGAAACAAACCTTTTTCATCATCTTTAGCTTCTGATAAAGGCCATCCTCCGACCAGTATAGAATGTTGATACTTCATTCTAATTGCGCGTTTGGCTCGTTTATGTCGTTTTAATGTTTCAGTAAACGCACCAGGTAGGATAGTATCGCCACCGCGATCCTTGTTGCCATAAGTTGCTGCGTAACCTTTAATTATGCCGTAATTACCTGGCTGGCCATTAATAATAGATTCATTAGTTACTTCGGTTGATTTTATTTCAAACTCAACATCTTTATATTCTAATTCATCGCCGGCTTTCAAAAAATAAATCTCATCGCTAGCTTCAATAACCGCGGTTACCTCATTTTTTTCAGGCTCGTGTGGCTCTATTTCGCCAGAAACGGGCGATTTTTCAAAAGATTTATCTGAATGCGGCATAGCAACTCTCATTTTTACACATGAGGGTACTATATCTTAATAATATGGATTAAGTCAATACCGATTATTAAAAATCAATTCTAACTTGTTGAATTTCTCCTCCGCAATATATGTCATGTTTTATAGTAGCTTCCACAGCTTGAACAGGAGTAGCTCCGATAGCCAAAGCACCTAACGCTACAAACATCCCACAACCTACAGCAGAATATTCTTTTATTTCTTCAATAAAAAAATCATAGCATCTAAATATCTTATTGCCATTTGTTATTATTGCTTGCATAAGTAATTTAACACTATCATTACTTTTTTTTCTTAGCCAAATATCAAATTCATTAAGAAATATTAGTATATCCTTTTGTGTAAAGCCCGATAATTTATAATTATCAAAAAAAAGCGGTAATAAACTACAAACGGAACAAGTTCCCGAATACGCAAAAGTAATTCCATTGAATTTCAGTATTTTTGAAAATGACAACTCTTTTCCTGCATTACCATAACTAATTTGGCTATCACTGGCTATAATAATATGGCCTTTATATTTTCTAACGGCGGCTACTGTCATGTTTTATCCCCTTTCTAAAAAGATGTATTATACGCAATTTTTACATATTTGTCAATATTTTACTTAATACTAATTACCATTGCGCACCTACAGCCTGCAACATTATCTATAGTCGCCCCTAGTGTTGTATCGCCTGGGTGCATAAGCTTTTGTCCTTGGACTGTAAATGGTTGGTTAATAGGCACTTTTTGCCCGTCGGCTACCAGATGTGAATGCCTAGTTACTCCATCAATAATTGTCACCCATTCTTTATTTTTTTTCGCTTTTAAAATATTAACGCCCGCTATAACTGCTCCAAGCTTAATTAAACTATTTATCTCACTATGCTTAGCTGCCTCGGCTGGAAAAGTTGTTTGCGTAGGGGCTTCGACACCATCAGCCCTGTTGTTCATTTCTTCTAAAAATGGATTTTTAACTTTTTTAGCTATTTGCCTTGATGTTAAGATTACACCTGCAGCAGCCCCATCTGCCATTGCTTTTTTTATATGTTTATTTAAAACCTTTTGTGTAGTCTTAGTAATATTATCGGCAGACTTAGGCACAAAAACTAAGCCTTCGCGAAATAGTTTATCATTAATATCGCGGGCTATTTCAACAGAATTTTTATCAGGTTCGCCTAATTCGTCTCTAATTTGGGATTTAAAAATATTAGCTGTCTTTGAATAATGCTTAGCTAAAATATTTTGTAACCGTGCTTGGTAACTTATAGTATTAATTAATTGCCCTCGTTTAGCGTATAAAGCCACAAAACTAGCTGCAACAAGCTTATAATGTTTATGCAAAGCTTTGGATATAGCTGCCTCCTGTTTTAATTTCTTGGCCGTATCATTTGCAGCAGCTTTCTTAACTTTCTTTTCTGTATCATTATACGCCATTAACTTAATCCGTGAGTATTGGCAAATTGTGTTATTTCATCATCTGTAAAAGCCCGCTCGCCACTTTCTACAAGCATATTTTGCATAATACGCATAAATGTTTCACGTGAACTTTTGTCATTTCCCTGTACTTGTGAACTTGTACCTAGCGGAATATCAGCAGAGGGTACTAACAATTCGTCCCCGTCTTCAATCGAATCATATCCTATTAGTTCGCGCAATTCATTTATTGTTAAAACGCCAAGTTTTGCGTGCATTTCTAATTCCGCATTACGCCTATCTTGTAATGCCGATATTGTGCGAGGATCGTATGCTAATACTAAATTTTCGCTATTTGGATAAAAAGGCATTAAAAATTTTGTTAACTCAACAAAAAGTCTATTTGTTAGAGGTAAAGTGGCGTTATCATATAAAAGAATCTTAGCTGCAGCCATATTAGCCATTGTCATAGTTTCCGGCGTTACCAATGCTAACGGTATGCGCAAATTATTATAAATAGTATTTGTAACACTCTTTTTAAGAGCTAAAAAATCCATATCCTTATTGCTAGATGATATTTTGTCGAATTTTAAGCCTGAGTCTAACATTCCAAAAATCCCGGCGTTCTTTGCACCAGAAAACTGCTTTTGAATCTTTTTAAGTACTCGTTGAAAACCTTCATCGCGCAAAACTTGATCTGTAGTAAAAATTCCAGATAGATTACCGCCTCGATCCAATAGAGTTAGCTTATGAATGCCTGCTGTAATATATTGCTCTATCTCTAAATAAACAGAATTGAGCCGCGTACCCCCATAAGCTTGATTGCCGCAAGCGTTAAAATTTTTTATATGAAATAATTGAAATATGCCGTCTTTAGTCAGATATCGTATGTTCCCATTTTCAAAAATTTTATTGAATTGTAATGTACTTAAAGAATTACGAGAACCTACTCTATAGCTTTTGGCTATCCCCATGCTGTCCAAATCAATATCAACAGTTTGCGAAGAGACAACATACAAAGCCTGCGGTATATTTTTTACACCCCCAAATTGTACCATCAAATAGCCGTTACCTGTAATGATAAAATACGTAGCCAGCGCATATATAAACTTGTCATAAGAACTGTCGAAATTTGGAATTTCTAGCAAATCAAGAAGCGGATGAGTATCTAAAAATTTCTTTTTATTTTTATCCCATATTTTTGGCTCTATAATCGATACTTCGTTTGTAATCCAATCCGCGCCGGAATAAAGGGGAGCGCAAGCGTCATAATAAATCAAGGATTGCCTGGCTGCCATGCTGTAATCTCGGTATTGCTGGAAATAACTAACTAGCGACATATTATCGCAGGAATAACCAAAAGATTTTTCTTGTGGTGGCGATATTGCTTTAAAAGTTGGGGTCAATGTAAACATACTTAATCTTCTTTAATCTAAATGTAGTCATGATACAGCATTTAGATTGATAAAAAAAGAGGAGCAGGGGTTGGATTCGAAACAACAACTAGAGGTGTATTAAGCAAATTAAACTACCAAACTGTTATATCCTGCTATTTTTATATATTTACTTCACCAATAAAACAAAGGCTTCATATGAAGCCTTGTGCCCTAAGATCAAAATCTTAGGGGGAGTAGTAAGAATATAATAGCATAATTTTGCATTAATAACGAATCTCAGATAGAATATATTGTTATTTTCGTATTTATTGTTATTGCCATGATTTGTTATCATACTTGTTAATATATTTATCAAGATTTACATATTTTATTAAATTCTTCAGCAGTTAACGGCGGCGATATTTTTCTAAATTTAAAATGATGAAAAATATTTCTTAGCACTTTTATTATTGGCAAAATAAATAATATAATAATAGCAAAAATCAAAGAATAAATAAGTATACAGCCAGTTATGACTTGTAAAATAATCATTTTTTATTTTTCCATGAATAAGCTAAGATCAAACCTATACCCAAAAGCCCATAAACTATTGATCCCCACATTGCCTGATAATTTTTAAAATAGCCGAATAAAGCCGGCATAATAAAAATATATAGATCAATACCAATTATGCATACGGCTTGTATGATTAAATTTATTGTTTTCATTAAATATCCAATGTTGCTATAACTATCCCGTCATCTTCAGGAAAATGCCAATGCATCAATTCACCCATTAGCACGTCTATATTACAATTAAACGGTATTTGAGTCACTATATAATCATTTGATAAAGATCTAGCGACCTTAAACACTGTCTTTTTAGTAGAATATATGCCTCGGCATGTATAGCCATTATTGCCTAGGCATTCTTCTAAATAATAAACATATTTCATAACCGCCTCCTATTTAATAAACTTTATTTTTAAAATTGCTTTGGGAAAAAACCAATTTGTCCAATTATTTTTGGCATAAAATTTATCGACAGCTATATCTTCATTAGCTTTTATTACTTTTTGCTGAATAGTTGCCAATTCGTAAGTTCTATGATTCTTTCTAGCATCATTTAATGTAATCTGCAAAGCTTTATATGATTGAATATCGGCTTTGACAGATATTCTACTTGACGACCCTATCAAAAGACTTAATAAAAATATTATTCCGAAACAACTAGTTATTACAAAAAGTGTCAGAAAACCATGCCTCAGAAGTGACAGAGAATTGTCCTCCCAAAATAAACACAACGCTATATTACCCCCAAGACCAATCGCCAATATACCGAAACATAATAAAAATAAATACATTTTTAATCCCCTATTTCTTCAAGTTCGTTTTCATTAAATGATGGAATGTGGATCGTAGCTTTGCACATACATTTCTTTCCGTTTTTATAATATGCGTCCCAAATATCAGGGGTTTCTTCACCTTCGCCATGCAATTTAAAAACAAGGCTTGAAAAATTCTTTGACAATATTTTCATGTCTTTATCGTGTTCATACCATTTTCCACTAAACAAATTAAAAATGTCTACGAGATCAATTGCATACATAAAATCGTCATTTTCTTCCTGCTTGTTACAAATAAAAGTTTCAATCTTTTTTATATCAAAGTTTTCCGATGCTTCATAAATTGACAATATATAATCAGTATAATATCCCATAATATTCTCCTATTTCTTATTTCAAACCACATATTATACGTAAATTTTACATATAAGTCAAATGGAATCTTTATGCTTTATTTTGAATTTTCTTTAACCATTCCATCCTCAATACAAATACCAACCTGCCCACTTTCATCTACACGCTCAATCCATATCTGAAAATCACGCTCGTTAGCAAACTTCAAAAGTTCGCCCATTGATTTTTTATCAAGTAATGAGCCGTCAGTTATTCGTATGATTCTAAGTTTTGGATTAGCCGATGCTGCTATAGCCAACGAAATTTTAAGCTTTTCTGATCCACTAAGTTGTGAAAATGCAATATTGTTATAAAATACTTCGTTACTATCTATAAACAAGCCATTTATTGGCATTTTAGCTAATTTCAAAGCTTTTAGCTTATTTTTATCTATTATCTCCAATTGTTCGGTCTTTTTATCTGATAACGCTTTTTGTTTTATTAATTTAGCCTTAAGCTCTTCTTGTCGATGTATTTTTTCATTGTTTGTATTTATTACCTGAACTTGTGCTTATTTTGCATTTATTTCGGTATCATCTTTTAATTGCCCCTGTTTATTTTTTGTGTCATTAATTGCTTTCTTCATTACTACATTTGCGTTGGTCAATTCTTTAATTTTCATTTCATTTTCTTTAACCAACTCTTCATCTTCATCGATTTCTTTTTTATAAATTTCTTGATCGAGGTTGTACTCATGCAATTCGTGTAATTCAGTTATTAGCCCTTGAATATCAACCGATTCCTCCGGTAAAAAAATATCAATATCTATATTTTTTTCTTCAGCTTCCAGCTCTTTAAGCTGTCTATTAATAATAGTACGCTCACTATAAACTATTTGTTTTTCGCTTTCAGCTTTATCAAAATCAAACTCAATATCACAAAGATCACACAATAAATCAAATTGCTCCTTAGCTTTGAAATTACTAAAAGCTAAAGGATCGAAAGAAAGTTTGCCAACAAGCTCATCCAATACAGCCTGCGGAGTTTTATATTTTAAACCGTCCTTACTTTCAACAAAAAGCGATGTAGCAATCTTATCGCCTTTACGCTTAAATTTGCGCGTGACTGTAAACTCTTCAAGATCAAGCTTAATGATCGCCTCGTTTTCGCCTTCACGAATAGGTTGAGAATCAATAGCGTCTTTGCCCCCAAGCCCGTATCAAATACTATCTAGTACCGATGTTTTACCTTGCGCGTTCGCGCCGGTGATTTGTATTAAATTAGAATCGGGCTTTATTTCAATAGCCTTCAATTTTTTAATATTTTCACTCTGCAATTTTATTATTTTCATAATTTAGCCTCTTTTTGTTTTTAACGATTCTCATGGGTGCAAAGCCCAATTGACTGAATATATC
>SDBS01002863.1_pt1 | contig 17053 bp, 9 predicted proteins | sample 2277091 | NCBI WGS metagenome assembly SDBS01 (sample SAMN10404972, study PRJNA504765) | marine sediment metagenome | isolation source: marine sediment core GS10_PC15, 163 cmbsf | place: Arctic Ocean: Southern Knipovich Ridge | collected 2010 | reverse complement strand
GCCTATTATTGCCGAAAGACCCATGTATTTTAACTATCAAGATGGAAGAGATGGCGGACATGATGTAATAGGGACTGTAATGCCTTCTATAACTATTCCACCTGAACCTCCCAACAAACCACCCATAGCTGATATTGGAGGACCATATTTTGCTGATGAAGGTTCTGCTGTTGTTCTAGATGGAAGCAAATCATTTGATATTGATGGTGCAATCGCAAGCTATCAGTGGGATCTGGACAATGACGGCAAGTTTGACGATGCAATAGGAAAGATTATACATCACACTTGGATGGATAATGGTACTTACAAAGTAAGTCTTAAAGTCAATGATTACAAAGGACTTTCTGATGTTGGGATTACAGAGGTAATAGTTTCAGATCTTGAACCAAATGCAGACTTAGAAGGATCTACTTCTCTATACATAGATGAAGCAGGCAGCTTTAATGCATCTGATTCTACTTCATCTCCGGATGAGATTGTCTCCTATAAATGGCATTGGGGTTATGATGGAACTTTTGATCCTTCTGGAGATGTCGGATCTGTTCAGACACATTCTTGGACAGCTGAAGGAATCTATACTGTTGCTGTTCAAGTTACCGATTCAGATGGTTCTAAAGATATTGCAACATTAAATGTTGTTGTATCTGGAATTCCAAAAGATCAGCCAAAAGCTGTTATAGAAACACCTCCTCCAACACCTGAAGGAAGTCCTGTAACTTTAAATGGCGGTAATTCATCAGATCCTGATGGCACAGTTGTAAATTATGAATGGGATTTTGATGATGATGGACAGTTTGATGATGCAACAGGAGCAGTTGTACAAAATACCTGGATGGATGATGGTACTTATCCTGTCAGTCTTAAGGTTACAGACAATGATGGACTAACTGATGTGGCTATAGTAAATATTACAGTATATAATGTAGCACCAACAGTTGAATTAGGTTCTAATAAAGCCACAAATGAAGGTTTACAGGTTGACTTTGAAGGAGTTGCCACTGATCCCGGTTCTGATGATTTAACATTTAATTGGAATTGGGGTGATGGCAGTTCTATAGAACAAACTACTCTTCCTCAAGCATCTCATGTCTATGGTGATAATGGTAATTATACTGTTACTCTTAAAGTAATAGATGATGATGGAGGAGAAGGAGAAGATACACTAGAAGTTACAGTAGGAAATATTGGACCGACAATAAATAGTTATGGCAATATTTCTCCAGTTAATGAAGGATCAGCCATACCTTTTAGTATAGATGCAGTAGATTCAGGAAGTGATGATCTTACTTTTATTTGGAATTTTGGAGATGGAACACCAGATCAATCTACAACATATTACAATAATGGCATATCACCAGATCTCTATCCTAGCCCTTTGGGTATTTTCCCATTTTCAGCAACAGATAATGTTCAACATACTTATAATGATGATGGTGTCTATACTCTTACTTTAACTTTAAGTGATGATGATGGAGCAGTTGATGTTTATACAACCGAAGTGACAGTTAATGATCTTTCCCCTCAAGCTTCTCTTGTTGGAGATATTGTTTTAAACAAAGATCAGGATGGAAGCTATGATGCATCTGGTTCTACTTCATCTCCGGATGAGATTGTCTCCTATAAATGGCATTGGGGTTATGATGGAACTTTTGATCCTTCAGGAGATGTTGGAGTAACTCAGACACATTCTTGGACAGCTGCAGGAACCTATACTGTTGCAGTTCAGGTTACAGATTCAGATGGTTCTGAAGATATTGCTGTTTTGAATGTTGAAGTTAAAAAAAGTGCTGAAGATTATTTGGAGAGTTTGATTGAAGGATTCCAGAATGTCAAATGGGTCAGTTATTCCCCCACTAATTTTAATCCTGAAATCCATTGGTTTCCTCCAGAAGGAAGCATTAGAGATGATTTAATTCTTCTTCACAACGAAGGTTTTAAAGGGCTTGTCACTTATGGAAACGATTATATTTTAGCTGAAGTTCCAAGAATTGCTAAAGAAGAAGGATTTGAATATGTTATCATGGGAATTTGGGATCCTAAAGATGAAGATCAACTTGATACAGCAATCGAAATGGCTCCTTATGTAGACGGTTATTGTATAGGAAATGAAGGTTATCCTTCAAGGTATTCTTTGGCTGATCTTGAATATGCCAAAAACAAGATACAAAACGCCACGAACAAACCTGTGACAACTACAGAACAAATTGAAGATTATTTTAATCCAACAACTGGTCCAAACCTTCTGAATTATAGTGACTGGATTTTTCCGAACACTCATCCATTATGGCATGGTTTCAGTGAACCAAATTCAGCAGCTGATTGGACCGAAAGTATGTATCAATCTTTGGATAGTATTACTGAAAAGTTTGTCATTTTTAAAGAAGTAGGGTTGCCGACAGATAGTACAATTCCTTCAGAAACACGTTTTTCAGAACACAATCAGGCGCTTTACTATTATAAACTGACCCAGACTGAAACTGTTTTTTCCTGGTTTGAAGCATTTGATCAGCCGTGGAAAGATTGGGAACCGGTTGAACCTTTCTGGGGTCTTTTCAAACAAGATCGTTCGCCAAAAGAAGTAATGTCTGGGGTAATTATTGAGCCTCCAATATCTGATCCAAATGGTCCATATTCTGGAGATGAGGGATATTTAATAGACCTGGATGGAAGTGGTTCATATGATTCTGATGGGACTATTGTAAAATATCTTTGGGATTTGGATGAAGATGGAATATACGATGACAGATCTGGAGAAAATCCAAACTATGTCTGGTCTGATGATGGTAACTATAATATTAGTCTTGAAGTTACTGACAATGATGGACTGACTGATGATACTTCAAGTGTGGTTCAGGTTAATGATCTTTCCCCTCAAGCAAAACTTGTTGGAGATACTGATTTGGATGATGATGAGGTTGGTCAGTTTAGTGCATCTACATCAACATCGTATCCAGATGATATAGTCCTTTATGAGTTAGATTGGAACTTCGATGGAACTTTTAATCCCTCAGGCGATACTGGAGAAAACCAAAATCACTTTTGGGCAACTTCAGGCAATTACGCTGTTGCGGTAAAAATCACAGATGATGACGGTTCAACTGACATTGCTGCTTTAAGTGTTACTGTAAATAATGTACCACCAACAGTCAATGTTGAAGATGATCAAACAAAGAATGAAGGAGAAATAGTTTCCTTTAATGGCTCCTTTACAGATCCTGGAGATGATACACATACAATAGAATGGAATTTTGGAGATGGAAATACTGCATCTGGAACTCTTACACCTTCACATACCTATCTTGATGATGGTGTTTATACAGTAACATTGACAGTTACTGATTCAGATGGAGAAGCAGATTTTGACACGCTTCAAATGACAGTAAATGATCTTTCACCTCAAGCATCCCTTTCAGGAGATATTTCTCTTGAAGAGGGACAAGATGGCAGTTATGATGCTACAAGTTCAATCTCCTGGCCAGATGTAATAGCCTTCTGTGATTGGGATTATCATTATGATGGTTCCAACTTTAATCCTTCAGGAGATTCCGGAGCTGTACAAACACATTCCTGGACAACCTCTGGAACCTATACTGTCGCGGTTCGAATAACCGATGATGATGGTTCAACTGATGTTGCTACATTGGAAGTTGAAGTTTCTTTTATTCCAGAAGATGGTAGAATTGCTACTACTTTCTATCAAAATATAGAAGTTGAACCTTATTGGAAATATAACTTGTGGCTTACAAATTCAGATGGTTCAGAAAAACAAAATCCATTTGAAGCAAGATTAATTAGATACACGGAATGGTCTCCTGATGGAACAAAATTAATGATAAATTATTCAGAATATGATGAAAATGATGTTCTGCGTGAGCATGTAGTTATTTGTGACAGAAACGGTAATATTTTATATAATTTTGATGGATCAAGCCATCCTTCTGGCCATTTTGATGAACCAAGGTGGGTAGATGAGGATAATATTATTATTTTTGGAGCATATTTTGACGGGATCTATCAAATGGATATTACAACAGGTGTTGCTACTATGTTACTTGATACTAGATATATAACATTTGATCATTGTCCTACATGGTCGCCAGATGAACAAAAGTTGGCTTTTGTTCATCATGAATTTGGAGGCAATATCTATGTAATGTTGATTGATCCGTTTGATTGGAATAAGATTCCATATGCGGGTGAAGATAGATATAATGGTCAATTAAATCCTGAATTACAATTGATATTAGAAGCTACAAGTGCCTCTACACATGATGAAAATCTTTATTTGCAGTGGACGCTAGATAGTAATAAGCTGATTTTTTCCACTAAGAGAGGTGGTGGAACCATCTTTGTGGCTGACGTAACAACTTCTCCCTTTAATGTATTGGAGATTTCACCTCCTGGAAATTTATTGTCAAAAGCTCATCTTTCCCATGGTGGAGACAAAATTGCATTTACTACCAATTCTGGAATATATGTAATGAATTTAGATGGTAGTGAAATGCAGCAAATTAAATCTGGTTCTTTTAAAGAAGTTGCATGGTCTCCAAATGATACCCAGCTTTGTTATCCACAAATAGATGAGAATGGGAATTGGGCCTTGTATATTATTGATCTTTCTGGTGGAGACCCCTATAAAGTTATGGAGGTGGAAGATCAAACATTTGCATACTATAGTTTTATCAGCTGGTCTTCCAAATAAAAAATAGTACATATCGTTAAAATTGAATATTGATTTCCCATAAGGGGGCAAAGAATTTTCATTCTTTTGCCCCCTTTTTTTTATTTTTTTGCTTGACATAATAATCTATTATGTTTAATATTAAATATCTGTTCTTTTAAATTAGAATATATAAATTAATCTTTGGAATTTAGGAGGGAAAAAAATGGCTGATCTTTATGAAGAGATTTCAGGAATTGTTGATGAAGCTCTTAATGAACATTCAAAAAATAAGTATTCAGATGGGGATTTTTATAGATCTGCTCTTGGAGGGATTAGAGAAAAAATTCAATCTATTGAAAATGAAGATAATTTAATCTTGACTGCTGATAAAGAAAATGCTGAAGCCTGGGCTTTAGAAAAGAAAGCTCATGCAGTTGGACTTGAAATTGAATTAAAAGCTCGTGATTTTGAAAATGAAATTCGTCAACAGATAAATTGATTGTAAAGAAAATATAGTTTTTCTAAAACGGAGGTGAAGAAAATGGATTTATTTGATTTGGGTTGCATTTTTTCTCAAGCAGAAAAAGCAGAAGATGAGGCCAGGTGTACAGTTTTTATGTTAAAGGATAAAATTAATATTTTACTTGCAGATACTTCTCCTGAAGAAATAGCTGAAGTATTTCTTTCAAAAAGAACTTTAGAAGGCGTAACTTCTTATGATCCACCAGAGAAATTTGCTGAATCTATGAGAATTATTGCTCCTTTGATTTTTCAAAAAAAGCATTATTTTGGTCAAGAAGTCATCGAAGCAATAAAGAATTATAAAGTTGAGATAGAAGATAATAGAGATGGTTTTGAAACTAAACATTTTGAAGAGATTCGCAGAGAGATATTGAATATTCTGAATTGTCAGAAGACGAAAACAGAAAAAGAAGAGATAAATGAACAACGAAAAGCAAGTAAAACGCGGCTTTAGATAAATGGAGGTGGAAGGAAATGCCTGAAAAAGAATATAATGATTCTATTAGATTAAAAGCTTCAGATATAGAAAGACAAATTGAAAAGTACCAAATAAAGCGTAATTTTGTCACCAGGTTGAAAGCAATAATTATTAAAGAAGAAACAGATATAAATATGATTTTAGATACATTTAAAAATAATATTCAAGATAATGTTTGTGAAGATTTTGAAATAATGGAATGTTTTTTTATGAATATAGATATTCAAGCATTAGAGTTTTATGAAATGATTATTAATTCTATTTCTGAAGAACAAATATATGATTTATTAGGAAGACTTTATAAAATTGCCAATACTCCTCCTCATTTTAGTAATTGGTTTAATATTCGTGCGCGTAATCATCATAATCTACTATCTAAAGCCAAAGATCGTGTTATGGAGAAAGATTTAAATTAGTTAAAAAATATAAGACCCAGCTTTTTTGTTTTTACAAAAAACCTGGGTCTTTTTTTTATCTACAGTCACTTTTATATCCCCAAGATGTATTTGTGTTTAAAACTTGACAAGATTTTTTGATATTGATATGATAAAAATAGTATATTAGCACTCACAACCTGCGAGTGCTAACCACTTATTCATTTACACTTATGACTTATAGACAACAACAAATTTTAAAAACTTTAGTTGAAGAATATACAAAAACTGCCCAGCCGGTTGGTTCTTTGACTTTGCAGTTAAAACATGGTTTTGATGTAAGTCCGGCGACTATTCGGGCAGAAATGAATGAGTTGGAAAATCAGGGGTATATTCATCAGCCACATACTTCAGCAGGAAGAATTCCTACAGACCAAGGTTATCGTTTTTTTGTTAATTCTTTACTGAAGAATAAAGAAGAAGAAAAAGAAATAATATCAGTAAGAGAAAAAGAAGCTTTAAAAAAAAGACTTGAGGCTTTTTCTGAAAACTACGAACAAATGGTTAAAGAAGCAACTCAAATATTGTCTTACTTGACTCATAATGCAGCTTTGACTGCTTTATCTCGAGATAATATTTATTATTGTGGATTGCCAAATATTTTCAAACAACCTGAATTTCAAGAAATAGAAAAAGCTTTGGAATTTGCTGAAATTATAGAACGTTTGGATGAATTTGTTGAAGAAATATCTAATAATAATCAGGAAAAGAAAATTTATATTGGAGAAGAAAATCCTTTGGGTAAAATAGCTGATTGCAGTTTAATTATTTCTGAATATGAAATGCCTAGCGATAGGCATGGATGTATTGGAATATTAGGACCAACTAGAATGCCATATGAACGTAATCTACATTTGGTTGATCATGTAGCCAAAATTTTAAATGAACAAATTTAAGCCTATGTCCTTCAATGACCATCAGAGGACCGGCTCGTTCGCCCGTTTCGCAAAGCGAAAACAGGACGAAATAGAGGGGAATTTATGATTAAAAAGGAACACAAGAAAAAAGACAAGAAAGAAAAAGAGCTCAAAAAAGAATTAGAAGAAGTCGAAAGGAATGCGCAGGAATATTTAGACGGGTGGAAAAGGGTAAAAGCCGACTATGTTAATTTAAAAAGAAGATCAGAAGAAGAAAAAAAAGAAATAACAAATTTTGCCAATAGTGTTTTAATTTTAAAAATATTGCCTGTTTTGGATAATTTTGACCAGGCATTTAAACATCTTAAAAAAACGGAAAAAGACGACAAGTGGACAGAAGGTATCATACAGGTTAAAAATCAATTGGAAGAAATATTAAAAAGCGAAGGTGTAGAAAAAATTAAAACAATAAGATGCAAATTTGATCCTCAATTGCATGAAGCAATAATTTGTGAAAAAAATAGTAAATTTAAAGAAGATGAGATTACAGGAGAAATTAAAGCAGGCTATAAATTAAGAGACAAAGTAATTTGTCCAGCAAAAGTAAAAGTTTGCAAGAAATAATATAAATTTTAAAAGTAATAAATAATTTATTAAGAAAGGGGAAAATAATATGTCAAAAATAATAGGAATCGATTTAGGAACAACTAATTCTTGTTTGGCAGTGATGGAAGGTGGTGAACCGCATGTAATAACCTCTGCAGAAGGAGGCAGGACTTTTCCATCAATAGTTGCCCAAACAAAAGAAGGAGAACGTTTGGTGGGGCAGTTGGCTAAACGTCAGGCAATTACAAATCCTGATAATACAATTTTTTCTATTAAAAGATTGATGGGGCGCAAATATGAAGATGAAGTAGTTCAAAAAGATATTAAACTTCTTCCATATAAAATTTCCAAAGCAGATGGTGGTGTAAAAGTAAAAATGGGAGACAAAGAGTATTCTCCGCCAGAAATTTCAGCTATGATTTTGCAGAAAATTAAAGCTGATGCTGAAGCATATTTGGGTGAGGAAGTTAAAGATGCTGTAATTACTGTTCCTGCATATTTTAATGATTCCCAGCGACAAGCCACCAAAGATGCTGGAAAAATTGCTGGTTTGAATGTAAAAAGAATCATCAATGAGCCAACAGCTGCATCACTTGCTTATGGATTGGACAAGAAAAAAGAAGAAAAAATTGCTGTGTTTGATTTAGGAGGAGGTACATTTGATATTTCTATTTTGGAATTAGGTGAAGGCGTTTTTGAGGTGAAATCCACTAATGGCAACACTCACTTAGGTGGTGATGATTTTGATTTGAGAGTAATGGATTGGTTGGTAGATGAATTTAAAAAAGATCAGGGAATTGATTTAAAGAATGATAAAATGGCTTTACAAAGATTAAAAGAAGCAGCCGAAAAAGCCAAATGTGAGCTGTCTACTGCTCAAGAAACAGATATTAATTTGCCATTTGTTACAGCGGATTCTTCTGGTCCAAAACATTTGAATATTAAATTAACCAGAGCCAAGCTAGAACAATTAGTGGGAGATTTAATAGATAGTACAGTAGGGCCTTGTAAAGAGGCTTTGAAAGATGCAGGGCTGGAATCAAAAGACATTGATGAAATTATTTTGGTTGGTGGACAGACCCGAATGCCTAAAGTGGTGGTGCGAGTGGAAGAGTTATTTGGCAAAAAACCTCAAGCGGGTGTCAATCCTGATGAAGTTGTTGCTGTTGGTGCTGCCATTCAAGGAGGAGTTTTGGGTGGTGAAGTTAAAGATGTTTTGCTTTTGGATGTAACTCCATTGACTTTGGGAATAGAAACTTTAGGTGGGGTCCGTACTCCTTTAATCGAAAAAAATACAACAATTCCTTCTTCTAAAAGCCAGGTTTTTTCCACTGCAGCTGACAATCAGCCTTCTGTGGAAATCAATGTCTTGCAAGGTGAACGGGAGATGGCAACTGACAATAAATCATTGGGAAGATTTATTTTGGATGGAGTTCCTCCGGCGCCGAGAGGTGTTCCCCAGATTGAAGTTTCCTTTGACATTGACGCCAATGGAATTTTAAATGTTAAAGCTAAAGACAAGGCAACAAATAGAGAACAGCATATAACTATAAAAGGTTCATCCGGGCTTTCTAAAGAAGAAGTAGAGAATTTGCGCAAAGAAGCAGAAGCGCATTCTGTAGATGATAAGAAAAAGAAAGAAATAGTTGAAGTGCGCAATAATGCTGATTCTCTGATATATACAACAGAGAAAGCCATAAAAGATGCTAAAGGTAAGATTTCTGATTCGGATAAAAAAGAAGTTGAAGATAAATTAGCTAAATTAAAGGATATAGTGGGCAAAGATGATATAGAAGTAATTAAAAAAGCGACAGAAGAATTATCTTCTGCTTCCCAGAAAATTGGTCAGGCTATGTATGGACAGCAGCAAGCAGCAGACGGTAAAGCAGGGGATGGACAGGCTGGACCACAAGCAAAATCCGACAAAGAGACTTCAGCAAAATCAGGCAAGAAATCATCTGGCAAAAAAGAAAATACAGTTGAAGGTGAATATAAAGAAGTTAAGGATGAGAAGAAAGAAAAGAAAAAATAGTTAATTAGTTGATTAGTTAATTAGGAATGCTAAAAAAGGCCGCGTTTCACGCGGCCTTTTGAATCTGACATTAAAAAATATTTATAATAAAATTAAACATTTTTTGTCTTTAATCCAAGAATTTATCTTTAAAATTATTATTCTCTAATGTATAATTAAATAGATTACATTCGAAAATATAATAGGAATTTATTTAATTACACTGGAGTAAAACGGAAGTACTAATTAAATTTAGCTTTAAAAAAAGAATATTTTTATGTCTAAAAATTACTATGAAATCTTGGGAGTTTCTCAAGATGCAACAGAAGAAAATATTAAAAAAACTTATCGCCAGCTGGCTAAAAAATATCATCCTGATAAAGATGAGGGAAATGAAGATCAGTTTAAACAAATAAATCTGGCCTATGCCACTTTGTCTGATTCTTTAAAAAGGGCTGATTATGACGCTCAATTAAGCCAAAGTTTTGTCAGAACTGAAGCCCCAGAGGCGCAAGCCGAAACAGAAACAGAAAAAGCACCATCTGAAAAATCTCTTTTCGCTGCTGCTTATTTTCGTACAGCATTTTCAGCATTAATCGGAGCAGCTATCGGTGGATTTTTGGAGCTTTTGGTGTGGTATTTATTTGGCGGAGAGAAATTTAGTTTACAAGGAGTTATATGGAGTGTTGCTTGGGGAGGAGTTTTAGGTTTTCTTTGGGGTGCTGATTTAAATTTCAAAATGGAGGATCTTCTAGGCAGTGGTTATTTGGAACGGACTTATACATTTCTGCGTACTGCCCTTTTTGGCCTAGGCGGTGCCTATTTTGGCGGTTTTATATTTTATTTTTTAGATAAGGCAGAAATTATCGAATCATTTCCTTTAACTTTAATTGGTGTTATCTTGGGTTTAATAATTGGAGCAACACTGGGTTCAGATGGAGATACAGCAACAAAAATCAAGGAGCCTTTTGGAAGATTTAACCTTTTATATACTGCTTTAAGAGGGATAGAAATAGGGTTTATTGGACTTATATTAGGAGTGCTTTTAGGCAGTATTTTGAAAGAAATTTTAGGAATTCAATTTTTGTTTTGGAGTGGATTTTTTGGTTTTTCTCTGGGAGTGATTTTGGGTTGTATTTCTCCAGCAAATTTGACAGCCTATGCCAGTTACGCTTCATCTACAGTGAAAAATGTAATAGTAGTGTTAATGGTGGCTTCAGGTGTACTTTTGGGGATTATTTTCGGACATATTTTTGGTCAGAAAATTATAGATTTATTTCGTTCAATTTTAGAGAAGGTAATAGGATAAATTAATTTTAAGTAACCTTTTAGGAGCAATATGGCAGTGAAAAATAAAAAAGATTATTATGAACTATTGGAAGTATTCAAAGATTCTTCCCAAACTGACATAAAGAAAGCTTACAGAAAACTTGCTCACAAATATCATCCAGACAAGGGTGGAGGAGATGAGGCTAAGTTTAAAGAAATAAATGAAGCTTATGAAGTCTTATCTGATCCTAAAAAAAGACAGACCTATGATCAATTTGGGCATGCTGGATTTTCCCAACAGGCAGGATATGGATCTGATGGATCTGATGGATCTGATGGATCTGATTTTGGTCGCGGATTTGAAGGATTTGATTTTTCGGATATTTTTGGCGGTGGAGGAATGGGAGATATTTTTGATATGTTTTTTAAAGGCGCTGGAACAAGAAAAAGAGGTTCTGCTCGTGGAGCAGACCTGGAAACTAATTTAACATTGACATTTGATGAAGCTGTTTTTGGTGCTGAAAAGGAAATTGAAATATATAAAAGAGTATCTTGTAAAAAATGTAAAGGAAAAGGTGCAGAACCAGGGAGTAAAATTGAAGAATGTCCTAAATGTAAAGGGACAGGAGAAATTAAACAAGCCAGAAATTCAATTTTTGGCCAAATAGTTCAAGTTGTATCATGCGATAAGTGCGAAGGAGAAAGGAAGATTTTTGAAAAACCCTGCACTTCTTGTGGAGGTGATGGAAGGGTAAGAAATATTGAAAAAATCAAAGTAAAAATACCTGCTGGTGTGAATTCAGGATCTGTTATTCGTTTAGCAGAAGGTGGAGATGTTGGAGAGAAAGAAAGACCAGCAGGAAATTTATACATAAATGTTGAAGTTATATCTCATAAATTTTTTCAGAGAGAAGATGATGATATTTTTTGCGAAGTTCCTTTGGCTTTTTCTCAAGCAGCTTTGGGGGATGAAATTACAATTCCTGTAATTGATGGTAAAGTAAAACTGAAAATTCCTGCAGGCACTCAATCTGAAAAGATTTTTATGCTAAGAGGAAAGGGAGTAAAACATTTACATAGAACAGGAAGAGGGGATCAGTTGATTAAAATTAAAGTTAAAACTCCAACTAGATTGTCCAAAAAACAAAAAGAGTTATTTAATGAATTGTCTAAAGATGAAAATAATAAAGGTTTTTTTGGGAATTTAAAGGACAATTTAGGATTGTAAATATTTATATTAAATAGTAATAATTTGCTAGTGTTTATTTGTTGGTATATAATAAGTACAAAATTTGCATTTTATTTTTATAATAGAGTATAATGAAATTAAATTAACAATAAAATCATTTGTTTACTAGCTTATTATCTTATTAACTATATCGGGAGGAATTATGACTTTGACATTGCCAACATGGGATTTATTTATCACTTTATTCTTTATTGTTGTTATAAGTTTTGCTTTTATTTTAAGAAGAGAGAAAATCGGGATAGTTATAGTTTCTATTTATATTGCTTTGGCTGTGGCATCTGAATTGGGGAATGCTATTCATAATCTTTTATCAGGTTCAGGTTATGTGGCTGATCATATATGGATTGCCAGTAACGCACCTATTTTTGCTATTAAAACCTTTTTATTTATAGGTCTTATTTTACTTCTTTCTCTAAAAGGAGAACATGCACAAGTAGGAGAAGCTGGAGGACAGACTATTGTTGGGGCTATAACAACAGGAATTTATGGATTTTTGGCTGCTGGTTTAATTGTAACTTCAGAAATTCATTTTATGGCTGAAGAAACTAAATATATTCTATACAGTCAGTCTCATTTAGCAGATTTGGTTATGCGTTATAGAAGTTGGTGGTTATTATTGCCTATTATTATAATGATTGTGACTAGTATGTGGCGAGGCAGATCATCAGCAGGATAGATTTTTTTAGAAAATGTTTTTTAAAAAAGCCATTCTAAAAGAATGGCTTTTTATTACTTATATTTTTTAATAGATGAATTATTGACTAATAGTGTTAATATATAATAGAATTAGTTAAGAGTTAGTTAGGTGAAAAATTTATAGAGGATAATTGAATTTGGGTCCGTAGCTCAGTTGGTAGAGCACCAGCCTTTTAAGCTGGGTTGTCGAGGGTTCGAGCCCCTCCGGACCCTCGTCCAAATCTATTCCACTATGTATCCTGTTATTACAGGCTATGCCGTTCCTTAGATTTCTCCTCTTTCGATAAAATACTAAAGTATTTTATCGAGATAATTACTTTAAGTTTGTTTTTTTAATAAGATAATAAAGATTTTCTTCGAATAAATATAACAGCACAAGCTGTTTTTTTTATTGTTTATTATATTAATTTATAATTGGGCGTAGTGTTTTGGAAATATTCCCAAGAAAATGTTGACTTTTGGGTAAAAATATGGTACAATTAAATAATTATTTGGAAATGTTCAAGAGAAGAAAATCGTTGTTTATTGATTGGCATCACAGCTTGCTGAAAATTGACTTTCAAATCTTTGCAATAATTTAGCGTTTTAGTTTGTCCTGAATTAAAAATCTGGTTCAGGACAGTTACCCTATACCATACTGGGTATAGAGTGGGGCTTTCATACCGGATAACGGTACAGGGCGGGGTAAAAACAAAAATCTATGCAAAATAAAAACCAAAAACCCTTCGACCTGCCTGTCGATCGGGCAGGCAAGCTCAGGGTAAACAAAATGGAAAAAATAGATTCTAAAATAAATAAAATACAAAAGTCTACAAAGACTCTTATTAAAAGTTTGTCTTTTTGTCATACAAAGCTAAGAGCAGACTCAAAAGATTACTATGATTGGCACTTGAATCCATATAGCCGAAAGGCTCATTGGGCAGTGCTTTTTTGTTATTTTGTCCTCATCTGCTTAATCTTTTTCCAAGCTTTCTGGTTTATGGGGCCTATTAAGCCAGCTTTGGCTGCAACAGAAGTAAATATCACTTGGACAAATCAGAATGATTGGGAATCAAATAATGTCACCACTGGCGACCCCACCGACCGCTCTTTTGAAATCGACACTACATCCTCTGCTGGGGATGTGAAGATAACTCAAAACGAAAGACAGCCTACAATTGCTGGAGGATATTACTATTCCATAGCCTTAAAATCAGACGGGACAGTCTGGACAACTGGGAGTAATGGTTATGGCCAGCTTGGTTTAGGAGATACTGACGAGAGAATTTCCTTTACCCAAACCTCTTTAACCGGGGTTACTGCTATTGCTGGAGGAGATTCCCACTCCTTAGCTTTAAAATCAGACGGGACAGTCTGGGCAACTGGACGCAATCATCTTGGCCAACTTGGTTTAGGAGATACTGACCAGAGAACTTCCTTTACCCAAACCTCTTTAACCGGAGTTACCACTATTGCTACAGGATATAGCCATTCCCTAGCCTTAAAATCAGACGGGACAGTCTGGACAACTGGGAGTAATAGTTTTGGTCAACTTGGTTTAGGATATAGTGGTGGACAGGAAGAATCTTTTACCCAAGCGCTAACTGGGGTTTCTGCTATTGCTGGAGGAGGTTACCACTCCTTAGCCTTAAAATCAGACGGGATAGTCTGGGGAACTGGGAACAATAGTAACGGCCAGCTTGGTTTAGGAGATACTGACCAGAGAACTTCTTTTACCCAAACCTCTTTAACTGGAGTTACCACTATTGCTGCAGGATTTTACCATTCTCTAGCCTTAAAATCAGACGGGACAGTCTGGACAACTGGGAGACAATGGTATGGCCAGCTTGGTTTAGGAGATACTGACCAGAGAACTTCTTTTACCCAAGCGCTAACTGGGGTTACGGCTATTGCTGGAGGAGAATACCATTCCTTAGCCGTAAAATCAGACGGGACAGTCTGGACAACAGGGCGCAATCATCTTGGTCAGCTTGGTTTAGGATATAGTGGTGGACAGGAAGAATCTTTTACCCAAACCTCTTTAACTGGGGTTTCTGCTATTGCTGGAGGACAATGGTTTTCCCTAGCCTTAAAATCAGACGGGACAGTCTGGGGAACTGGGAACAATAGTAACGGCCAGCTTGGTTTAGGAGATGAAACTCAAAGAACTTCTTTTACCCAAGCGCTAACTGGAGCTATGCAACCGATTACTTATAATTCTCCCGGCACAATAGGATCCTCAGGGTCTAATGTCGGTTTAAGAGTTGATGCGGGAGATAGCAAGAAAGCCAAGTGGTCAAAAATCAGGTGGAATTGTGCAGAGCCTTCAAATACTGATATTAAAGTTGCCATTAAAACATCAGATACTGATTGGGGAGGCAGTTATACAAGTTATCAATCATTAACAGCTGGTAATAATCTGTCAGATGAGAGTCCTTCTCCAATTGACATCTCTAGTGTCTGGCCGGCAGTTGGAACATCTCAAAGATTGGAGATTAAAATAGAACTTTCTTCTTCTGATGAAGAAAATACTCCAACATTGTCTGCTTTGAAATTAGAATATGACACAATAGATGCCCCGCAAGACACCACCCCAGCTGGTGAAAGCTATATGATTCAAAAGAAATCAGATGGTTCAACTACCATAGATAAAGGTGGTTATACAAATGAAACAACAACAAGACTTCAAATAGAAAATATTCAGGGATTGGCTGATTCTACAACAATGTATGGTCAGTTCCAATATAAAGAAGATGGGGGTTCATGGTCTGCAAACCAAGATGGTAACTCTGTTTCTGCAGGTTCTACAAGCTATAAAGATATATCTGGTTTATCTGATGACACAAGTTATCTATGGCAAGCAAGAGTGGTTGATAATGCAGGAAGAGCTTCTTCTTGGACAGAATATAATTCTGGTTCTGTCGCCTTTACTATTGATCAAACAGATCCTTCTGTTTCTGCTTTTGAGATAAGAGGCAATAACTCTGATTCTACAGATTATGTAAATGGTACAGATGATTATGGAGTTGCAAAAGCAATCATCAGTTCATCTGACAATTCCTCATCAACAATAGATGTTCAATTTTCAAATGATGGTTCTTCATGGGGTTGTTATGACGGAACTGCAGATGGTGCAGGCTCCAATGATGCCACGGGAGACAATTGGAATGACTATATTACCATCAATGTTGGAGCTAGTGTAGATACCTCTTCAACTTATACAAACGGTGTCTGGAAACTTACAGATGAAGGCGCAGACAAAATGGTCTATGTAAGAGTGAGAGATTCAGCGGGGAATGTAGAAAGTAATGTTCAAACTGGACCAACTACTTATCAAATTAACACTGATTCGGATGATGGTTTTGAGGAAAATAATATTACCTGGGCCAGCGGTACACCAAATTGGGGAATAACCGGTGATTTGGAGACATGGGATCCAGGATTGAGATGGACAAATATTGTTATTCCTCAAAATGCAACAATTGATTCTGCTTATATATCTGTCGTTTGCCAAACAACCTCCTCTGGTTCAACTTATGGAAAATTGAAAGGAATTGCTGAAGATAATACTCCTACATGGTCTAGTAGTAATAGACCATCACAAAGATCAAAAACAGATTCTGGCACTTGGGTGGATTGGGATCCAGGAGCCTGGACAGCAGGAACCTGGTATGATTCTCCTCCTATAACAGGTATCATTCAAGAAATAGTTAATGCAGGTTATTGGGATTCAGAGGATGCTTTAGCTATAGTAATTGAAGATGATAATTCTCTCGAAGGCAACTATCGAGTATTTAGAGCATATGAATATACTGGAAATGATCAAGGAGCAAAATTAGTTGTCACTTACACCGCCCCCATCACCGACACCATCACCTTAGACATTGCTGGGCCAACAAGCTGTTCTGTAAGTATTGATGAAGGGGATTATACAAATTCTGCCACAGTTGATTTGACTTTGTATGCTGAAGATGCAACTTCTGGAATGGGTCAGATGAAATTTTCTAATAATAATTCAGCTTACTCTGGTTGGGAAACATATGGAACCTCTAGAGACGACTGGGATATCACCAATGCTACTTATGGAGGAAACACTGATCAAGGTTCAAAAACCGTTTCTGCCCAATTCAGAGACTCTGCTGGAAATTATACTTCCACAACTTCTGTCTACCCAACCAACAATGATGATTGTCATGTCCGTAATATGGTTGGAAGTTATAATAAATATTTTGAAACATATTTAAAGACATATAATGATGAGTATGGTGAAGAAATACATAGAAGTTATC
>SDBS01002862.1_pt1 | contig 17054 bp, 15 predicted proteins | sample 2277091 | NCBI WGS metagenome assembly SDBS01 (sample SAMN10404972, study PRJNA504765) | marine sediment metagenome | isolation source: marine sediment core GS10_PC15, 163 cmbsf | place: Arctic Ocean: Southern Knipovich Ridge | collected 2010 | reverse complement strand
CATTTGATACAGTTATTTTCATATGTTTCCTGAATGGCATCGGGAAAAAACAATTAAGACCATTTCCATCCCTAGGTGCTCGACAGATGGGAAGTGACTGAAAATTTCGACTCAATCCTAGTCCAATTCCAAAAAAATCACCGATTGGACACTCAACTGCGGGATTCTCCTCGTTTTCCCAGTACATCCTAAGAATGATATTTCTTCGACGCTGTTTTCCTCGTCCCCAGAGCGTAAACCAAATATGTTTAATAATCCCTGGTCCATCTAAATCCGCCAGTGTTAGTGTTTCTCCTGCAGGTAGTATCCAAAAATCTTTATTCCCTCCAGTCTTATCGTGGGATGAAATCCGTTTTCTTTGAAAATCCCGGGATCGCATTAAATTCGATAAACTTGTGTCTCCTATCATAAGCTTATTTTCTAAATTGAAATACAAAAAGATTTGTGATTGTGGTATTAAAATAAAAAGCGATAGGGATTAAAAAAGAAAAAATCCACAAAAAACCTAAAATTTGATTATTCTTGCGATTCAAAGTCTAAAAAAAATCAGACTTTATTTTCAAGTTCACCGAGTATTACTCTTAGGGGAAAAAATTATAATCCTTAAAATTAATTTTTATAGGATTTGAAAATGAAAGCAATTTTATGGACAGAATACGGACCACCGGATGTTCTTCAGATCAAAGATGTAGACAAACCTACTCCCAAGGCCAATGAAGTATTGATAAGGATATATGCAACAACTGTAACAACAGGGGATTGTGAAATGCGAAGGATGAAACCCGCGATCAAGTATCGCCTCATGATGCGGTTATTTGTGGGTTTCAAAAGACCGACGAGAATAACTGTACTTGGGATGGAATTAGCCGGAGAAATTGAATCGGTAGGTAAAGAAGTAACACGATTTAAAGAAGGTGATAAGGTTTTTGCAGCTACCGGTTTTCTCAGAACAGGTACTTGTGCTGAGTTTATTTGTCTGCCCGAAGAAACTAAAGAAGGTGCAATAGCAATAAAACCTTCCAATATGACCTATGAGGAAGCCGCCGGCGTTCCTGTTGGGGGGCATGAAGCACTGCATTTTATCAGACAAGGAAACATCCAAAGTGGACAAAATGTTCTGATTAATGGTGCGGGAGGAACTATAGGTACTTTTGCAGTGCAGCTTGCTAAGTATTTTGGGGCTGAGGTGACTGGTGTAGATAGCACGGGAAAATTGGATATGTTGCGTTCCATTGGTGCAGACAGGGTCATTGATTACACTCAAGAAGATTTCACCAAAAATGGTGAGAAATATGATTTTATTCTTGATATTACAAGCAAGAGTTCGTTTTCAGGCAGCATAAGATCACTAAAGGAAAACGGACGCTATTTTATAGCCAACCCCGGGTCGTTACAGATGATTCGAGGGCGATGGACTTCAATGACAAGCAATAAAAAAGTGATATTCGGAGCAGCACACCCAAAAGTAGAAGATTTACTCTTCCTCAAAGAGCTTATTGAGAGGGAGAAGATAAAATCGGTCATAGATAGACGATACCAGCTGGAACAGACCGCCGAAGCCCACAGGTATGTTGAAACGGGAATTAAAAAGGGAAACGTAATAATTATCGTAAAAAATAGTAACAAAACCTAATAAATTTGCAGGAATTGAAATGACAAACCGTTTCTTCATTGTTGACAAACTTGGACATTTATCCAATTCGCAGCACTTAATAAATGGGTGATAAAAGTCACCATTCTGTAATACATATAAGTTCTAGATGTTTTTGAAGAAGGAAAAACGTTAGCAGATATTAAATAGAACTTAAACTCAATTTTTTTTATTTGCAGATAAAAAAACTATCCATCTAAAGTTAATTTAGTGCCGCATTCGGGGCAAAATTTCTCGATTCCCGTAAAGATGTATCCACAACTTGAACAAACTGTACTATCCTCGATTTTTTCATATTCTTCATTTTCAAATTTCTCTTTAAACGGTTCCAACAGTTCCAGATATTTTTCGATGAAAAATTCATCAGACTTAAAATTCTCTCTAACAATTGAATCTATTAGGTTCCTACCGTCGTCGCTCAATTTGTAAACCTTTTTCCGAGGCCCAAGCTCTGTTTTTAGCTTTTCACTAATTAAAAAATTCTTCTTAGTAACCAATTTGCTTAACATGGGATAAACTGTTCCACTTTGAGCTCTCCAGGATCCTTTAAAAATACTGTTCAATTCTTTTATCAATTCATTTCCGTATTGTCCGACCGGAACACCATCATTATTTAATTCTCTTCTCCTGAGATGGGCTAAAATTATGTATTCTATAGGACTTACTCCGATTTTTCCCTCTCCATCATTGAGATTAATGGATTTCCCGAGCCAGAACATTTATTTTTATTCCTCCCTGATTCTTCCCAATTCTTTCTTAATTTTCCTTTCTAACCACGATTTTTGAGCATCTTCGCCCATTTTAGGTTTATTTAGGTTGTGAAGCCATATATGAAATACGACTCCCATTCCCCATGGGATAACTGCCCATATTACCCATAAGATGTCAAACCCTAAACTAATATAATTAAAATAATTAACAAATACTAAGTAAGCACAAACAATAACATAGATCACGATATGATAAGCTAAACCGGATTGACCGCTTGAAGAAAAAAAACCCTTCTTAAAAGCTAAATAATTGAATATATGCAACAGGATTCCGATGCCCCAAGAGGTTACAGACCATAGAAACCAAAGATAAGTTTGATCAGTTAACAAATTTATAACAATTAGAAGAATATTCACCAAAAAATAGGCTGTTAAATGGATAAGCAAACTTAATCGTCGAAGAATTATTTCTTTTGCAATATTTCGCATTGATTCAGTGCTAAATTCCTTAATATTTCCTTCTTCATTATTTTCGTTATTATTTTCATTCATATATATCTTATCCCGTAATAAATATTTAAATAATGTTGTGATCTTTACTCTTGTATTCTAATAATTGTCAAATCTATATGTAGATATGACAAATAACAAATATAAATGTTTCGTAATTCGATGAAAAATGATGTGAAGTTAATTATGAATCAACAATGAGTCAGATTTGATTTTGAACTTACATAGTATTATGATTGATAGATAAAAAATTCAAATTAAACCCGATCAGTTTTAAAATTGAAAAAATATTTTTAGATAACTATTTATTGTAGATTTGACAATTATAGATTTAACAATTAATAATAATTATAAAATGGAGAACTAAAATTAAAATGAAACTATTGATGTTATATCCGAAATACCCGAATACTTTCTGGAGTTTTAAGAATGTGCTAAATTATACAAAAAAGAAAGCAGTATTACCTCCATTGGGGTTACTCACAGTTGCTGCCATGCTTCCTGAGGAATGGGAAAAGAAGCTCCTGGATCTCAATATTACCAACTTAAAAACTAGAGATATTATTTGGGCTGATATAATCTTCATTAGTGGAATGATCGTGCAAAAAAAGAATGCCAAGACACTAATTGATCGATGCAAAAAACTTGGAAAAAAAATTGTCGCAGGTGGTCCTCTCTTTACCACTGGTTATGAGGATTTCGATAATGTAGATCATTTCGTTTTAGATGAGGCTGAAATCACACTTCAACCGTTTCTGAATGATTTAAAAAATGGAAATCCAAAACCTATATACAGGTCATCTGAGAAGCCAGATATAACAAAAACTCCAGTTCCACTTTTCTCGCTTGTTGACGTTAAAGATTATTCTTCTGTAGCCATACAATTTTCTCGCGGCTGTCCTTTTAATTGTGAATTCTGCGACATAGTCATAATGAACGGAAGGGTTCCAAGAATGAAAAAACCGAGTCAGATGATTACTGAAATTCAAGCAATTTATGATATGGGTTACAGGGATACGATCTTTATTGTTGACGATAATTTCATAGGGAATAAAAAAGCAGTTAAACGCCTGCTAGATGTTATGATAGATTGGCAGATCGCACATGATTTTCCTTTCACATTTTACACTGAAGCCAGTTTGAACCTTGCACAAGACGAAGAGTTGATGATACTCATGAGTAGTGCCAATTTCAATAAAGTTTTTCTTGGAATTGAGACCCCATCCATCGAAAGTTTGAAGGAATGTGGAAAATACCAGAATGTAGCTTTAAACCTGGAAGACGCAATAAAAACTATTCATAAACACGGAATGCAAGTGATGGGTGGCTTTATCGTAGGTTTCGATCATGATCAAAGAGATATTTTTGACGCTCAGATTAATTTTATTCAGAAAACGGGAGTAGTGACAGCAATGGTCGGAATTTTGACTGCTTTACCTAAGACTAAACTCTGGAATAGGTTAAAGGGAGAAGGAAGGCTCATTAATAATGCTGATGGTAACAATACGGGCGGGGATTTGAATTTCATTTCGAAAATGGGCAACGAAGAGTTGAAAAATGGGTATAAGAAAATTTTATCCACGATTTATGATCCTAAACATTATTACAAACGTATAGGTACTTTTACAAAAAATTACAAATCTACGGCAAAAACCAGTCTTAAAATGGAAAGGGAAATTAAGCCTTTTTTTAAGTGCATATATAGAATAGGTCTGGCATCAAAAACGAAATGGTTATTTTGGAAAATGATATTTAAAACGCTGTTTACAAACCCCAAAGCGTTTCCGATAGCCATTGAATTGGCAATTCTCGGAACTCATTTCGCAGCAATGACCGCAGAAGTTGTGAATGCTTAGTACTGCTAATTTTTCCAAAAATTTTGATTTATTTTTATTTTTTCTTCTTTTAATTTTTGCATTCTATCGAATCTACAATGTTAGCACATAAACTATGGAAAGTTATTTTTAAAGACAAATCCAATGATTATTTATGGAAAAAAAGCTTGTAGAACGCGGAGATATTCTTAAAATATATGTGGATGGTGCTTCCAGGAAAAATCCCGGACCCGCAGCATGTGCTTTCATCTTCATGTTAGAAGATAACATAATTCATGAAAAAAGGAAATTTCTGGGTGAAGCAACCAATAATATTGCTGAGTATAATGCAATTATTGAAGCACTTTCTGAAGCGGAGAAGTTCACAAGAGGGGAAGTGGAAGTGTTTTCAGATAGTGAACTTGTGGTAAAACAAATAAATAAAGTTTATAGGGTAAAGAAGGAACACCTTGCGAAATTGCGTTCTAAAGTTTATTCCGTACTAGCAAAATTCACTAAGGTGGATTTTAAAAATGTGGGGAGGGACAATAAGTACATAGGTATATGCGATAAACTGTGCAATCAAACTTTAGATGAACACGGCTATTAAGCTCCTCTCAATCTCTTCAAAATCGTCTTTAATATTTTCATCCACTATTTTTATTATTCTTTTTCAAGCCAAAAAAAAGAGGAAAAAAATGAAAAATTGAAAAAGTCTTTTGCATTAAATATGAAAACTAACAAATCATGATGTAACGTCGTTCCCGTGTTCTTAATCCTTTATTGTGTAAATATGCGTTAAGTAATATGAAATTGGGTAATAAATACGGAATTTGGTATCTCAATTTTTGGTCATTTATTTAGGAAAATTTTTATTTTGCTTTAACTATTGGATAATAAGGATTAAAAGTTCTCTTATATTAGGGTTTTTTCGATAATAGTAATTCCGCAGTGAATTTTAACCTATTTATCGAAAAAAGCGAAATTATGATTACAAAATTATGAAAAAATAAAATTGTGATTAATTATGGCAGAAGCAGAAGAAAATCATGAAAAAATACGCGTATTATTTAGTATGGCTGGAACTCCATTACCTAAACATGAATTAACCAATAAGTTAATAGGTAGTATTTATAACGAAGAAGAAGCCAGAATTGTCTCGAAATCATTTAGTAAAATACGAGAATATCTCACGGTTGACCAGATCAGCGAAAAATCTGGAGTAAAAGACAAGGAGAGATTGAAAAAACTGCTTGATCGCATGGTGTATATAGGTTCTCTGATGAAAGGAAAGGAATCTACTTATTACATCATGTCATATTTACCAGGAATATTTGAAACATATTTCACCTCAGTTAGGGATTCGCCTGAAAGATTGAGGGAAGCAGGAAAAGCACATCGGGGATTGCGTAAAATCAGTTTCAGACCAGATGCAACATTACCAAAGGTGCCACCAACAGATTTTAATAAAGTTAGTGGATGGAGATACATTTCAGCGATGGAACCTGTATTACGGACAGTAGAAATCAATGAAGATATTGAAGTTAAAAATGAAATTCTTCCATATGAGGTACTAGAACAATACCTCTCCAAATATGAAGTATTTTCGGAAACTCCTTGTAGTTGCAGAGAATCAGCAAAATTAGCGGGAGAACCGTGTGAACGAACAAAAGAAAACTTCTGTATTCAAGCTGGTAAGGGTGCTGAAGAAATGATCCGAAATGGCACAGGAAAAGCATTAACTTTTGAAGAGGCAATGTCTCGACTGAAAGCATGTGAGAAAGATGGACTAGTTCATTCAACTACAAATCAACAAGCACCTTCGGGCTTCATTTGCAACTGTTGTCCATGCTGTTGTATGGCCATGGCCCCAGTTATCCAAGGATTTCGATTAGGTGTCGCGCGCGCCAATTTCCAACCAATTGTTGATCATGATGAATGTACTTTGTGCGATACTTGTGTAGAAATCTGTCCTGTGGGCATTGTTTCGCATCAAGAAGACTCAGATGGTGAGAAAATTGTCATGGACCTATCAAGTTGTTTAGGATGCGGCCTGTGCGCTTCAAATTGCCCGCAAGAAGCAATTACACTTGAAAAAATCAGAACTGATGTCCCTCATGAATCAATGGGGAGTATTTTCTCATAATTCTTTTTATTCGCATTTTTTTTATTAAAAAGGGGAGGAATCCTTCCCTGAGTTTTATTTTAATTTTTTGAAGTTTATGTAGTATTTTTTCTTCGCGCTCGTTCCTTAAGAACGGTCACACGTAATATTCCTGCATAACGTCCCAAAAATAGATGTACTAAAAATCCTAGCACCAGAAATATTCGAGCGACGACACCATTGGACATCCATTGTACCAAAAATCTTAAGCCTTCAGGTAAAACTACTGCAACATAAGAATAATCAAAAGGAAAAACGAAAAATAACCAAGCAGAACCGAAAGCGACAAAAATAAGCCCTCCAAAAGAATCTAAATTTCGAGAAGGGTTTTTTAATCCCACAAGCAGGAACAAACATGTAACAAACCAGTATATAAGAGATCCATAAAGAAGGATCATCTCCCATGGGCCGAATGTTGCTGTGAAGAACCCTGTTGACTGCACCTGATGGGCAGCATAAAACCAGAACAAAAGGAAAGTAATAATATCAAAAGTAATAGACAGGATAATATCGTCTCGCCGGACGATATCGTCCAACTCCGTTTCGATTAATTCTGGCTTGACATTGATAGAAAAGAGTTTTCCACTCCATTTTTTCTTATCCAACTGATTTTCACTTGATTCTTTCTCATTCAACTGATTTTATCCCCTAAATTATTATGGTTGTTATTTTAGTCGATTTTTATTACTACATTTCCCTTATTGAGCCCTTTTTCAACATAGCTATGAGCTTCGGCAATCTCTTCTAATGGATAGACTTTGTCTATGACCGATTTTATCTTTCCTGCCTCTATCAGTTCTTTGAGGTAAATAAGATCTTCTTTTTTTAAGGATGCCATACCACATATTACTTTCTTCTTGCTGCCTGTTATCTTCGTCCCTAACATTTGAAAAACCTGTTTCATCCCATAGGTGGCTAAATATAATCGTCCATTTTCCTTTAGCGAGCTTTTACAACATGAAAACGAGGGATTTTTTGTTGTGTCAATAATTATGTCGTAAGTTTGACCGTTCTTTGTAAAATCATCCTTTTTATAATCAATTACATTATCTGCTCCTAAAGATTTCACAAAATCTATTTTCGTGGTACTACAAACGCCAGTGACTTCTGCCCCTAAGTTCTTGGCAAGTTGTACTGCATATTGGCCAATTCCTCCGGAAGCTCCAACAATAAGGACTTTTTGTCCGCTTTGAATATTTGCTAATCTAATAAAATGCAAAGCTGTCAATGCATTAAAAATAATGGCGGACGCTTCCTCATAACTCATATTTGTCGGTTTTATTGCCATTATGCTTTTTTCAGGTGCACATAAATACTCGGCATTAGCACCAAAGTTAGGACCACGATATCCAAAAACCTGGTCACCTTTTTTAAATATTGTTACATCTTTACCAACTGATTCTATTTCCCCGGCAAAATCACTACCTAATATATTTTTTTTTGGTTTTTTCATACCCATACCTAGTCGTGCCAAGGGATATATCGGACCCGGGAGCCAGAACTCACTAAGGGAGAATGTAAAATCTCGAGATTTAGTTTCCCCGAATGTTATAGGTGTTGCATATACTCGAATCAGTACTTCATCATCTTTCGGAGTAGGTTTTTCTACCTCCTTGAGCTGTAGAACTTCGGGAGGTCCATATTTTGTGCATACAATCGCTTTCATTTTCTTATTTTTTTCTTTTATTCAATGTTTATAATATTTTGTTTGAGATCTAATATGAATTTTCATTTTTTTTTGGATACAAAATAGTATCCAAATGAATTTAACAACATCAAACAAAAAACTTAATCAATGCAAATCGCAATTGAAGATGGTTTGGGGAAGCAATTAAATTTCGGGAAGTAATGGAACGATTTAAAGCAGCTAAGGCTATAATATCCGATTCCTATTTCGACAGACGATCTGCTTATCGATTAATGTATTAAAATAAGTTATCGAGGATTTCTCCCATTAGATACTCTGTTTGGCCTAATATAATAATGGAAAAAAAATTGAGATATTGGTTTTTCGAAAGGGTGTTTATGCCATGTCCCGGAATTTTCCGGATTTCATCAGTTCGCACGGCTTCAAATAGGATTTTCCGATAGTTTCCGCTACTTCTTCCAATTTTTGCGACCATTTCTTATAATTATCATCCTGTGCGGCTGCGTTCATGGGGCCAAAAGGCATGTTGAAGCCTGCCTTAATAGTGTCGTCAATTGCAGTATAATTCTTAACAACTCCTTCCTCCAATAAACGACAACCCTCATTTGCCTGTATCATCAACGCTACTATTCCTTCTACTAAACCCGCCTTTTTAACATCAGTGAAATCCAGCTTGGGTCTCCCTTTAGACCAATCAAAGAATCCGCGACCTGTTTTCGCTCCTAAAAATCCTTTTTCTATTTGAGTTGTCAGGACTTTTCCAGGTTTATAGTCAGGTGATAATGTTTCTGCATAATAATTGCTAACATGAAATCCTGTATCACGTCCAGTATAATCAGACAATACCAATGCATTCATCGGCCCTCCTGAACCGAAATCTGCAGCAAATTCTATCCACGGAATGTCTTCAAATGCAACCCCTTTTTGAAGATATGAATCAGCGAATTTATCTTGCTGAAAACCCATATAAATTCCAGTAGGTCCCATAACTCTATTTGCTATAAATCCTGGTCGATCTTTTAACACTTCGGCTATATATCGTTCTCCTCTTAAACAAGGAAGTGTTTTTGACCATTCAATTCCAATTTTCATAGCATCGGGACTTGTTTTATCCCCGGAAATTACCTCAATAAGCTTCATCATTGGAGCAGGGTTGAAAAAATGAATGCCGATGCATTTTTCCGGTCAACCGCAGTCTTTTGCAATTTCAGTTATCCTCATCGTACTTGTATTAGAGCTAAAATTGTGTGTTCCGGAGAATTTTCATGGCAAGTTTTGAATACCTGCTTTTTTATATCCATCTTTTCCACTACCGCTTCTACCACTATGTCTACATTTTTAACTGCTTCGGCTAAATCAGTTGTAGTTTTGAACATTGATAAAATATCCGCAGCAGATTTACCTCCCAGTTTGTTTTTGGATTCTAGTTTAAGCATTCCTTTTTTTATGCTTGCTGCCCCTTTCTCCAAATATTCATCGGCAATATCAACCATAACTACTTTGTAACCGGCCATCAATGAAATCTGAGCGATTCCGTTTCCCATTAATCCGGCACCAATCACTACTACGTTTTTTATATCCATAATAATCCTATACCTTTTCGATTTTTAACAGAAAACTAGTTTCTGTTGTGATTACAAATTTTTGAATAAGTTTATTTGAATTTCATTTCTATTATAAAAAAATATGTTGAAATCAACTATTAAAAAAAATAGTTAAAATCAAATTTGATCATACTTTTTTTAAGTTGAATATTGAGACGAAGTTTAATTCACCTATATCGTCATAAAATCCAAATCTGTGATAAAAATGAGCCTTTTAAGAAGGGATAAGATCTCTGAACAAAAATTTAAGACTTTTAAATACGATGCAGCGCCTTTTTTCTTCATAATCGATGTATTTCCAAGCGATCCGGAATTAAAGCACGAAACTTCAAAAAGTTTGGTAAATAAAATTAATAAGAATCCTGTCATCCCTCTACCCATGAGAGTTGATAGAGTTTTCAATGGGGAGATATCAATATTAATAAGACCAAGGGAAATTGTCTCATTTCCTGTAAAAGATGACACCGTTGCCTCAATAAATCCGATTCCATTTCTTCAGCTTGGGATTGAAAAATTACTTTATTTCACGGAAATTCGTTCAATGGAAGCTTTTTTAAAATCTATTATTCCCCCAAATGGTCAAAATCGAGTTAATCGGTGGTGGGATATAACTAGAAGTAGATATGTTCCCCTTTATCGATTAGAGGAAGATTTCAATGCATTTTTAAGAGCATACCTTCTTACAGTCGTTAAAGCCAAATTAAATGAAGAAGATCTGGTTAATGCCGCTAAAAATTACAGTCAGATGGTTCATGATATCTGCGAAAAGAGAATGACAATGAATTCCATACGAACGGATATAAAAGGTGAAACCAAAGATGCCAAAATGTATAAAGTCAAGGAAATCTCCTTTTATAAAAAAAGGAAGAATGTAAAAGAGACGCAATATCATCCGGAGCTAATAGATTTAGAAATCTTTGATTTTACAGCGAGGGGTTTTTTAAAAGAGGATGACAGGAATTCCGTGATCATGGAATTTAAGAAAACCCAAAAAATCAAGTATATCGCACTTTTATTTTACGATGATTTAATGGAGTGCATGCTTCAAAATTTAGAAAATATAAAAGAAGGAGCCACTGAAATTTTAGATCCATCATTTTTAATAGAGAAAAATGCCATAACTTTAACGGATGCAACAAAGGAAGGCAGTATCCCTAAGAAAACCAGTGATGATGATTCTGGATGGTGGAGTGATTTTGGAGATATCGATATTAATTCTCCTATGCAGGAAATTGAAAAGACGAACAAGGAATCCCTGGCATTTCAGTTAGAAATTTCAACAACTACGGAATTAATGGATAAGCAGAATTTTTCAAAAGCAAACCAGAAACTGACGGAAATTTTGGAAAAAGTAAAAAATACGGAACATTTCAATTTTTACTTCAATATTGAGAATTTGATTAAGGCTTGTAATCTAAATTTGGAATATTTGGAAAAAGAAAATAAATTTCGAAAAATGTTCGAAAACGGTAAAATTCAGGAAGCCCAAGAAGGTTTGGTTAAACTTCTAAAAGAAATGGCAGATCCCGATGTTAAAGATTACGTTGATGTTCATGTTGAGATTAAAATCGAGAGAACTCTCAGATTGATTAAAGTTGCAGCCAACGATATCTAATTTCACTGTAATCTACAATGGTTAAAAATTTTGGTCAAACTTGGACAATATTTTAACATTTGTACGATTTAAGTGTTCATTATATACTAATGCTGATATAATTTGAGTTTTGATATGGGTAAAACTAGTTATTTTTTATGCATTGGAGAAGCGGCTCAAAATTTTGGAGTTTGTACGAAAACATTGAGGCGATGGGATAAAATTGAATATTTCAAGCCTAACTACGATACATCATTAAAGTTTAAATGATCATCCGCCCTATACGTGTTTAAATAGTTTTTTTTTAATAAATAAACATTTCATTTTCACTATCGACGCACTCCGGAGAAATTAAGGCTTCATGTCTAAGTTTGTCCAAATTTATAGATAGTGTTAATAACAAGATAAACGAACAAAATGATTCAGATATCCTAAATTTCAAGATTTTGAGAAATTTTGAGAAGAATATGGATTATATAACTCAAATTGGGGAATTTATGTATCGGAATTTATTTTTTCTTTAAGTTCGTCAATTAATTGAATCGAAATATCTGAAAAAGGAAATCTTTTTCTTTTTGAATAGTTCAGCGTTTCAACGAAATTTGCCCTCATTTCTCTGGGATCCTCAAGAATAAACCCCAATGGTGTTTTTTTCCTTTCAAATTCATGAAATTCTAATCTTGAGCGCTGGTTTTCCTTATTCCGTTTCAGATAATCGATGTAAGATCCAGCATTATAACTTTCAAGTTCACCTTCAGTTTTTTTAATCTCTTGATTGATTTCGTGAAGTTTACTTCGATAAGTTCTGATTTTTTGGTATTCGAATTGAGAAATATTCTGGGCTGAAAGAAATCGAAAAATAAATGCCTTTTTTTTAATTAGAATGGCGTATTTGTCTTTTAATTCTTGAATCTCCGAATCACAATTGTTAATCGTAGCTTGACCAAACATCTTAATCGATAAGTAAACTGTGGATATTTAAAAGTATGATGTTAGAAATATTCTAACAAAGATTCTCGAACACGGTTTAATCTACCATCTATCGTTGGTCGAATACCTATTTTTGGGATTGCCGCTCTTAAACGTTTTATACCTTTGTGAATTTTCATTATTTCACTACATCCATTTTTCATTAAATTTACATGTAATTAATCCATTTCGATTGAGCTTTAAACATATCATTAACCATATCCCTAATTTCTTCCGGGGAACTAACACTTGCTGTATTTGGATCAAGCAAAATCGCATGATATATTTTTTCTTTATCTAGGGAAATTAAACCTTCTACAGCAGCTTTTTGAACCATAATATTTGATGTACATAAAGCCTGACAAACTGTAGGGAGCTCAATTCCTCCTTGTGGGTGGACACCTTGACTGTCAATAAAAATTGGAATTTCTACACAACACCCGTTTGGTAGATTTGTTATCAAACCTTGCTCTTTATTTAAAATATTTCCGTGAAACTTGAACGGTTCATTAGTTTCTCTGGCATTCATTATATGGGCTGCATATTCTCCAGAGGATACTTCTTTTAGTGAAAATTTTTTATCTCGATTAATCCATTCTTTCATTTTAGTTTCAAGATACCCTTGAAATTTGATTTGGTTTTTATAATCAGAAGCATGTTCTAAAGTAGAAAACCAATCCAAGTCAGTTTTATATTTTTCAAGAAGATCTTGTCGTTTCCGATAATATGGTAGATATTCAGAAAGGTGTCCATCGGATTCGGTCATGAAATAGCCTGTTGCTTTCATCATATCCCATCTGACATTTTTTATGTTTTTAAATTCATCCGGATTTTCTTCAACTTTTTTATTAATCAGAGGGTACCCGTCTATCCATTTAGAGTTCGAATTTTTCGAATCTTTATACCAAAATTTAAGAAACCAAGCCATATGGTTAATTCCAGCGCATAAATAACTGATCTCTTCAGGTTTTGCATTTATTATTCTTCTCAAAAAACCTGCTGTTCCTTGAACTCCATGACATAAACCTACTGTTGAATTCGGAACAATATGGTTGCAATACCAACTAATCATGGCCATGGGATTTGTATAATTCATTAACAGTGGTTTATCCATTTCCTTACCTGCATTATAACCAAATTTATGAATATCTTCCACAATAGATCTCATAGCTGGTGCTGTTCTCAAAAATCTAAATACTCCGCCGGGTCCTATAGTATCACCGACATTTTGCGTAACACCATATTTAAAAGGAATTTCCACATCCATTTTATAAGCGTCTAAACCGCCAACTTGGATCGCACAAATAATATATTTTGCATTTTTTATTGCTTCTTTTTGATTAGTTGTCTTCTCGAAAGTGACTCCTTTAAGATTCAATTTTTCATTATAATCACGTTGATACTTTTTCATATATTCAAATATTAAATCTAATTTCAAGGGATCAATATCTTCCAAGCAAATTATCGTATCCTTTGTAAGAGAAGCAAATGTGAGAATATCTGTAAGCAAATTCATCCCAAAAACGAAAGATCCTGCACCAATAAAAGAAATTTTCAGCATAAGTTATCCCTTTTTTTTAATAATATCTATTAAATACATTTAATTATCTTTTTTGATCTAAGCATGTCTAATCAAAATTCAAAAGATAGACAATTAACCTCATCGGAAAAAGAAATTGAAGAAGATTTTTTTTCTCACGATGAATTAAAAGAGAAATGTAACGACATTCATCCTGATCTGGATAAAATTCGCACAAATAAGAGATGTTATGGGTCAGGTTATGCAACTTTTATTACTTCAGACGGGTATAAACTTTCTTTTCGAGATTGGAGTATTAAAGATCGAAGGAAAAAAGTAAAAAAAATCATTATTTGTATTCATGGGCTACATTCCCACGGGGAAAAGTTTATTCTCCTCGCAGATAAATTTATTAAGCATAATTGGAATACTTATTCTCTAGATTTACGGGGTCATGGATTAAGCTGGTCAGATGAGCCAAATGATGGATTCCATGATTTTGGCGATATTATCGATTACAAATTATGGATTCGAGATACTCTTGAATTTATTGAATTTATTAAAAAAAAACATCCCAGCGTTCCCATTTACTTGATCGGCGATAGCATGGGGGGGGCTGTTTCGACCTATGTTGCTGAAAAATTCACCAAACTCTCAGGTATGCTATTATTATCACCAGCTTTGAAAGCATTTACATCAGTAGAGATTGGATTAGTCAAAAAAGCCTTTTTGACTTTTAGTAAAAGAAACACTCTTAGTATTCAAAGTAGTGAACATGATAGTTTTACTTCAAATTCTGCAATATATATTCACTATCAACAAGCAGATCCTCTACGGATGAGACGCATTAGCCCTCGTTATTATGAACAGATTTTGAAAATGCTCTATCAGTTGAAAAAAGTAAACCTTAAAAATTTCCCTCCTGTAGTTTTATTCTATGGGGGTAAGGACTTAGTAATTGACTTCAAAGGTTTAAAGAACTTTATTTTTAATCTAAAACATAAAAAAAAGGCATTACATTTTATCCCTGAAGCGTATCACGAATTATTAACGGATATCGATGCCGTTAGATATGGGATTTACAAAAAAATAACTAAATTTATGTTTGATAATTGAAATGATCACTCTTTTATTTAGATGTGGGCAGTTCATGGCAGTTGGTTATTTTTTGTAAAAAAAAAGTTTAAATCCGGCAAAATCGAGTAAATTCAATAAAAAAAAATACAAAAAAAACCCACTTAGTGATTCATGATGAGTATACAATTTACACCTCAAGAAGCTGATCTTTTAGTTCTATTTGGAAAAATGGCTGAAAATGCTCTTAATCCATCCACTTATACGAGTATTGGAATGCGTATTGAGTATTGGGCAGAAAAAACACCTAACAAAACGGCCTTATTTTTTAAAGATAAATCGTGGACTTGGAAATCTGTTAATGAAGAAACTAATAAATTTACTAATTATTTTCTTAAATTAGGATTAAAGTCAGATGAAACTATGGCCGTAATGATGGAAAATTCTCCTGAATTTCTATTTGTTACAGGGGGAATTAGTAAAATTAAAGGAATAAGCTCGTTGATTAATGTAAATTTAAGAAAACAACCTTTGATCCATGTGTTAAAAATTAGCAAACCAAAGTATATCGTTGTTGATGAAGAGTGTCTCCCTGCTATTCAAGGAGTATTTGGTGATTTGGCTCTGAAAAAGAACGAAATTTTTGTTTTAAGTGAAACCAAACATGAAAAACATGACTTTATCGATCTTAAAGATGAGTTAAATGCAATTTCCAACACGAATCCCAAAACAAATGTTGATTTTGAATTTGATGATGTCTGCAGCAATATCTTTACTTCGGGGACTACGGGATTTCCTAAAGCAGTAATGATAAAACATCGAGAAATTGGAGTATTTTATGCTTATGGATTGCATTTAAAAGAAAATGATATAGTATACAACCCACTACCACTATATCATTCTCATTCAAATCAAACGTGGAGATCAGTTCTTTTCAAAGGGGCTGCAATGGCTTTAAGTAGGCGTTTTTCTGTTTCGGAATTTTGGAAGGATATTAAAAAATTTAACGCTAATGCCACAATTTACATTGGAGAGTTACCAAGATACCTTCTCAATCGATCTAAATCAGAATATGTTGCGGGACCTTTAAAAAAAATGTTTGGATTAGGTTTGCGAAAGGATGTATGGGAAGAATTTCAATCACGTTTTCAAATTGAACATATCTGGGAATTTTACGGAGGAACTGATTTTGGAGTACCTCTTTTCAATATTAACGAAAAACCGGGGATGGTAGGACGCAACATTTTACCCACTGTCGAAATTATAAAAATCAATGAAGACACGGGTGAATTTTACAAAAACGAGGATAATTTTAATATTAAGTGTAAATCAGGAGAGGTAGGTATGTTAATTGTGAAAATTGCAAACTATTCGATTTTCACTTTATACAAAAATCCTGAAAAAACCAAAAAGAAAGTATTAAGAAGCGTTTTTGAAAAAGATGATGTCTACTTGAAAACTGGAGACCTACTTCAGCTTCATGACGATCATTGGGTTTCTTTTGCTGATCGTTTTGGAGATACTTTCAGGTGGAAAGGTGAAAATGTGTCCACAACCGAAGTAGAAATAATATTGAATAGTTTTCCATCAATTCAGATGTGTAATGTATACGGTGTCGCCATTCCAAACAGAGATGGTAAAGCTGGGATGGTTGCTCTACAATTAGTCGAATCACAAGAACTTGATATAGATCAATTTTCCAATTTCATCGCTGATAACCTGCCAAGTTACGCGATTCCAGTTTTTTTACGAATGAAAGATGAACTCGAATTTACCGGAACTCATAAATTAAGAAAG
>SDBS01002861.1_pt1 | contig 17057 bp, 17 predicted proteins | sample 2277091 | NCBI WGS metagenome assembly SDBS01 (sample SAMN10404972, study PRJNA504765) | marine sediment metagenome | isolation source: marine sediment core GS10_PC15, 163 cmbsf | place: Arctic Ocean: Southern Knipovich Ridge | collected 2010 | reverse complement strand
TGCCGCCGACGGAGATCGTCTCGCCGGTCTGCAGGTCGGTGACGGCGATGCCGACTTCGATGCCGCCGGTCTGCACGACGTAAGCGTCGATCTCGCCCTGGAGGATGTCTCGCAGGCCCAGCAGTTCCTCTTCCGCCGTGTTCTCGGGTCGCGTGCCGTGTGTGTCCGGGACGACGGTCCCGGGCTGGTCGCCACCCGTCTGCGGGTCGTCGACCAGCGGCGGTGGACTGGGCGAGGCCGAGGGCGAGGGCGACGACTGCGTCGTGGGCGACGGTGTAGCAGCCGGAGACGCGGTTGCGGTGGCCGTTGCGGTGCCGGTGCCGGGCGCGGAGGCCGGCGCCTCCTCGTGCGAGGCAAGGAGGAAGATCACCGTCCCCAGGGACAAACCCACGAAGATGGCGACGGGAATCGACACGCGGAACAACAGGCGACGGATCACGAACCCCCTCTGGCCGGTCTCAACGGTTTGATCGGTCATATATATATTCTACGGAACCGGAGCAGACGTCCAGCCCCTCGCAGGCGCATTCTACCTTGCTTAAACGCACGGTCAGGCGAATTAGATATCCACTTCCGGAGAGAATTCCACATCTTTTCCACTTTTCGACAAGGCCCATGCTAGACTTGCTTCCGTGGCTGCCTCCCTCATCAAGGACCTCCAGTCCGCTATCGGGGTGAAGTCCGTCCTCCACGCCCCGGAAGACCTCCTCGTCTACGAGTATGACGCGACAATCGAGCGCGGGTTACCGGAGGCCGTCGTACTGCCTGAGACGACCGAAGAGGTGGCCGCGGCCATACGCGTGGCGAAGCGCCACGGTGTTCCCGTAACGGCACGCGGCGCCGGCACAGGCCTCTCCGGCGGCGCCATCCCCTGCGAAGGCGGGATCGTTCTAGTCACGGCGCGCATGGACCGCATCCTCAAGCTCGACCCGGCGAACCGCCTGGCGGTCGTTCAGCCGGGCGTGATCAACCTCGACGTCTCCAGGGCCGCGGCGCCGCACGGCCTCTACTACGCCCCCGACCCGTCCAGCCAGAAGGCATGCAGCATCGGCGGCAACGTCGCGCAGAACGCCGGCGGACCGCACACGTTGCGTTACGGATCGACCGTCAACCACGTGCTCGGCCTCGAGATAGTGACGCCTGACGGCGACATCGTCATGCTCGGCGGCGAGACGCTCGGCGCGCCCGGATACGACCTGACAGGCCTCGTCGTCGGCTCGGAAGGAACGCTGGCGATCGTCACGGCTGTCGTTGTACGGCTCCTGCCGCGGGCGCCGGCGACGATCACGCTGCTGGCTGTGTTCGACGAAGTGCGGGAGGCGTCGGAGGCGGTGTCGGCAGTAATCGCCGCGGGCGTCCTGCCGGCTGCGCTGGAGATGATCGACAAGAAGACGATGCAGGCGGTCGAGCCGTTCGTCAACGCCGGCTACCCGCCGGACGCCGGCGCCGCGCTGCTGATCGAGGTCGAGGGCCTGGAGGAAGAAACGTCAGAGCAGGCCGAGGCCGTGCGGGCGACCTGCGAGGCCAGCGGCGCGCGCGAGATACGCATCGGCATGTCGCCGGAGGAGCGCGAGAAGCTGTGGGCCGGTCGCAAGGGCGCGCTGGGCGCGCTGGGACGGCTGGCACCGTCCTACTACATCCTGGACGGCGTCGTACCGCGCACGCGCCTCCCAGACGTGCTCTCGGGCATCTACGAGGCCTGTGAGCGCTACAACATACCCGTCGCCAACGTATTCCACGCCGGGGATGGCAATCTGCACCCGAACCTCATGTTTGACGAGCGTGTACCGGGCGCGTCTGAGCGCGTGCTGGAGCTGGGCGAGGAGATCATGCGGCTCTGCGTCGACGCGGGCGGCTCGATCACGGGCGAGCACGGTGTCGGCTCCGAGAAGCGCGACTACATGTCGTGGATTTTCTCCGCCGACGACCTCGCGGTGATGGCTCGCGTGAAGAGCGCTTTCGGCGCAGACGAGTGGTTCAATCCGGGCAAGATCTTCCCGACGTCCAAAGGTTGCGGGGAGGTGTCGTCCCGCATGAAGGCCGCGATCGCTAAGATCGGCCCCGACGCCTACGTCTGAGCGATGGTACGCCAGGCAACTCTGCTGACCGAACTCCAGTCGATCGCCGGTGCGGAAAACGTGCGCCCCGGCAGCGACGAGTTCGCGGTGGACGGCATCGCGCCGCAGGCGGTCGTCCGGCCGGCGACGGTCGAGGCCGCCGCGGCAGTGATCCGCCACGCGAACGCGACAAGGCTGGCCGTGATCCCGATCGGCGGAAAGCAGCGCCGCGGGCCGGGAAACGTGCCGGCGCGGTACGACATCGCGCTCGACGTGACGGCCCTGAGCGCCGTCGCCGAATACGAGCCGGAGGACCTGACGATCACCTGCGGGGCTGGCATGACGCTTGGTGATCTCCGAAAGGCGACGGCGGCGACCGGGCAGATGGTGGCGTTCGACCCGGAGATCGCCGACGAGGCGACCGTTGGCGGCGCTCTCGCGGCGGACCTCTGGGGCCCTTCAAGGGTCTCGCTCGGCGGGCCGCGCGACTTCACGATCGGCCTGCGCGTGATCACCGGCGACGGCCTGATCACGCGCGCCGGCGGCCGCGTCGTCAAGAACGTGGCGGGCTACGACCTGTGCAAGCTTTACGTGGGCTCCCTGGGCACGCTGGCGGTGATCACGGAGGCGACGTTCAAGGTGCAGCCACTGCCGAAGGCGACCCGCGACCTTGCGTTCATGACCGGTTCGGCAGCGGAGGCGTGCGGCATCGCCAGCGAATCGTTGATGCGCGGCCTGAGCCTGCGATCCGCGGTCGTGGCCCGGGCGGACGAGCGCTGGCGGCTGGACATCACGCTTGCCGGATCAGAGGCGGCTGTCGAGCGCTCGGCGCGAGAGTTGGCTTCGCTGGCTGGAGACAGCGGACAGGGGGCACGAGACAGGGCCGAGCCCTCCGACGATCGCCCGATGGGCGTGCGCATTGAGGTCCTGCCGTCGGAGCTGCCTTCGCTGCTTGAACGCCGGCCAGCGAACGAACGCTTCGTGGCGTATCCAACGCTTGGCGTCGTGCGCATGCGGCTGAGGGACGAGAGCGAACTGCCGTCGCTCGCGGCGATGGGCGCCGTCATCGAGAACGCCCCGCCGGAGGTGAAGCGCGGGATTGACGTCTTCGGTCCGAAGCCGCCGTCGTTGCCGCTAATGCGCTCGATCAAGGCGCAGCTCGACCCGAACGGCGTGCTCAGCCCGGGCCGCTTCGTGGGGCGGCTGTGACCGAATCGCGGCCCTTCGCGCCGACCGACGAGGACCTTTCGCAGTGCGTGCGATGCGGTCTCTGCCTGCAGCACTGCCCCACGTACGTCGAGACTCGCCTGGAGACAGAGTCGCCACGGGGAAGGCTGTACCTGATCCGCGCCATCTCAGAAGGTGTGATCGAGCCGACGGCGAACGCGCTGGACCACCTGGACTCGTGTCTGCAGTGCCGGAACTGCGAGGCGGTTTGCCCGTCCGGCGTGCCTTTCGGGCGGATCATGGAGCAGGCGCGTTCGGACGCGGTGGAGAGCGGCGCGGCACCACTGTCCTGGCGCCTGCGCGCGCTCTTCTTGCGGGAAGTGATCGCGCGGCCAGGCCGCCTGCGCTTTTTCGCCACGGCGCTCCGTGCGTCGGAGCGTATGGGACTGCTCTCCGTAGCGCAGCGGCTGCCGTTCGTTGGCACAAGCGCTGCGCTGGCGCCGCGGGCACGCGGGCGGCCGTTCACGGAAACGGGTCTGATCGCGCGGCCGGAGGGCGAAGATCGAGCGCGAGTCGCAATGCTGAGCGGTTGCATCATGCCGCTGGCCTACGGCGACGTACACCGGGCGACCGCGCGCGTGCTGGCGCGCAACGGCTGCGCGGTCAGCTCGCCGGCGGCGCAGGGCTGCTGCGGCGCGCTGCATGCGCACAACGGCGACCTGGAAACAGCGCGGGCGCTCGCTCGGCGCAACATCGACGCGTTTCTGGAAGAGGCGCCGGACGCCGTCGTCGTCAACTCGGCCGGCTGCGCGGCGGCGATGAAGGAGTACGGTGATCTGCTCGCCAGCGACGCCGAGTATCGCGACCGGGCGCAGCAGATGTCGGCGCTCGTGAAAGACGTGCACGAGTACCTGGTGAGCCTGCCCTTCGATGCGCCGACGAAGATGCTGGATATCACTGTGACGTACCAGGACCCGTGCCATCTGGCGCATGCGCAGCGCATCAGCACCGCACCGAGGAAGGTGCTGAACTCGATCCCGGGCCTGCGCCTGGCCGAGATGGAGAACCCGGACCGCTGCTGCGGCGCCGCCGGCGTGTACTCCTTTACGCAGGCGGAGATGTCGATGCGGCTTCTGGACGAGAAGATGCTCGACGCGCAGAACACCGGCGCGGACGTCATCGCGACGGCCAATCCCGGCTGCCTCGCGCAGCTGGAGGCGGGCGTGCGGCGCACCGGCGGCTCGGCGCGCGTCCGGCACGTAATCGAGCTGTTGGACCGCGCCTACGGCCCGGCCGGCGCCTAATTTACGCGCTGTTCACCCGCCTTAACCGTTCCCCAACCAGCTCCCTGCAATACTGGCTCTTGGGACACGCAACCTCGATCACATGGCATGAGATACGTAATTCCTTTACCAAACGTGTAACGGAGCGCAAACCGGGGCGTCTATTCATCGTCTCAATCACGAGACATTCGCATAGCCATACCGGATGCACGCACCGAGAGTGAGGGAGCATGACCACCGCAAGAATCGCGATCGACAGGGCGCGCAAAGCGCCGGCACGAACGGCCGCCAGGCCAGCGACACGCAAAGCCACCGCCGCTGCGACACCCGATGGCGCCTTCGCCCCAACGGCGAGCGAGTTTTCAGACCTTTACAACGAGTACTTCGGCAAAGTCTTCGCCTACATTTACGGCCGCGTACAGGACAGGGAAGTCTCCCTCGATATCGTCTCGGACGTGTTTGAGAAAGCGTACGTGAAGGTGCGGTCTTTGCGCTCCCGCGACTCCTTTGGTTCGTGGCTCTTCACTATCGCCCGCAACGAGGTCTCGTCGCACTGGCGCAAGGAGAAGCCGGCGCAGAAGGCTGTCCGGGAGGCGGCGATCGAAAAGGAGCTGCACAGCCAGCCGAAGAGCCCCGAAGAGATACTCGTTCACAAGGAGCGGTTGGCGTTCCTGTCCACGCTCGTCCGCGGCCTCCCGAAGCGAGAGCAAGAGATCATAGCGCTCAAGTTCGACGCCGAACTCACGAACCGGGAGATCGCCGGCGTCCTCAGCACAAGCGAAGTCAACGTACGGGTGACGATCTTCCGCGCGCTTCGCAAGCTGCGCGACCGAATGAAGAACCTCGGCGACAGCCTGGGATGACCCAGGACGACCTCCGCGACGTCATCGGCCTTCGAATGCAGCTCGCCCGTGAGGTTTTGGACCTGGCGGAGGATCACCGCGACGAGGTCTGGGCGCGCCTCCGCTCCCGCATCAGCGGCCTGGAGGACGTCCCCGACGCTGGCGCCGAAACAGCACACACGCCACCAACGGGGCGACGGGACGGCCCCGAAAGACGCCGCAGCCCGGCCGAGCCGATGTACGCGGACGGGGAACCTCCGGGAAGAAAGCTGAGCTGGCCGCAGTTGGGCCTGGCCCACGTCGCAGGAGCGGCACTCATCGCCGCCGCAGTCGCAGCGGCGATCACGCTAAGTTAGCGACGCTGGTTCGACGGGCCAATCTCCGGGCGTGACGAGGGCAGAGCGCCCACTCCACGCAATCACGAACGCTGGAACGCAGCGCTAGGCGAGGTCGTCGCGAGCGCGCTGCTCCCGCATCATCTCGAACAACAGGTTCTCGACGACCATCAGCAGCAGGAGCACCTGCCGCTGCTGCCGGCGCGACATGCGCGACAGCATATGGAGCAATTCCGGGTCTATGCGCTCCGCGAGCGCGGCCGGATCGTCAGTTCCCTCAGCCATGGGCTACAAGGATACCTTGGTCAGGCCGCCAGCGCGCGCCGCGGCCGTGTCCCGTTCGCCTTTTCCACCGGCACAGTCCGTGACTGGCTCACCGTCCGCGAGCACCTGCTCGATGCCTTGCAGCAGCGATAGCAGGCGGCGCTGCTTCTCCCGCGGCAGACTCGCCAGGTAGCCGAGCAGCTCGCCGTCGATCGTCGATTCGTAACGCTCATAGGTTGCACGAAGAGTGCGCACGGTCGGGTAACCGGCGGCCTCGAAGAGGTCGTCCGGATCTACGTTCATCGCCTGAGCGACACGCAGCAGGACGGCCGCCGACGGGTTCTTCACCTCGCCGTTCTCAAGCTGTGAAAGGTAGCCCTGGCTAACGGATGAATTCTGGGCCAGCTGACCCTGGGTGAGCTCACGCTTGTCACGCAGCGTCCGGATTCTGTCTCCAAGTTTCATATCGTCCCTCGCTCCAGTGGGGTCGCGGCGCGCGTCAGACGCGCGTTTCCTGCTTTTCTTTGACGCTTGCCGGCGACTTGCCTTGTGCGTGCGATGGCGGCGTCTTCGGCGACGACCGTCCCCTTGCTGACGTTGAGAATGCGTGCCACGCCAGTCGCTCCGCTAGCTCTTCGCTGCCACGCCGTGAGTGAGCGACTCGCCGGACCTGGCGTGCTGCTGGTCAAGACTCCTCAGCAGACGCAGCAGGTAGGTCTGTTGTTCGCGCGGGAAGCGGGCCAGGAAGCGCAACAGCTCCGGGTCCACCGTCACGGCGAACTCCGATTCGGATCCGTTAGCGCCACGGTCATAGCCGGCCGCGTCCATGAGCACCCGGGGATCAACGTTGAGCGCCTGCGCCAACCTGAAGATGACGGCCGCGCTGGGATTCTGGACTTCGTCGTTCTCAAGCTGGGAGAGGTAACCCTGGCTGAGGCCGCCCTGCGAGGACAGCTGTGCCTGGCTCATTCCCAGCTCTTCCCGAAGCTGCCTGATTTTCTTTCCGAGGGCCATGTGTGGATTCTTCAAAACGTCTCCGAGATACTGATCACCGCCGGTGCGAGGATCACGGCGAGGAACGCCGGGAAAATCAGCAACACCAACGGGAAGATCATCTTGACCGGTGCTTCGTTAGCGAGGCGCTCGGCTCGCTGGCGTCGTTGTGTGCGCAACTGGTCGGACTGCACGCGCAGCACCTGAGAGATACCAACGCCGAGTTTCTCGGCCTGGATGATGGCTGCAATGAAATTCGAAAGCTCTTCAACGCCGACGCGGTCGGCCATTTCCTGCATCGCCTCGCGCCGCAGCTTGCCCATCGCGACGTCGCGCAGCATGCGTTGCAGCTCGACGGAGAGTGGGCCCTGGCTATGTTCCGCGACGCGCGAGAGAGCAGCGTCCAGGCCGAGACCGGCCTCCACGCAGGTCGTAATAAGGTCGAGATTGTCCGGAAGGCCGAGGATGACGGCCTTCTGCTTAGCCTTGACGCGGCTCTTGAGCCACATCCGAGGCAGTCTGTAGCCGAGCCCCACCAGAACAGCGGCGACGGCCAGTGAAGGCAGGCTACCCACAGTGAGGAAGACCACGAAGCCGAGTCCACCGAAGACAGCGAGTGACGACATCCAAATGGTGACGAAGGTGCTCAGCTTCATTGGCGAACGGGCCATCGTCAGCTGGTGCTGGATTTCGGACAGGACAGACTGAGGCAGGATGTTGGTTGCGCTTCGCGCGAGGCCATCGATGGCTGGCCTCATGACGCGTTCGCCGAAGGACATCTCGAGATCAACGTCCAGGTCATCGCGCTGCGTTGTAGCGCGTGCGCGGAACGTCTCAATCCGCGTCTCCATGACGGAGGCGCTCCTGCGGCCGAAGGCGGCGACGGCGAGGCAGGAGAAGAGTCCGGAGAGGGCAACGACGATCAGAACGATAAACATTGTTCTCTCCTAGATCTCGATCGCCATGATCCGCTTCATCGCGAGATAGCCCAGCACCTCGAGGCCGACGGCCACGACGAGGATGAGGCGGCCAATGTTCTCTTCGAAGAAGACACTCATGTAGCCGGGGTTCATGACCGTGAAGACCGCGAACATGAAGACAGGCAGACCGCCGACGACGATACCCGTCAGCTTCTGCTGAGAAGTCAGCGTGGCGATATCGCCGCGAATACGCTCACGTTCGCGCATCGTGTAGGCAACCTTGTCGAGAATCTCGGCGAGGTTACCACCGACGGCGCGCTGGATGTTTATTGCGATGAGGACCAGGTCCAGGTCCTTGCTATTGATGCGCTGTCCCATCGCGCCGAGGGCGGCTTCGGACGTCATTCCCAGAGTCGCCTCGCGAAGCATGCGCCGGAGTTCCAGGCCCAGCGGGGCGGGGAGTTGGCTGCCCGCGAACTCCAGGCTCTGCATCAGGCCATATCCGGACTTGATTGAATTAGAGACCATGCCCAGCATATCCACGAGCTGAGCGTTGATGCGCTCGATCCGCTTGTTGCGCTTGTTCTTCAGCCACTGCGACGGTGCCATGTAGCCGACTACACTCAGGACGAACGCGATGAAGAGGTTGAACGGCGAGAAGCCGAAGACCAGCGGCGCCAGGAAGAGGGAAACTCCGGCGATCAGGCGGATGATGTAGAATTCGCCGACACGCAGAGGCACGCCGGCCCGCTCCAGTTGGAGAGCTATCGCCTCTGAACTGCCCAGTTTCGCCAGAAGCGAACTGAGCACCGGGATGCCGGAGTAGGACTGCTTGGGCCGCAAACCATCGACATCTTCCTTGTCGTCCGACGGCTTCTCGTCTTCGCGGAAGGCCTTCAGCCGGGCTTCCACGAAGCGAGAGTGTGATTCCCGCTTGCCGATGGCGAGCACGAACAGCACGACGGCGCCGAGGACGAACAGAGAGATCGCCAGGAGGAGCAGGTCCATGCTAAGCGCTCCTCGCCAGGAATATGCCCTCGGGCAGGTGGATGCCGACGGCGTCGAACCTCTCGGCGAAGCTCGGGCGGATGCCGGTCGGGCGCATCTCGCCGTGGATCTTGCCATCGCTGTCGATGTGCGTCTGATTGAACTCGAAGAGGTCCTGCAGAGTGATGACGTCGCCCTCCATGCCGGTGCACTCGGTAACCTTGGTGACGCGACGCACACCGTCGCTGTGGCGGGCGAGCTGGATGAAGACGTCGATAGCTGACGCCGTCTGCTCTCGGATCGCCCGGTCTGGCAGCTCCAGGCTGGCCATCAGCACCATGTTCTCGATACGGGAGAGGGCATCGCGCGGCGAGTTGGCGTGGATGGTCGAGAGTGAACCCTCGTGGCCCGTGTTCATCGCGTTGAGCATGTCGAAAGCCTCGGGGCCGCGCACCTCGCCGATGATGATCCGGTCCGGGCGCATGCGGAGGGTGTTGCGCAATAGGTCTCGCTGGGTGACCTCGCCCTTGCCATCGATGTTGGCCGGGCGGGCTTCCAGCGAGACGACGTGCGGCTGCCGGATCTTGATCTCCATCGGGTCTTCAATGGTGAGGATGCGCTCGCTCTCCGGGATGAATTCGGACATCGCGTTGAGGAACGTGGTCTTGCCGGTGCCGGTACCACCGGAGACGATGATGTTGAGCTTGAGCCTGACGCAAGCCTTCAGGAACTCCGCCATATCGGGCGTTAGCGTCTGTGCCGCCACCAGGTCGTCCATGCTCAGCTTGTCGGCACGGAACTTACGAATGGTGATAGTCGGGCTCTTGGGAGCCACCGGCGGGATGATGATGTTCACGCGGGAGCCGTCAGGAAGGCGAGCGTCGACCATGGGCGACGACTCGTCCACGCGGCGGCCGATGGGCGCGATGACGCGCTCGATCACACGCAGGATGTGCGTCAGGTCGCGGAAGCGAACGTCGCTGAGGTAAAGGATACCTTCGCGCTCGAAGAACACTTCTTCGGGGGCGTTGACCATGACTTCCGAGATCGAAGGGTCGCGGAGCAGGGCGTCGATCGGGCCCAGGCCGACAACTTCGTCGACAACGCGGGCGACGATCTGATCACGCGTGATGCCGCCGACGTTGGGCAGCTCGCGCTTGACGAGCGTCTCAGCGGCGCCTTCGACGACGTGACGACGCTCGTCCGAGGGCAACGCCGCGACCTGGTCGGCGTCCAGCTCCTCGATGAGCATCTGATGGATGCGGAAAATGAGCTGCTCCATGTCCTCGTTGTAGCGGCCGGGAGTCGCCCGGACGGCGCCAGCGTTGGCGGGACCGCCAACGGCGCGCTCGCCGGGTCGCTGAGGACCGTTGTTCTTGCCGGGTTGCCAACTTGTCATGACGTCACTCCACACTCACTTCGGTTCTGTCCTGCGTCCCCAGGATCTTCGAGAAGATGCCGCCCCTCTGGGAGTCCTTGGACGTCTGCGGCTTCTGGCGAACGCCGCTCAGCGCGACCGACATCTCTACCATGCTCTCCGATGCCTTCGACTGAGGCTTTGCCAGGACGACGGGCATACCCAGCTGCGTCGCCGCGCTGATGTTGCGGTCGTACGGGATCGACCAGAAGACTTCACGGCCGAGCATCCGCTTCACTTCGTGCGGCTTCACGTTCGTGTCTTCGTTCGTTGCGTTGATGACGAGCTTGATTTTCTCCTGGGGGAAGTTCCAGGAGCGCAGCATGTCGATGGCCAGCAGCGTGTCCTTGAGGCTGGCCAGGTCAACGGTGGCGACCAGCACCACCATGGAGGCCAACTCCAGCGCCCGGGCGACGATGTCGTTGAAGGTGCCGGGCGTGTCCAGCACGACGTAGTCGTAGCTTTGCGTCAGGGTCGTCACGATCTTTTCGATGTGGCCCGCGTGCACATTGCGCCAGTCCGTGGGCCGGATCGGCGCCGGCAGGATGTAAACGCCGCTGTTGTGCTGGTAGAGGCAGTCCTGCACCATCTCTGCGGTTATCGAATCTTCGTCCACGGCCAGGTCTGCGATGCTGCGCTCAACCGGGATGTCCATGAGGATCCCGACATCGCCGAAGCGGGTGTCGAGGTCGATGAGGACCGCCGACTGGTTGGTCTTCTGAACGAGCGCCGTCGCGACGTTGGTGGCGATCGTAGTCTTGCCGATGCCGCCCTTGGCGCCGAACACGGTGATCACCGATCCGGCGGCAACTGGCTCGTCCGCTTCGCCGGCGATGCGCTGGCGCTTGCGCTCCTGCTGGCCGAGGACCGTGTAGATAGAGTTGACCAGATCCTCGTCCTTGACCGGCGCCGCGAGGAAGTCGCTGACGCCTGCCAGCATCGCCTTGCGCATTGCGTCCGGGTCGCTGATGGTGGAATAGCCGATGATGGCTGTGTTTGGCAGCAGATCCGATAGCGCCTCGACCGTCTGGAGCGCGCGGATCGTCGGCTCTTCGACGGCGATCACGATGACGTCCGGATCGGACTTCTTGGCCAGCGTGACGGCCTCGATGCCGTAGCCTGCCTCGCCCGTCACCGTAAAGCCGGAGACGGCGAGAGTCTTATTGACATCGGCCCGGCTGTTGAGGTCCTGGTCGATAACTGCTACTCGGGGATTACGTGTCATATTCTCTCTCACGAACCAGCGAACGTCTGGCACGTCGGGAGGCCGGCGTTGATGCTTGAGTCTCCGAACGGGCGCAGCGACATCCACAACTGCGTTTCAACGCCGCCGCCGCTCACACTCCTCTGCGCCGCGGCAAGCTGCCAGGCCTGGTCCGAAGTGACCGCCATCGTGGCTCGGCTGGCCTCCGGGTTGGCGGCCACTAGGGCGATGCCGGCAGCGTCGGACGAACTGGTCGTCCGGCTGAGGTCGGCGTTCAGGGCCAGCACTTTGACGTTCTGAAGCACGTAGCAGGCCGACGCGCCCGTGAGCGTGCCTTCCTCCGGCGCACTGAGGAGCTCACCGGTGAGGATGAGGTCCACGTGGTCGCCGGGCCGGACGAGACCGCCGGCTGCGCCGACAGCGCTCGTAGCGATGGTGAACGCGACCATGCCCTCCGGGATGATGAGGGAGAGCGGCGTTTCGTCACCGAAGAGGTCCAGTGCACTGTCGGGGCTTGTGACTTTCGACTGCAAGACCTGCTCACCGGGCACGATCGAGATCTGGGCCGTCTGACCGATAGCGTCCTCGGTATCGTCAAAGGCGCCGGTCAAGACGAGGTCGAGAGGGATCGCTTTGACGGCGAGCATCTCGGGTGTGATCTGTGTCAGCGGACCGATCTCGACGGCGGCGACGACCACCGTGCGGGTGGTAACCGGAGCGGCCGTCCCCTCACCGCCATCCAGGCTGCTCAAGTAGAGCCCGATGAGGATTGCGGAGATCAGGCCCAGCAGCAGTGCCGCAAGCAGCAGCACGCGGCTGTTTCCGCTGCCAATCGCCAGGTTCTTGATCATGGGTTCCCCCTTGGTCTTGATGTGCTTATGGGAATGTTCAAAATAGATGACGCTGGCCGCCCAACATCGTTACAGCAATCTTGTTAAGAGCCGGTAGTCAGGGCATCAATGCCCTGACCTTTTTCCTCTATTTCTTCTTCCTCTACTAATAAAAGAGGGCCCAGCTGCCGGAGCCAGACCCACTGAGACAATCGCTCGCCGCGCGAGGCTATTCGATTCTCATCTCCGCTTCTGAGCTGAAGGTGATGGGGGAACCCAGTCCACCTCCGAAGATGCCAAGAACGTTGGAGAGTGGGGTGATCAGGTCGTAGTCAAATTGGACGTCGACCGAGACGGACTCGCCGGGTGCGCCCTCAGCGTTGACGACCGTGATATTAAGATCATCCGCGGCCAACGAGCTTGCGGTGTCGACGACACGCGCTTCGATCGTCGCGGAATCGGCACCGACGGCGCCGATGCGTGCGCCTTCGCGCGCCGCGTTCGTGACTGTGATCCAGGCGTGGAACCCCATGCCGAAGTCGACGATGGCGAAGACCAGGATAAGGAAGATGGGGACGACCATCGCGAACTCCACGAGGTTCTGTCCCTTCTCGCCGTCTCTGCGGTTCCTGCCAGTCCACTTCCCAGTCACTTGTGTGTCCATTTCCAGGGTCTGTCCGGACCCTTCGTCGGGTTTTGAAGGCTGATGGAGGCGGACGAACCGCGTGGTCCGTCCGCCAGCCATTGCCTTTGCGCTTTGCCTTACGATGTGACGGCGCCGTCCAGTTCGCTTGTGACATCGCCAAACACGTCGACGATACCGCCGGCGAGAAGGGCAAGAGCACCGATCGCGGCTACCGCGACCAGGGCGATGATCAAGCCGTACTCTGCCAGAGCCTGGCCTGCCTCATCCTGGACACGAACGACCAGCTTGCGAAGCGCTTCGCTAATCTTGGAGAACATGTTCTCCTCCTTTCCAAGGTCTGTTGCCGATCGATCGTCGGCGGGATTTTGGGTCTTTCATCTGATCCTCGGCGGCGGCGCTTTCGATGCCGCGGTCTGGGACCGTCTGTCCGAACCTGTTGTCGAAAGCTAAGATGGGGGCGTCCTGGTGGGCGTTACAGGCCTGGCCAGCGGTGCGAGGCTTATTCACCTCGCAGTCACCCCCTTGTAACCTGCGGCGCAGAATCGGGTGTCTGGGACGGCTCGCCAGGTACAGCGCTAGCGGTAGACGCGCTCTCTGCGGCGCTCTCCTCCTCTGACGCCTCGTGTCGCGCCAGGAAGGCCTTGACGCCCACCCAGGCAGCCGCAGCGACACCCAGGCCGGCGAACCCATCGACCGCGTAGTGCTCACCCAGGTAGACGACGGCGAACAGCATCGATATCGCGTAGCCGACGCCGAACCAGCGCAGCCAGTTGTACTTCCACAGCGCGAACGCCATCACGAACGGCACAGCGGCGTGCAGCGAGGGCATCGCCGCAACCGGGTTGGCGCCGGCGATTTCGTAGACGTTTTCGTAGGTGCCCGGCGTGACGTGGCCGGCGATGTCAGGGACGACCTGGTAGACGTGCGGGATGTATCCAAGCTGGCCAGCCATCCAGGGCGGCGCCGTCGGCAGCACGGCGCTCGTCAAGAGGCCAACGTACAGCGTGACCATGAAGGCGAAGACGTAGGTCTTGAAGCGAGGATGATCCCACTTCCAGATGGCAAACGCCACCATGTGCGGGATGAAGAAGTAGCTGAAGTAGACCACCATCGTGTAGAACTCCAGCGGCCCCAAGCGCGCGAAAGAGTACAGCCGCTCCTGCAGCCAGACGCTCGGGATCTGGCCCAGGAACAGCACCTTCTCCATTGAGATGGCGTAGGTGAACTGGACGGGTGTGCCAATTTCGTCGGTTAAGCCGCGCAGCTGGGCGAAAAGGATGAACCCGGTGAGATACAGGACCCAGATGCGGAATGACGTGGCGCCCAGCGCAATGTAGATGCAGGCCAGCGCCAGAATATAGAAGGTGATGTGCACGTGAATCGCGGTGTCGCTGCGCACGGCGGCGAGTAACCAGACGGCGAACGCCACGCAGGCGATCCGGAGGACGAACGTCAGCACGACCCGCAGGGCGATGAGGTACCTCCCCAGCGCGGGCGGTATCGCCGGCCGGAGGGTGGTCGTCTCGCTACTCACCGGCCGCCCTCAGCCTGTAGACGTCTGCGTAGTAGACTTTGCCGACGTAGTCGTAGTTTGCGACGATCCACTGCTTGATCTCGGTCGTGTATAGCTTCTGCCCACTCCACTCTTCATAGATGGCGCTATCTATGACGTAGAGAGGCGGGGCGGCGTTAAGCTCCGCCAGCGCCTGGTCGATGTATTCGTCGTTCGTCCAGAATGGCCGGTCCATGATGAAGCGGGTCGGCGACCGGCGATCGGCGTAGAAGTAGAGTTCGGTCTGGAATCCGAAGTTGTAGATGCCGTCACCCGGCTCCGTCCTCGCCTGTATCCAGCGGCCGAACGCCGGCCCCTGATTCTCCCAGGGCGCCCGGTCGTCGTGCGGGTACTTGGCGATGTGGCGCTCTTCCAGACTCGGCTGGAAGTAGATACGGGCGTTCTGGCTCAGCACGGACGCCAGGAGGAGACCGAAGACAATGGTGAGGGCGATCCCCGCGGGCCGCGAGATCCGGACGTCCCGGACGTACCTCGCGCCGAGCGGTGCCATCAGCGCCAGCGCGGGCAGAAGCGTGACGTAGTAGTGGTCGTAAAAGCGGCCGGCAGCGACGATGCCGAGCCAGTTCGCCGCCAGCCAGCCGAGGACCAGCGGTCCGTGACCACCGGCCCCGGAGCGCGCCATCTGCGCGATCCCGGCCACCGCGAGGAACATCCAGGGGCCAAGCACAAGCGTCAGATAGAGCGGCGACTTCCGCAGTACTTCCAGCTTCTGACCGGTCGGGACGTCATTCACGTATTGAAGGGTGTACACCACCGTCGCTTCCCACAGATCGGGTACCGTGCCGGTCGCGACAAACGGCGCGACGACGGCGATGAACGCGGCGACACAGCCGGCAGCGAGGCCGCCGACAGACCGCCGGAAGTCGACCGAGGCGAGGGCGTGCAACCCCTGCGATCTGAGCAGGGGCCAGGCTGCGAGCACCAGGTAGAGGGCGAGAACGAAGAGCGAGATGTGCTTCGTCGCTATCGCGACGCCGCTGAGGAATCCGGCTGCCATGTACCAGCGAGAGTGCCCCGTCTTCTGGCCCATCGAGAACGTGTACAGGGCTGCAACGAGCGGCAGGATCATGAAGAACTCGGTGTTGGCGCCCGTTTCCAGCGTCGCCAGTCCAAAAGAGAACGCCAGCGCGAGGGCGGCGACGATTCCGGCGCGGTGGGAGAAGAGCAGCCGGCCTTCGAGGTACATCAGCAGTGTCGATCCGGACAACATCAGCGCGACGAGAAGTCGCGGCGCCCAAACGTGCTCGCCGAACATCACGAAGCTGAGTGCATACCACACGAACACCAGCGGCGGCTTGTTATCGAAGGCATCGCGATAGGGCACGTCGCCGTCGAGGATCACCTGTGCAACGGCGGCGTAGAGGCCCTCGTCGCGGAAGAACGGCTCGGCGAGGAATGGGATGAAGAGGACGATGGGGATCGCGCAGATGGCAGCGATCAGCGCGATCCGGCCGAGGGAAAGTGATCCCTCCGCCGGGCGCGCGGGCGCGCCAAACGCGAGTCTGCGGGCTTCTCCGGCAACGCTCATAGGTGTCTCTTCATGTTCAAACGGAAGCAGGCGCCCTCTCCAGGCGCCGCCATTACGAGAGACGGATCGACGTAGCAGTCGTTACGATGTGGACATGCCGAGCGTCTGGGAATGTGGACGATGACTGAACTGCTGATCGCTGCCCTTGCCGGGCTCCTCCTCGGGCACCTGCTCGACCTGGCGTTCGTGCGCTTCTACACGAGCGAGAACCCGGCGACGCCGCTGCACCACTGCCCGGCCTGCCGCTCGCCGTTCCGGATGCGCTTCGCGCCACCGCTAACCGGCTACGTGATGTCGCTGGGCCGCTGCCCGGACTGCCGCGCCGGCCTGCCGCTGCGGTCAGTGATTCTTCCGCTGGGCGGCGCGGCGCTCTTCACGACATCAGTCGCGGTGTTCGACGACTTCGGGCCGGGGATCGTCGGCGGCCTCTTCGCCACGGTGTTCCTGACGCTGACGCTCACCGACTTCGAGCGCCGGCTGCTCCCGAACCGCATCGTCTATCCGTCGATCGTGCTGGCGATCGCCCTCTCGTGGGTGTGGCCGCACGTGTCCGTGCCGGAGATCCTGGCGGGCGGGCTCGCGGGGCTGGCGCTGGGAGTCGGCCTGCTAATCGTCTCGCTGCCGTTCGGCAAGGGCGCGTTCGGCACCGTACTGCTGATGCAGGACCAGGTCGTCGAGGAGCAGCTGATTCTGAAATTCCTGAACCCGAACGTATCATCCGATGAAGAAATGATGAAGCGTTTCGTGCACGAACTGCGTTATTCCCGAATGATTACGCACAAGAACGTCATTCGAATTTATGACTTCCTCCACTTGCAGGGAGCCTATGCAATTTCTATGGAATATTTCCCGTCACATACGCTGAGCGGAGAGATTCCGGGTCAAAAACCGATGGCCTTCAAAAAGGCGCTGGGCTTCTCGCTCGATATGGCCACTGGCATGTCAGTTGCCCACCAGGCAGGCGTACCTACTCTTGCAATGGACTGTGCCTATGACTATATGCTTCAGATG
>SDBS01002860.1_pt1 | contig 17058 bp, 15 predicted proteins | sample 2277091 | NCBI WGS metagenome assembly SDBS01 (sample SAMN10404972, study PRJNA504765) | marine sediment metagenome | isolation source: marine sediment core GS10_PC15, 163 cmbsf | place: Arctic Ocean: Southern Knipovich Ridge | collected 2010 | reverse complement strand
AATTTTGAATATTTCGTGTCTAGTATTGAAACACCAATGTCAAAGGTTTTAACAATGCTGAATCCATCAAAGAAATTAGATGTAGGATTCGCCGTTAAGAATGGACTCGAGTTTTTTTCAAGACATTCGTTTTGGAAAAACCTGAAATTTTAATTCTTGCATCCTAACTTGTTATTATTGCTCCCATCTTTTATTAAAAATAACATACGATTGATAATCTGTTTTTAATGGGTAAATTTTTATTTTAAAACGGATTATTTACTCAAATACCTAATTAAGTAAAAAAATAGTTCTTATTCATAATCATGCTTATTAGCTTCCCGAACATGGGACCTAACTGGGTTGCCTTCAAGACACTTTTCACGAGTTTGGACTTGGATGTTGTTGTTCCAGACCCGACGAATAGGAAAGCAATCAAAATCGGCGTTAAACATTCTCCAGAGTTCGTGTGCTTTCCGTTTAAGGCTACTATTGGAGATTTTGTGAATGCTATCGAAAAGGGGGCGGACACGCTCGTTATGGCGATTGACTGTGGACCGTGCAGATTTGGCTTTTATGCCTCAGTACAAGAACGAATATTAAAAGATATGGGATATAAAAACATTACAATAATTCCTCTCGATCAAGCTGATTTACTCGAGTTTAATTGGGTAAAAACGCTCCAAGAAGTCAGTGGCAGACGGGATTTATTTATTTATTCTAAATTTGTAAAAGCAATTATCTTTTTCATAAAAAAGGCTAAACTGCTCAACGACGTTCAAACCGCTGAGGGTATATTTCGAGCGTACGAGCGAAATCAAGGAGACACAACTAACATCGTTAATGACTTGCTGTTAAAGCTTGACGCGGCGAATACCCTTCCGGAGCTTAGATCGTTCAAGAAAGTAATAAAACAAGACTTTAAAGGCTTAGATATTGATAAAAACCGAAGTCCTCTCAAAGTGGGTGTATCGGGTGAGATTCACATCAGTTTAGAACCGTATGTGAATCTTGACATTAGACGCAAACTTGGTGAAATGCAGATTGAAGTCCATCAATCACTGAGTTTGTATGATTGGGTAGTTCACAAATTTCACCTAAATTATCACCGAAAATGGTTGGAGCATCTTTCGCACCCCTATATGCCCATGGACATTGGTGGGGAGGCGAGGTGGGTGCTGGGTGAGTATATCGACAAGGCGCTGGCTGGATTCGACGGACTATTCCACATTTATCCCTTTTTATGCATGCCTGAGGTCACAGCTCGCACGATTATAACAAACAAGCTCAAGAAAATCTACGACTTGCCAATTATTTACTTTTCCTTCGACGAACAATCAGGAATGGAAGGTTTCCGTACGCGGTTAGAGGCGTTCGCAGATCTTATGCACGGTAGGCGGAAACAAGAAATAGAAAAAAACAAAAAATATCAGGCAAACGATAATAGAAAAATATATCCTCACTATGGCGACGCATTCTATAACGAGTGCGTTAAGATTATTAATGAGTAACTTTACTTGGTTATTCTTCTGAATCTCTAGCTTGTTCTTCAGAAACGTTTTCTTTTAATATGATTAAACTTCTTAACTTCTCTCTTCTCAGCTTGGGCTAAAACTAAAAAAAGATCGTTATGTTTTAATTTAAGGATAATTATGATCGTAGTGATCATAAAAAATGTAAGGGAAGAAAAATGATCCAAAAAAGCGAAATCAAATGGTATGTAATGTTTGAGGATAGAGATGTCTTAAATGCGATGCAAGACGACTTCAAAAATTGGGTGGAATTCCATCGAGAGAGCTACGAATCAGAGGGAGTTGATACCGTATTAGATCGGATTGGCGAGTATTATAATTTTACGTATGTTGCGAAATATACCATGATCAGCGTGTTTAAAAATCAATATAACGAGATTGTAATTGCGTGGCACGACAATGATGATAGACGCTGGTCTTTCGCAGAAAAAGGATTTGATACAACTCCAATGGATTTAATTGATGATTATTGGTATCAAGATATAATTTCTAATTCGGAATATCGAGATATTTTTTACCGATTCAACGAATTTTCAGGCATTCCAGAAAAATTGAGGAAAGCGGTGCTCGATTTTATAGAAGATCCAAAAAGACTTAGCACGAAATCGTATCAAAATATTTATCATAACTTATACAAGAAAGAAGTCGAAAATTTTGAAGATATCGCGAAAAAATATTCCCAAAAAGCACAAGTCTTAAAATTTCTAAAAAGTTATGGTTTTACAAAACCCGAAATTGTGAATGAATAATATTGATGCTTGAACAATTTTAATCCTTAAAGACTATCTAAGGAACTAACTCTTAAAATCTCTTAGGTATCTCATGTAAAAAACTTGAGCAAACTCGTCCATCTCAGAATAATCGAGCCTTCGTTCGTAAGTTCTCATATTTGCTATCTTTTCTAAGGACACTTTACTTGCTGGAAAAAGTTTATAACCCTTTTCTAAAAGTAATTCAACTTTTTTCTTAAACAACTCAGGTTCTTTCTTTATAAGTCGCTCAAAGAACTTAAAGATCCACGGATAATAGTCTTTAAGGTAATAACGTCCAAACTTTATTAGCAATTCAAATAGGTCTAATATAGGATGTTCAATTAAAAATTGTATCTCCCTAGGTTTGAAACGCTCAAGCGGAGGAACTTCGTAAAAATCGTCACCTTCAAACACCATATCCAAAACAATTTTGTCTTGGGTATCAATCTCATAAGTATAATTCTTATCCTTTACATCTGACAACAGTTTTTCAAATTCCTCGTTAGTGAACCCGTCCAAATAGCCACTCTGAAGTAAAAATATAACGGTTGGCATATGATTACTTTTAAGTCTTTTGACAATTTCACCTTTAAAAACTTCTAACGCTCTCGAGTCGCCTAATCTTACTAATTCTTCCAATAACGGGAAAGCTATACTTGAATGAAGCAATCTCGTATCGTAATTGTTTTCGTTCCACGCTTGAAAATTAGAGCAGTGAACCCAATATTCTTCTTCTGGACTCAGCGAAACAAAGGATCTCATATCCAAATCGTCAATAGTTTTATCAACTTTACCATATTCTAAATCCCTCAAAATAATTTTGACAGAAACAGCCTTGCAAATCAAAAATTCGGAATTATCTAAAAAGATAATAGTCTTGCCATTTCGAAGATCAAGCGTAATGTACTTATTTATTTTGAACATTTCTAATTATTATCTAAATTTTTATTTTCATTTATAAAAATACCTTTCCCATCTATATTTATTTAGTTTTAAAGTCCAAATCGTAAAATTTAAATACACATATAAACATATAATACACAAGAATACACAAAATAAATAATAATATGTCAACGAAAATTACTGGGTTTTTTAACATTACAAAAGAAGAAGAAACAGATGCACGTAATGAAGATGAAGGTTTCGGTATCCAGATCGATGGTAACCATAACGATTTTTTAGCTCGTAATCAACGAACACCGCATGTAAAATTTATTGCAAGAACGAAGGATAAAAACATCACGATTGACTTTAGTTGCATTGTTGAATCGGATGTTTTTAATGAAGAAGTAATCAACAGAGCAAATAAAGAAATAGAAGATTGGATCTTAGCACATTTTCAGAGAAAATATAATCTTATCATTAGTAACAAAAGACTGGCGATCTAGATATGACAATCAGGAAACAAATAACTATTTCCGATGAACTTGCTGAATATGTGGAACGAACTAATTTAAACCTTAGTTGGTTTGTCCAAGAAAAACTAAAAGAAAAAATGTATGGTGGAAACAAGAGCATAGAATACATAAAGAATATCCTATTGACATCAAAATATGATGATTGGATACACTACTCATGCAATATTGATTCAATAAAGCAAAAGTGTCAGAATTGCAAACGGGAAGAAAAATGTTTTCATAATACTCACAAAGAGGTCTATGTGTATAAAAAAGATGTTTCATTGCGGTTGGAAGACGAATATGATTGTGAAAATGATCCCGAAATCGAAGCAGAACGAAGAGGAAAGATATTACAATATAACGATGAAACAAGACAACTTATTAAAGAATTTCATAACTATACATTCAGTTGGGCTTCCGACTTTATTGATCCGAGATATTGGGCAGTTGGTATAAGCGTTTATTATAATGTATCTAGAGTGGATTATTATACCGCTCTCGTGTGCGATGGAGGAAGGTTCACGATAGTAGTGCCCCATCCGTTCAGAGAAGGTGATCCAACTTTTGGATTAAACGAAGGGCGTAGCGGAGAACCAGACACATTGCCACTTTATCTGCGACCGATAGAAAAAAACCTATCACAAATCGTATCAAGGACAACACAGCCAATAATTCCACCAAGAATAAAAATTGGATAATCTTAATATAAGAATAAATCGAGCAATTTGATCTTCTAAAGATTGTTATAAAACCCTTGATTAATTGGAAGTTATTTGATAACACTTTTTTCTTTTTAACTCTATTCGTTAAAAAAGAGTAAAAAAGATATATTTCTAATGTGTTTACTATAGGATAAGACCAAAATCAGAATTATTAAAAGAATTGAAATTTATGGAAAAAATGACGCAGAAGCGGTTAAATAATGAAAGTCCTTCTAGAGAATATCAAAGAGATTGAAAATGAAGTTATTCTAATAACAATTCGATTGACTAGCGGGCAAGTTATTACGCTTGAATCAAAATTATATAAGGATGGAGATATGAGGGATTTTATAGGAGAAGAAATCGATGTTCTACTCTCTGGTTTGCGCTCTCCAATAACCGAATATAGATTAATGCCCGATAACAACTCGCCCTTTGAACTGGAAGGAGAATATTATCAGTTTGATCTGATTGAAGAATTGGAACGGAAAATGCAGCAAAAAAGAAAAAAGAGTCAACCGAAAGCGATTTCTTTGAAAAAATTAGGGAAATCAGCCCTTATAATGGAAGGCACATATATCCCAAAATATTTCCCTGACCCTAAATGGAAGGGTAGAGCATTACATCTATATCCAGATAGTGGTCCTGCTTTTGATACCGATGATGGAATTATTTTATTATGGCCTTTCCATCTGGAACCAAAAATTCCATTTGAAGACTTTCCAAAGCGATTCAAAATGTTTCTTTCACTCAAACTCGTAGACTGGTTCGTAGAGGGGCACGAAAGGAAATTACTAGAGAGAAAACCTATTTATGAGAATACTGACAAAACTTTTAGAATATTTATCAAAAATGTCAGGTCAAGCTCACCGAGTACTTTTGAGGGGTATATTGAAATTTATCTAGGTAATTATTGTCTCGTTTATGAACCCTTTCCTCTTATACATGTAGACGCAATTGTAAAAGGTATTACAGAAAATATTATCTCAGAGAGCGACAATGACGATTGGGAAAACGATTATATAATAGTCAGGGGATGTGGGCATCTGGGATGCTGTGCGGGACTATTCTGGGATTTAATTCACATAGGAGATGAAATACATATTTCTAATATTAGATGGACCAGTGGAATGGGATATCCTATTGAAGATAGCGTTGAGGGGGTATTTGTTATTAAGCTTGAAGATTATAGGTGGGAGGTACTGAAGCTTAAGGATTTTTGTGGCACGAAATTTAAAAATCTTGATTATTATTAAATGCTTTTTTCTAAATTTTTGCGGAAAAGAGTTTTTTTGTACGAATTAAAACAGAGCAAACTTGATGTTAATAAATGTATAACATTAAACACTGATTTCACAAATCAAAAATGTGTTAGTATGGGAAGTTATTTTTGAATATGATCTTTAAAATTAACCAGCACCCCCTTTTCACTTCACCGATACCTTGGTCTCGAAAATTATTACCCTCGCTATTTATTTATATAATGTAGAAAATCTTTTCATATGGTAAAACAACATATCGTTCCGAAATTTTATCTAACGCAATTTGCAACGAAAACTAAGAAAAATGGAACTTATAAGATCAAAGCTTTTAATAAAAATTCAGGTAAAGAAATTCGTCCTCCTATAGACAGAATTGCGTTACAGAAGAATTTTTATGATAAAGAAGAACCACCCATTTTTGAAAATACACTGGCTTTTTTAGAAAACCATGCTTCAAAGGTATATCATAAAATTCTTAGAGAAAAATCAATTATCTCTCTTTCAGATAAGGAAAGAACAATTTTTTCCCACTTTATTTTTATTCAATATACCCGTACTCAAGCTTCACGCGAACTATTTAGGCAAGTTTACGATCTTCTCTATGAGGATTCAATCCGGACAAAAAATTATCCCAAAAAGAATGAATTTGATGGGTCTTATCCATTATATCTAAAAGACAGAGCATTCCTTGCGCAATTAAAAATCATGTTTGACCCAAACATTGAAAATGATAAATTATTAGAAATCCCCATAGAAGCTTCAAAAAAAATTTTTAATCTAACTTGGAAGCTTTTGAAAAATGATAACAAATTAGAGTTCTATTCCTCAGATCATCCAGTATTATTATATGATCCTGATTCAGATGGGAAAACAATTAAAGGATATGGGATTTATACCTTTCAAACCCCGAGAGTTGAGATGTATTTTCCACTTAATCCCCATTTATGTCTGGTAATGCTTGGAGAAAATACACAAAAATATGTAGATGAAGAGCAAATAATAAATATTAATGCAGAAGATTTAGAATGGATTAATCGACAAATTGTGGCAGAATCGTATCAATTTGTTTTTACAAAAAGCAATTCATTTGATTATGTAAAATATGTTCTTGAATATTATCCTGAATTAAGAAACATTAATAGAAATAGGATATATATTTAGACAGTTTTAAATAATTTTATTTATTAGTTATAGAACGAGGTAGAACTTCATGTATTTTGCATATGTCGATGAATCAGGGAATAAGGATGTCAATAATAAGCAGAATAAACTCTATGTTTTAACGGCTGTTATTATTCACGAAAAATACTGGGATTGGATTCATCAGCAAACCAAGAATCTTAAACAGAGAATTTGGGATGTTGTGAGGCAGAGAGGGGATAGTAGAGATTTTCCAGACGATTTTGAGCTTCATATGAAAGAAATTTCCCGGAAAGAAGGGTATTATAAGACCATTGGGGATGATAACGATAAATTAAGAACTATATGGAGAGAATTGTATTCATTTATTTCAAAATTGTTTATAAAAATCATTTCTATTATCGTTCATAAAGACCATTTTACAGACCAAAATTTTGTAGGTGTAGGGAGATGGGCATTTAAACTATTAATTGAACGTTTGAACCGCTACATTATGGATAATCATCCAGAAAAGGAACAACATATAATGATTGTTATGGATAGGGTGGATCAAAAGTTTGACGAGCAAAAACGTATAGAAATAGAAAATTTTATTCATTATGGTACCGGACAAGGTTGGAAAGAGATTCCTGAACAAGTTATTGAAACTCCGTTTATCGTAGATTCAAAAATTCATAGCGGTGTTCAATTGGCGGATATCGTAGCATACTTAGTTAGGAGATATGCAATGAAATATTTAAATTTAAGCCCAGGTGCTTTTTTCAATAACTTTTGCGATAATTTGATGAGTCTAATTGAAAGTAAGTTTTATAGACATAATAAACTACTAAAAGGTCACGGAGTAATGATCTTACCAAGAAATATCCCCATCGGTGAGCAATTTTGGGAGGTTTTCTGTGGATCTAAGTAAAGAGCTAATAAAAAAGCTACTCCTTTTACTCTAGGGATAAATTAGTTGTTGTATCAATAGAATTCAACAAATTCTTTGAGAAATTGTTAGTTTTTTTTTAAGGATTTTAAATAACCACTTAATTTGATAAAAGTAGATTCATTTATTTCATTTTCAAAAAATAATGCATCATAATCAATCTTATAAAGTAAAACCACTAGACTAGTAAGTGATTCTTTATAACCAAGTAAATCTAATTCTTTATATATATGTGCCTCAAAAATTTTATTTAATAAAAGAATTAATCTTAAAGATTCAGTTTTATTATTTTCACCACATTTTTTCAACAAATATTCCCATTGATTAAAATTATAAAACCATATTGATGAGTAGAATACTTTAGAATAAAAATCTTCAACCAATCTGTTCATAATAAGTCTAGTATTAATTCTATTGAATCTTAGAAATTGTTCAATGGCTCTGTAATAAAGATCAAGAAAATAAATTGGAATTATTGATCGAATCGTTTTCGCTTTGAAATCAGCATAGAAATCTCTAAAAATATGAAATAAAATCCAAAATAATTCTCTCAAAAAAAGCTTTAACTCATCCGCAAAATCGTTAAAAAGTAAGTCTTCTATTTCATTTCTAAATTCTACCAGAGTCAATGTAGATTCACAAAAGAATGTATGACCATATTCGTGATGTGCTAAATATTTAAAAATTTTAACTAATATTTCGTTAGTAACATTAGGTTTTTGAATAAAATTTTTATTTAAATTATTTGGATTATAATATACCTCTATTGTTTGAGGATCATAAACGACCTCGAGATTCTCTTTCCCAACATCTTCAACTATGTGAGTAAGTTTTCCAATTTCATCATATCTAAGTAAAGAAAATTCTCTTGGATTTTCCTCTTTATTAATAAGTTTGTTTATCTCATCATCAAAAATTTGTAAATATTTTTCTAATCTTTTCATATAAGAGTATCATCAAATGCATAATTAAAACCCAATTAGTAAAAGCTAAAATTCCGAGGTTATATTGATATATTAAGACAAAATATTATTTAAAGAATAATAGAAAATCTATTTCTATATTTAATTGATATCTCATAATTATTTGAAATATAATGTTGAAATTTGAACAAAGGGAATATATTAAGGTCTATTTTGGATCTCCGACTCTTCGAGCACATATAGACGCAGTTCATGCCCATCCTCCTAATAATGATATATTTACGGGTAAAATTGCCGAAGGAATAGCAGAACAAGCCAATTGTTCTTGTATTATTGCTATAGTTTCACGCATTAAATGTGATTTAAATCGAGAACGATCCAAAAAGAATGCGGAAGGGATTGGCGAGTATCGAACTGCAATTCAACAAATTCAGAATCATATTAATAACCTCAATTCCTATGGTAAATCCATTAAACCATATTTACATTTGGCAATACATGGAATGTCAAATAAACGCAGTCAAGATATCGAAATTGGCACCCTATACAATAAGACATGTTCCGTAGATTTAAAAGAATGGTTTTTGGAAAGGATCAAAAAATTTTATGACAGTATTACAATCAATACTATCTTTCCTGGAAACTCCTCGAAAATTCGTCATCGGGAAGGTGATCCTTCTCCAAATTCAAAATATCATGGATTTGGCCCAAATTTTAATACATTCCAACTTGAAATTAGTAGAAAAATAAGGGAATTTCATAGGGAGGAATTAATCTCAAATCTCAGCAATATCATTAAAGACTTTAATAGTGTCTTTTAAAAGTTGATATACAGAGATTAAAAATAAAATTGAAAAATGAGTTTCTTTATTATAAAAAGAGTTAGCCTACTTAACGATAGTAAGGTACAATCATATTTAAAAAACAAATATTAAGAGGATGGGTTAATACGGTTTATACAGTATAGTGCTGCATTTTTATAGTAGGGTACTGAAGTATTGGAAATCAGTCTAAACTTTTATTATTTTAATCAGTAGTATGGAATTTCAAATTTTAAAATTTCCTTTAATTGGTGCCTGTTTACAATACTCACTAAAATTAGTTTTTTATTTTTTAGAATTTTCCAATAAATGATAAATCTACACCCCGAGAGTTGAAACATTTGTATCTAAGAAGTGTAATAGCATATCAAGTTGGAGGTAAGCTAAATATAGGTCTAGCTAAGACTAAATCCAAGACTCTTTGATAAGCTCGGCGACCTTTAAACTTCTTTTCATCAATTGTAGGATGATTTATAGCAAGTATAAGAAACGCACCAAGGGCATATATGCTGTTTTTAATATTCCATCTTTCCAGTAAATCCAATTTATTATGTTTATATTTTGAGTAAATTTTAAACCATTTAGGAGTTTGAGTGTCAAAATTCATAAATGGCCAAATTTCCATTCTTCCTTGCAGGAAAAAAACAGAATATTCATGTAATTTATAAACTGATTCTATAACATCCCTATATATATTAATATTTTGGTTGTTTCTCTTACTAGATATATCTGGATGAGAATCAAATCTGGTACTATTTAAAATTTCACGAAAAAGAGTTTCAATTTCTGTACAAACTTTTAAACAAAAATCCATCAATTTTGAGGAGCCAATTTTATAACAAGGGTCATTAAAACTCTCAGTAATATTAATATAATCCATAATATCGAGAAAATCATCCTCAGCTTGAATATATCTTCTTAGAAAATAATTAACATCATAAATCATAATATATAATCCTTTGATCTTTTAGCATTTAAACATTCATAATTTAAATCTGTAAGTTTCTACAAAAAATTTCCTAATTTGAAAATTAAAATAACGATTGTTTCTAATAATTCTTTAGTCGTTAGCTTCTTATATTTTGGGAAGGATTTTATCTCAAGAAAGCATATTTTTTAAAAAATTTTAAAAGTATATAGACTTTTGAAATAAATTTTTTCAAATTTCGGTTAAAGTTGAAATATTTTTTGAATGATGGATTTGAAGGGATTGTAGATGTGAGAAAAATTTTCAACACAATCTAAAGATCGGCGTAACAGACTCGAAGGATTCTTTCCTGAATTAATTCAAATATTAATAGCTTGGTTTTCTTTACATAATCATTAATTTACCATTTTTTTTATTATCTTTCATTAGCATTCAATATTTGTGTGTAAAATATGATTAGAGATGTTCTTGTCCATTATACCATAATTGATTCTTTTTTTCATGCCAATCTTGGAGTAAATAAAAAGCTCTATTTCGAATAACCCAATCATCGTCATTTAAATAAGACTTAATAATTTTTAGTCCTTTAGATTTCAAAGACTCATAGATTAATTCTAACATCGAGGAGATTAAATGTGTATGTACTCCATTTTTATAAATTTTAAGGATTTCATCAGATTCTTTTTCAATGTTAAGAGCTTTTAAATTCCTTATTGCACTCTCAGCAAGTATGTAGTCAGTTTTTGCATTATTTTTCAAAATGTCCATATTAAAAGATATAAATTCTTCAGAATCGAATGGTTGGATTTCATCTATAAAATGACTGGGCGCATAATGTTGTTTTTCTTGGGGAAGTTGGATATAACAAGTATAAATTTTATTTATAAATTCCATCTTGTCATTATTTTCAAACTTATTGATAATTTGAAAAGGAACACTATTAACATGTTCCCAGCTATTAATTTCATCTAATAAAGTTTTAAAAAGTGATTTGACATCCTCATAGGCATCAATTTCTAACAATATATCCAATATTTTGAAAAACAAAAAATAATTGTGAAAAGCTTTTCTTAAACCTTTATTCCAATTTGGAATACATCTCTCTGCATGCTGTATTAACATAGTTTTTAATTCATAATACTTATTTTCTTTTATGACATCGAGTAAAGATTCAAAAGCATAATAATCTATCGTTCCTATAGGATTTTCTTCAAATAAAAACTGAGGTTTTATTTTCCCGATAACTTTAATAATAGCGTCTTGTATTTTTCCTACATAATTGATTTTTTTTTGCAATATTGAAAATATTTTGTCATCATCATAATTTGTTATCCTCTCTTTTTGTAGTAATAGCTCAATGATTTTCATATAAAAAATTCCTTCTTTATTATCATAAATCTCATCCGGTATATTTTCAACAATCCTTAGAATTCGATCAAGATCCATATTATACGAAGCTTCCCCTATGATTTCAATAAGTGTTATTTTTTTTTCAATAACTAATGCATCATCTGAAATGTTATCAAAGAATCTGTTGAAATCAGCTTTTGTACAAATTTTAGAGATGACTCGATTAATAACAAAATAATCAAATTTTTCATAATCAATTTTATTCATTAATTTTGGAATAATTGTAGGATCATTTTTTTTGATCAATATCTTCGAAAGATTCTGCCTATAGGTTATTCTTATAGAACTTTCATCTTTATAGTGAGTTTCGTCTTTAAACTGAAATTGCAATATCTTTGGGGGACTTAAAAAAAGGTTAAGTATTGTTTTATATGAATTTACTGTTAGACTTCCATTTTCCATCAAATTTAAAAATGCTATAACACTCCATCTAAGATAATCGCTACCATGCCATGTCAGCTTTAGATCATTTAAAATTGTTTCCTGGATAACTTCATCAGAAAAATAAGATAAAGCAAGGACACGGTATCGATATATTTCTGCGTTTCCATCGAGTTTTATTAAAAAATCTCTAGCATGAGGAGATCTTAATTTACCTAATTCTAGGATGAGGTCTGTATAATAATCCCTAATCTTCTCATTTTCTATAATGTTCCTTAGAAATTCCTCTTTATTATCCAAATAAGAGACAAATTTGATTATTATCGGTTTTACAAGGTTTTGTATATATCTATATTTTGAATGGATCTTTTTTTCTATGAATTTCTTCACGGAGTCTATTTCTTGACTACTAAGTTCATCTCTTTGTATAATACCGTTATAATATGTAAAAACATTTGATTTCCTACATTTTTTTAAAAATTTGTCATTTTTAATTAAAGGAAAAGCAATACCTAACGGTCCGCTTAACATTTTATTATAAAAAATTTCTCGTTTTTTGAATATTTTACTGTTTCCATTTATTTCTTCTACAAGTTTTAATCCACAATAATACTCAAATAGTATATCATGGAAAAAGTAGTAGTTATCTTCTTTTACTTTTAAAATATTAAAAGTTATAAAGAAATCTAATAGATCATCAACCTTAATTTCGTGTGATATTTTTTGGTTTTGTTGAAAATAATCTAATTCTCTCTGGAAGAGAGATTTTAACGATGATGAGGAAATCCTAGTCTTCTTTAAACCAGAATGCATATAGAATGAAAGTGATTTCAGCATATGTTGCCAGAGTGCTTTTGATTGTTCTAATTCAAGTAAATTTAGTTTATTCTTTAAAAAATCGTTAAAATAATTGTTAATGAGATCATCAATAATTTCATAGATTGAAACGGGGAGTTTTCCTTCTTTTTTTAAATAAGTTATGACATAATTAAAAAAGATAAAAATTTCGGTTAATTTGATTAATTTTTTCTGTTTTAGATGATCTAAAAATTCATTAAATCCAATTGAAAGGTGTTGAGTATTGTAATAAGCTTTTAAATTATCCAATTTAATCGGGTTCATCCATAGCGTAGTGACCTTGCCTTTATTTAGAGGAATATTAAATTTAGTGTTAGGAGTCATAGATAAGATTATTTTAATATTAGGATATAATTCAATCAGATATAATAACTCTTTTATGACACTTGTATGCAATCCTATATTAAGTTCATTTAAAGCATCTGCTATAATCAAAATTGATTTATCTTTGAGTGAGATCTTGAAATCCTCATCAGAAATTGAGATTACTGACTGAAGCTGTTCCAAAGAAAGAGTCAGAATTTTCTTATTTGCATCAAAATGGTTTAAATCAATTAATATTGGGATTTTGGAGTAATTATGTTCCTTAAATTTATTTGAGAAATGATATTTTAAGAATTTTAAGAAATAGGACTTACCTATTCCAGAGGGTCCTTTAACCAAAATAATATTCTCATCTAGTTTATCAAAATTGAAAAGGAATTCCTCTAAGTTAAATTTGGGCTTTATCCATGAATCCCCATAAATTATATTATAAGGATAGCTGTAATTAAAAGTGGGTTTCTCTTCATCTCCTAGTGAGAAATTGAAAAGGCTATAATCAACGATTAACGGTAATTTTTCACCTAAGCACCATACAAATTCATCGATTTTAACATTCTTCTCGATATACTCCTCAAATCTATCAAGTGTTGAAACGGAACCTAATGAAATTATAGCTTCTCTTGAATTATGCATCAAATCATGCTTGTATTTAGATATTTCATGTTTCCAAAATTCATCATTAATTTCTTTAACTTTATTAGCAAGATCATTAGGGAAATGTTCAACTTTTACATTTTTCATTCTTAAATAAGTCTCACCCCTTCCTGAAATCTCAGGATTTGGATCTATAATACCAATCCAAACTTCTTTTATACCGGCATCAACTATTCTTTCAGCACATGAGGTTCTTCTTGAAGATCGTCTAGTGCATGGTTCAAGAGTAGTTATTAAAATACTATCTTTAATATCAAAATTTTGGCATTTCTTCTTGATTAATGTATATTCTGCATGATCCCCCTCTTCCAATTCTCCCCTATAAGCTGTTTCCACGATTTTATCATCTTTGATAAGCACCGCACCCACAAAGGGACTAGGTATATCTTTTTCACTTTCTGATTTTTTTGATATTTCTATTGATTTCTTAATGCCTTTAACTATAATTTCAGGAATTCTTCGATCTTCAGTCATTGTACATGTGAACCTTAGATTATAAATTGCTAATAATAATAATTTTTACTTTGTCGTTCATCTTTTCTTATTAAGTTTCTTATAAGATTATTAACCATCCTTTAACAAATTCTTTTTCTTAGTTTTAAAGTCATACTTTTGATAATCTGTTTATAAAGGGTAATTTTTTATGTTTGATTGTGTTATTTATTCAAATACTTGATTAAGTAAAACTTAAGAAAAATCACGTGCGAGAAAGACCCAAACCTCGGATTTTTCACGTTTACCCTGGTGAAATGGTTAAAAAAAAAGAGTGAAATATCGCAAGTTCTAAGAAGTAAGACCTTAAAGAGATTTTAGAGTTTCGAGAAAAATGAAGGATTTGAACATACGAAAAGCACTAATTGATGATGCAAAAGCAATTTCTTCGATATGGAAAGTTATATGTGCTGAAAAAATTTATACTGCGATTAATAATCCTTTTACATCTGAACAAGAGAGAACTTATATCGCCCAACTTTCCGATCGAGAAGGGATTTTTTTAGCAGAGATTAAAAAACGAATAGTAGGATTCCAATCTTTAGATCTATGGGCAAAATATACAAATTCGTTTGATCATGTTGGCGTTATTGGTACTTTTATCCTTCCTAATTGGAGGAGAAATGGAATTGGAGAACATTTGGCACGCTTCACAATTAATTTTGCTAGATTGAATCACTATGAAAAAATTATTATTTATGTTCGAGGGAGCAATAATAATGCACAAAATTTCTATAAAAAATTAGGATTTATTAAAAAAGGAGTTCTAGCTAGACAAGTTAAGTTAGATGGGAATTACGATGATGAGATATTTATGGAATTATTCCTGTAAAAATAAAAATTCAATAATTTTACAATAGATAATTTAATAACTCCTCATTATTAGAGTAAAACTGCCGTGCAATAAAATATTTGGTCCATAAGATAAATCTATAACTACATTTCTCTAAATCTTCAATCTCATTAAGAGTAAACTCTTTCAAAGCTCTATTAACCTCAATGATATATTTTCCCTCTTGTAATTTATTTTGTTGTATATCAATTTGACTATGAGCTGAATGTATTCTGACATCTTTCAATTGTATGAAAACCCATCTTTCGAATAAATATTTAATTGAAAAAAAAATTTTAGCAAATTTAGGATTATCTAAATAGTCTTTAAGCCAAAATTCTAAACCTTTATAATATTTTGGACGGTAATAAAGAAGAGTAGGCGACTTTTTTTTAGAAAAATACCATGAAGGTAATCTCATTGAGGTATTATCTAAAATATCAAATAACCCAAGGAGTAATCCTACAACATATCTTATTGTCTCATAGTGATTTTTAATTGTGCTGATATAACTTTCTACTTCTTGTTTAAGCCTTCGTGGAATCTTCAATAGCCTATTTGTTTTTTCCTTTACTGCTGATAAGGTTGAACCAAAATATTCAAAAACTTTCATTACTTCTGTTTCGCCGTTTTGGAACTGTTTAAGACCATCTAGTATTTCCTCGTCCATAAGCATTTTAGAAGTTAACCTTCTCCCTTCAGGGATTGTAAGATTATTGATAGCCAGAATGTGAAGAAATCTTGAAATCAGAATATTTGTTTTTTCTTTATCTTTATTTCTTGCATTTTGTATCAGGATCTCCAAATCTTGGAAGAATCTTATGTTGTGGTTGTCAAGTATTCCCTGAAAGATTTCGTCGTAAATCTCAGCATTTACAAAATCTAATAAAAGTTTAGGTAATATTATAGTTATTAGGTTCTCAAAAGATTCGTTGATTTTTTCATTCGTAAGAACTTCTTGTAATTTCATATTATCAAGCAATCCAAATTTTTTTGCACCTTTTTTAATCAAATCTATGAGATCTTTGATTGCATCATTATCTTCTTTCATGATTATATGAGGATCTATCCAAGGATTTATGAGATGTTATTACTAGATAGAGAGCCTAATACTCTTAAATATTTACATATATAGTTTTTTTGAACATTTAATATTTAGACAGAACCGTTAAGAATTTCGAATGCTCCTCTAAAACTGGAGAAAATGTTGATAAGTTTTTGATTTTTTAACGAGATCTATAATAAAATTTGAAGGTTATGCTTAATTATTAAAGAAAGGGAAGTATAAATTTTACGCGAGTAAAAGTATGTTTTATGTGCCGTGAATATGCACTTCTTCTTGAGGATAATTATATCAATAAAGAAAAATTGGAAAAGTTTGATTCGTTACATTCTGGCCATCCCGTTCAGGTTGTAAATGAAGAAGAGTTAGAAAATAAAAAAGAATGGAAACTATTTTTAGGAAAATAAGAAGAAAAAGGAGATAAAAATGAATAAAGAAATTGTTTTATCTCTAATCAATGCCTTGAAAACGCTAAAAAGTATAATGATTAACCATAACAAAACATTTAGGGATTACCTAGATTTTCGATCATTGATTATGATGAATAGAATTCTATATCAAGGAGAGAGATTTAAAAAAATAACTGAAGATATAAATTTATTAATGAAAAAAGCTCTTCGTCAAAAAGATTTCGAATCATACTTAGAAAATTCAAACAAAATGCTAAGAGATTTATTA
>SDBS01002859.1_pt1 | contig 17063 bp, 17 predicted proteins | sample 2277091 | NCBI WGS metagenome assembly SDBS01 (sample SAMN10404972, study PRJNA504765) | marine sediment metagenome | isolation source: marine sediment core GS10_PC15, 163 cmbsf | place: Arctic Ocean: Southern Knipovich Ridge | collected 2010 | reverse complement strand
TTCGACGATAATCTTGGGACTATAATCTTTAGGATCGGTCGGTCTTGAAGATAAGTTGTAGCCACGTAAATCAAAGGCGAATACCTCGTGATCTTTACTGAACTCCGCTATATAATTTCTCCATTGAAACCATCCAAGAAAGGTTCCGTGCCAGAAAACAATTGGATCCCCTTTCCCGTCCCTTATATAATGCATCCGGATGCCATTAACCTCAGCATATTCATGTTTCAATGTTAATAACTCCTTGAATTTTAAAGTTTTTAGCAATATTGCTAACTTCTAAACTAATATTATAACATATAATATAGAATTTTGTGTATTATATTTAATAAGAATAAATATGAATTAGATTCTTAATTTTTATTAATCGAATCTCAATCAATTTATAAGAAAAAAAAATTTAACTACCCTAACAATCGTTTTACTATTCTTGGTAGATTTAATTCATAAACATGAAAGATTTAGAATTACAAAGAAAAAGTTTACCAAACGAACCTGGAATTTATTTTTTTAAAGACAATAACAATAAAATAATTTATATTGGCAAAGCTCGAAATCTTAGGAAGAGAGTTTCACAATATTTCTTAAAAACTAGTTATATTGACCCTTATTATGAGGAAAAAATTAAAAATTTAGTAAAAAGAATAAAATCAATTGAATATATCGTCACTGAGAATGAAAAAGAAGCGTCTATACTAGAAAATATTCAAATTAAGAAACACTTGCCACGCTTTAACGTTATTATGCGTGATTCTAAATCCTACCCTTGGGTTGGGATATTTTATTCTGAAGAGTATCCAAGAATAAAAATATTAAGAAATCCCCAATGGTATTCCCAGGAGAACCTCTTTCTTGGACCCTACACAGATAAGAAGGAGATACGAAGAATTTTAAGGGATTTAAGGAAAATTTTTCCCTATTGCTCATGTACAAAAAAAATGAAAAAATCGGAAAGACCATGTTTATATTTTCAATTAAAACTATGTCCTGGACCCTGTATTAGTGCTATTAGTAAAGAATTATATCTCGAAAATATAAAGCAAATTGAATTGTTTTTGAAAGGTGAAACCAAAGAACTTAAAAATCAAATTAAGCAAAAAATGGGCAATGCCTCTAAAGATCAAAACTTTGAGGTGGCCGCATTTTGGAGAGATAAACTTGAAGCAATAGATCATTCAACAGCCAGTCAACATGTTCTTTTAGATCAAGAAGTAAATAAAGACATTATTGGATATGATAGCGATAAGAATTATGCTGCCTTAGTTATTATACACATTCGTGAAGGTAAAATCTCAAATAAAAGTTCTTTTGAACTAGATTTAAGAGAAAAGTTGAATTTAGATGATGAGATATTCATTTCCATCTTGGAACAATATTATCAAGATCTTAAATATACCCTCCCGGATGGCATTATCATACCTAAAATGATTGAAGGAATCAGACTTTTAAATGAAGTATTAAAGGATATTAAGAAATCAATCCAAATTAGGACACCATTAGCCGATGAAATTGGATTAATGCGCATCGCTTCTAAAAACGCCCTCGTTATATTGAAACAACAAAAAGATATTGAAGAATTTAAACAGAAAGAAGTCGACCAAATGAAAAAAACTCTAGAAAAAGCAAAAGAGGTTTTAGATCTACCAAATGTTCCGAGAATAATCGAAGGATTTGATATTTCAAACATCGAAGGTCAAGACGCAACTGGCTCCATGGTATATTTTCTTGAAGGAAAACCATATAATAAATACTATAGACATTTTAAAATAAGGTCCAAATCCTCACCAGACGATGTGGCGATGATGAAAGAGGTTATGATGAGAAGATATACTTATTTATTAGAAAATGATTATGAATTACCAGATTTGATTCTAGTTGATGGTGGAAAGGGGCAATTAAATGCAGGAGTATCAGTACTTAAAGAATTAAGCATTGAAGGGATTCCTATCATCGGCCTTGCTAAAAGATTAGAAGAAATATTTGTTCCGGGAAAAAAAGATTCAATAATTTTACCGAAGAATTCTTCCCTACTAAAATTATTTCAAAGAATTAGAGATGAAGCTCACAGGTTTGCTGTAAGGTTACATAAAAAACAAAGACAGAAAAGGATGGTGGGCTCTATATTGGATGATATTAAAGGTATTGGGCCTGCCACGAGAAATAAACTTTTAAAACATTTTGGGAGTTATGAAGGGGTGAAAAATGCTACTTTAGATGAACTAACAAAGGTAGTTGGGAAGAAAACAGCTGAAAATATAATTAAAAATATAAAATAAAAAGTAGATATATATTTAAAATATCAGAAGAAAACAAGTGAATAGATTAAATGGCAGGAAACCGAAAAAAACCATTATTATTTGAAAAATTTCCAGATCTCGAAGCAAACATTCCTTGGATTAAACTTGCTCCTTTAAGAACCCCTATTATAAATCTTACTCATCTCCAAGAAATGTTAGGTTTAGATTCTCTTTGGCTTAAACAAGATAATCTTACTTCTCCTATTTACGGAGGTAATAAAACTCGTAAACTCGAGTTCCTTCTTGCTGACGCTCTAGAAAAAGGATGTACGAATGTAATGACAATAGGCGCTATTGGCTCTAACCATTGTGTTGCAAATGCCGCTTTTTGTAATGAACTAAATTTAAAGCCTGTGTCCGCGCTAACTAACCAACCAATAAATATTTATGTTCGAAATAATTTGCTACTTGAATTGTATTTTAAAGCTGAGATTATCTATTCTCCTGACCGTGAGGGCATTCAAAACAAGATAGAATCGAAATTAAAAAATAATACTGGTCTTTACTTTCACGGACCAGGAGGAAGTACTCCTCTTGGAATATTAGGTTTTGTTAATGCTGCACTAGAATTAAAAGACCAAGTTAATAACGGAGACATGCCTGAACCAGACATTATTTACACCGCATGTGGCTCTATGGGAACTGCAGCTGGATTAACTTTAGGGATTAAAATGGCAGGATTAAAAACCATCATTTATGGCATTAAAGTATCTCATTCACCTAGTATTGATGGAATTATTAGGTTGGCAAATAAAGGCTGGAAACTTTTAGTAAAAAATGATAAAAAAATCCCCAAAATAACATATGAACATTTAAAATTAGATGGTGGATATTTTGGGGACAATTATGGAAAACCAACTAAAGAGTGCCTTGAAGCTATTAAATTGCTCAAAGAGATGGAAAACGTAACTCTTGAACCAACTTATACAGGAAAAACAATGGCAGGTTTAATTGGAAATGCCCAAAAGGAGAAATTAAAGTTAAAAGATAAAACAATTTTATTCTGGAACACCTACAACAGTCGAGATTATTCGGAAATCTTGAATAAAATGGATTATCACGACTTACCTAAGGAACTCCATTGGGTTTTTGAAAAACCAGATTTAAAAAAATAGAAGATCTACATTCTAAATATTAAAAGATGTTTAAAATAAGAATAAAGATTTATTCTCCCCAATCTTCTTCAGTGAGCTCAGCAACTTCTAAAGTAATGGAGTCTCCATCAATTTTAGTAATTTCTAAATCAACCCCACAATCAGGACACGGAATAACTTCTCCTTCTATAAAGATGGGAAAAATATTAATTACTTGCTTCTTTTTAATGTCTCGTTAGTAAAATGATATCTCAACATTATCATCATTTACAATATCCTTAATTTTGTCAACAATTTCTTTTTTCTGTTCCTTATCTATAGAAAAAACATAATAATTGGCAGGAATTCTCGCTACAGAATAAATCTGAACAGAATCTGGTTTTATCTTTTTAATTGCTTTAGCTAAGTTTGTTATATTTATGTCATTGCTATTAGGGATAAAATCCTCTCTATATGAATTATAGATTAGGCTTTGAATTGCTAACTTATGAGATTCTGGCATTTCTTTTTTTAATTTGACAAGAGATTCAATTATAGTATCAATTTTAGGAGTTTCTCGATGTGGGTTATTTGCTCTTTGAAAATCTTCAGGTGTGGCACCATCTAATTTTGCTAATACTAACTCAAATTGCTTTACCTCTTGCCTAATTTCATCTAAATATAACGTACTAGAATTGGTAAAGAGAGTAATTATTGGTTTCCTGTCAGTCCATTTTATTTCTTCTCTAACTCTTAAGGTAATCTTGAGGAAATCCAACAAGTTACTATTCAATGTCGGCTCACCATTATAGCCCGTAAAACTCAAGCTATTTAAATGGGGGACATATTTTAATATATCTTTTAGCTCGTTTCTAAAGCTTGGTGAAGGAGGTAAATTTACCCTATATCTAGGAGAAACTAACTCATCAGTTTTCCCAATTTCACAATATACACAATCGTAAGTACAAATTTTATAATTGGATAAAATATTTATACCTAATGAGAGTCCTAATCTTCTTGATTGAAAAGGACCATAAGTGTAAATTCTTGGCATTATTATGTTTTAATGATGAATAATATCTAGAATATCTAACAATCTTAATCTACCTTTCCTAAAAAGCCTTGTTTGTATGCAATATTAAAATCTTCTAATGTTGAAATGTCAGGATTCATTTCTAAAAACAAAAGAACTGTCTCTGTATTTGCTCCAAAAAATAAGCGTTTAGATATACTATTATGATGGGCAGCACTAACTAAACTATACCCAACTGTTATATATGTCTTAACAGGATCTTGTCCGCGCCTATGAGCTCTAATTATAAAAGGATTTTTTTTTATAATCTCTTGCTTTCTTTGAAGCATATATGGCTTTTAAGTGATGAGAGTGGGATGGTTTATAGATTACATCAGAACAATTTTAGAATTGGGTTAAGAGTTAATTTTTCTGTAAATATAGGAAAAAAATTTTAATTAAACATTATTTATCCATCCTATTAGCATGGTTTCAGAAACCGGAAGAAAATCATCTAAATGCCTAATGATAATTTTATAATTAGGGACTAAATCTTGGATATAGTCCATTGTATGAATAAATTGCTCAGCGTTATGGTATATAGATATTATTAAGACGGGTTTAAATTCTTTTATTGTTCTTTTTGCACCTTTTAATGTTTCCAATTCATGCCCTTCCACATCAAGTTTAATTAAACCAACATCTAGATTATTGTCAAAAACAAATTTATCTATTGAGGTAATTTGAATTTGGGATTCGCTTTTATCATCAGTAATGTATGACATCCCTCCTAATTCTACAAAATTCATAAAGTCATCTTTGGCATCGACACCCATTTTAATAGGAATAACTTTCTTTAAATTATTTAGCTTAATAGTATTCAAAATAAAATTATAATTCACTTCCAGCGGTTCGAATGAATAGATTTTTTTCGGATTATAATATTTTTCAAAAACTAATGCTGATCCACCAATACCTGCTCCACAATCAAGAAAATCTTTATCTTTCAGGAAATTTTAGGGTCTCCTCGGATAAATAGACTAAACCATGTTTATAACCATGTACAGATTGTTCATAACTATTTTCATGTAATTTATGATGTGTGAAAGAATTCATTACTTCTAAGTAGTCCATAATTTGTTCTTCTTTATTTAAAAGGTCTTGAAGCAAATCTAAAAAACTATGTTTATTGATAAATTCAACATCATTAATTACCGAGGTTACTACTTCCTTACTTTTACTGTCTAATTTGTTAATGAAATTATTGAGAGAAGTTTGATTATCCAGTAAATAGTTATAAAACTCACCCTTATAAAAACCATAGTTAGTCTTTAGAATAACTTTCCATTTTCTTAAAACTTCTTTATCTTGCTTAGAAAAATTCCCTTTTTTTAAGAATTCTGTTAATACTTTTCTCTCAAGTTTACTTTGCTCTCTATCGGTCCAAAGTTGTCCACTACTTTTCAATTTTTTATCACAAAAATGTTAACATTGAATTGAGGTTTTATAATCAAGTTTAATATATAAATGTATTATGGCTATTTTTTTACATATTGAGTTTTAAAAAAGTTCAAAAATGTATATATTAAATTAAACAGGAAGTATATCGATGAGGCAAAGTGTAAATAATAAATATTTAACTTACTTCTTTGTATATAAAATTCGGTTTAATCCTAATACTATTTCAAAACTAAAAAAGGTAAGAAATTTATTTTAATTTAATTTTTAATGACTAAAGATTTTTTAAGATTTAAAAAAGTGAATAAAATGGCTAGTAAAGATTTAATTTATCGTCAACTACAAAAGGTATTAGATGAACGCCTACCAGTAGGATTTCCTGCAACAGATTCTGGGATAGAAATTCGTGTATTGAAACATCTCTTTACACCTAAAGAGTGTGAAATTGCTATATATTTAACCATCATTCCAGAACCGCTAGAAGAAATTCATAAACGAGTAGTTAAAAGCGGAATCTCAATAAACCTAAACGAGTTGGAGGAGATTTTGGATGAATTGGTTAAAAAAATGGTGATTTTAAGCGAAAGTCGATTAGCTGACAAACCAGTTAAACACTATTCATTAATGCCATTTGCGATTGGGTTTTACGAGACTCAGCTGGATAAGCAAACAAAAGAATTTGCCTCTGATGCTTATGGATATTTAAATGAAAAATTTTATCAGGAATTTCATCGTAAGGATGTACCAGCTCAAATGCGTACGATACCTGTAGAGAAAAGCCTTACACTTGAGCATAATGTAGCTACATATGATAATATTAAGGAAATAATAAAGACGAAATCCGGAACAATATCAGTAATGGATTGTGTATGCAGGCAATTTAAAGATCTTATGGAAGAGCCTTGCAAATTAGGAGATATCCGTAATTGTTGCATCAGTTTTGATGATTCTGCTAAACACTTACTTGAAGAATTTCCCTCAGCAAGAAAAATTTCCAAGGAAGAATTAATTGAACTTCTGGATAAATGTCAAAAAGCAGGTTTCGTTCTTCAACCGTTTAATGTTCAAAATCCTTCAGGTATATGTGCCTGTTGTGGATGTTGTTGTGGTGTATTGCAAGGTGCGAAGCAATATCCACGCCCAGCTGAATATTACTCGTCAAATTTTTACGCCCAATCTGATCCAGAGCTATGTAATGGGTGCGAGACTTGCCTTAATCGCTGTCCGATGGAAGCTATTACAATGGTAGATGATAAATCCATAGTAGATTTAGATAGATGCATAGGATGTGGAAACTGTGTTCCTACTTGCGGAATGAAAGCTATGTCACTCCGAAAAAAGGAAAAAGAGATTGTTCCCTTCGAAAATACTGATGCTTTATATCAGGAAATCATGAACAAAAAGATAGGTTAAGAACATAAAAAATGATGGGGAACAAATTTTAAGATATCTTTTTTATACTTCTAAAATTTTTTTTATGAAATCCTTTATAGCTTGATTTACTTCCTCGGATTTTTCAAGCATAACTAAATGACCTGCTTCATCTATTATAACTAATTCAGAATTTTCTATATTATCATTGAAATACATAGCATATTTAGGAGGAGTTTGCTTATCATCCTTACCACAGATAATTAGGCAAGGAATTTTGATTAAGTTCATTTTGTCCATAACATCAAATTTATCACAAATTGACAAATCAGCATATATTGCTTCTTTGTCGGTTTTTGATACTTCCTGTATATAGTAATCGGTTATTTCCTTTGGTGTTTTCCGATAAAAAGCTCCCATTGGAGATATATTCAAGTATTCTTGATAATTATTTTTCAATATATCAAAAGTAGATGGAAGCACTCGTAATCTAGCACCAGTCCCTATTAAAACTAAAGCAGAAACCTTTTCTGGATATATAAAATAATAGGATTGAATAACTGCCCCTCCCAAAGATTGACCTGATAACATCACTTTTTTTAGATTCAAACTATCTATTAGAGCGTTAAGTACATCAACATACAATTCAAGTGAGAGTTCTGAAAATTTATCAGACTGAGCATGCGACGGCAAATCAATAGCTATTTTACTGGAAATTCCATCAAGGTCATTTAACTGATGTTTCCAAAGATTTGAGTTACCCCCCGAACCATGTATAAAAATAATCGCTTTTTCTGATTCATTTCCCTTAATTTGATAAAAAATTTTCTTTTCCTTGTAGTTAAAAAATGGCATAATTCAGACTTATTTCAAGTTGATGACAAAGTTAACAAAATATGATGCACTAGTAAAAGCAAAGTTAAAAATAAAATTTCTTAAAATTTAATTTATTTGACATCCAATAATATAATAGTGATTAAAAATGACAGATGTGTTTATAGTTGATACAAAACAGGGTGTACAATCCGCAGTTGAAGAAGTGTTTTCACACCTAGAAAAATCTGGTTCTATTTTAAAAAGCTCGAAAGAAGTGTATATTAAAGTAAATGGTATTGATTATAAAAAACATGCTTATACATCTCCTGAAGTACTAAATGCTGTAATAGAATACCTAAATAACCTCGGAGCAAAAGTCTTTGTAATGGAAAACTCTACGCAGGCAAATATGACTCGTGTAGTTTTTGCAATTACGGGATATAAAGAAGTATGTGAGAAGCTAGGAGCTAAGATCATATATTTAGATGAGGAAGAGACTAAATCTTTTGAGTTCAAGGGTAAACCTTCTGTAGTAGATGATCCCAAAGGTTATAATTTGAAGAATTTTAGGTTGCCAGAGACAATCGTAAAAATTATGGATAACCGGGGCTCAATAACATATGTTAATTTACCAAAACTTAAAACGCATTCTATGGCGAGAGTAACGCTTGGCATAAAGAATCAATGGGGATACCCACAACACGAGGACCGCGGCAAAGATCATAATTATAATTTACACTCAAAATTAGTAGATGTGTATGAATACATAAGACCGGATATTACAATCATCGATGGCATTGAAGGAACTATCCATGGACATTACCCCCCTACTGCTTTTGAAGATAGATTAGTTAAACAATTTAATATACTCATTGGAGGGAGAGATACCTTAGCCGTTGATGTTGTTGGTGCAAGAATCTTTGGGCTAACATTAAATGAAGTTCCTCATTTAAAAATAGCTTATAAGCGGGGATTAGGTGAAGGGGATCTAAGTAAAATTAATGTTATCGGAAAAAGCTTAGAAGATTACAAGGAGAAATATGAATGGAATTTGCTGCAAGAGTTCCCTGATGATGTTAAGATCATAAAGGGGCGAGATATGGTTTGTTTAGAAGGTTGTCAAAATAATACATTGGCAACTTTACAAGTATTTGCATACGATTATCCAGAAAAATTTAAAGGAGGTTGGTTTATAGTCATGGGAAAAGGACATAACAACGATATTGTAGATCTGCTAAAATCAGAGGGATATAATAGAGGTCTAGTGGTTGGGTATTGCGCAATAGATGAAGTTGGTGAGAAGCTTAGATATGCATTTGGCAAGAGAAAAGTATTTTTTTCAGGAGATTGTAATAATTTAGCTGAAACTGTTAAAGCTGAATTAAAATTGTCAAAAATGACTGTATTTGACTTAGTACCTATATCAACTGATGAACTTATGTCCCTTGTTGATGTTGCTCAAAAAAAAGGTAGCACAGCGTTAACTCCATTATAATAACGGTATAAAATTTGCATATACAATTCTTTAAATTAAAACTATCCAAAACAAATTTTATACGAAAAATAGTATAAATATTTCTAATTTAAAAATTATTTCGAATATTGATATTTTTGTCAAGAATAAAATACTGTAGAATCAAAATCTATATATATTATAAAGGAAATTATTAATAAGATAATTTTCAAAAAAAAAACATCTATTACAACTATTTTCGTAATTAAGAATGGATACTTCTTTTAAGCTTTCTGAAATTAAGGACTTTTTATCGATTTCTGATGATAAATTTGATTTAAATCATACAATTAACGCTTGGTCCGATGATAAAAAATTACTCGTCTTAAATAAAGTTTTGAGCTTTATTAATCACTTTTCTATGTTTAAAGATTCGAAACCGTTTATGAACTCAGTTTATATCTGTGTTAAAAAGACACTGGAAATTGAGGCTGACATAGATGATTATGATGAGTTATTAATTAAAAATTCTATTATGCGATTTATTCAGGAATACATTTCTTATTCTAATTTATCTCAAAAGGAAGCAATTTTAAATTTTATTGCGGATTCCTTTGGTGTATTAAAGCTCCAACCATTAATCATTAATCTCGGTTTGTTATTAAAACCTATGTACAAAGATGAGGAATATCTCAAAAAACTTCAGAGTTGTGAAGAGATTGAAGTTAGTTACATGTGCAACGATGAAGACGAAATAGAACTGAAGAAGCAAATTGATAATTGGCTTGAAGCTCGAACTATTTCTTTAGATAGTCAAGATAATTTGAAGATAGAATTAAAACAAATTTATGACAATATAATTGTACAATTTAATATCCCAAAAGAATCAGAAACTTATTTAACGCTATTAAGAGAAGTTAATGAAATGCTAGCTATGAGATTAACTGTGTTAAGTCTTATGGATATGGATGATTCACTTGAACCTATTCCAATTCAAAAATAATAGTCATCTTATTCTATTCCTCTACGTTTATTTATTAAATTTGAAATGTCAAAATTAATATATTACAATTCTCATAATTATAGTTAGAAAAATTTTTTTTAAGAAGAGTGAATACTATGGGAGAAAAAGAAATTCCATTAACTCCGGAAGAAATAGAGAACCACAAGAAAATAGTAGAAAATCTTTACTCGAAAAAAAAAGACGAGACTGAAGAATATCTTAAAAGCACTGAAGAACAGAGGAAGAAAGCCTTTGAAGAAAGTAAGTTAGAGGTTTCAAAATTAATTTCTAATAAGGCATTTATGATTGATCAGAAAAAGCAACAAGAAGCAAAACTTAAAGGTATAGGGAAACAAGTAGATATTGCTAAAAAAGGGGAAGATATATCTAAATCTATTGAAGAAAAAGCTTTCATTATTGATAAAAGGAAAAAGCAAGTTGAAGAGCTAAAAGATATAGGAAAACATGTCGATATAGAAAAAACTGGGCAAGCAATCAACAAACAAATCTCAGAAAAAGCATTCCTCATAGACCAAAAAAGAAGAAAAGATGCAGAACTTAATGAATTAGAAGAAACTGTAGACATAAGAAAAACTGGAGAAGTTATCAACAAAGGAATCTCAGAAAAAGCGTTTTTAATTGATCAAAAAAAACAACAAGAAGAAAAACTCAAAGGTATAAGCAACAAGGTAGATATAACAAAAACCGCAGGAGAGATTTCAAAATTTATTGAAGATAAAGCATTTATGATTGATAAAAAGAAGGAGAAAGTGGAAGAATTAAAAAATTTAGGTACTCAAGTAGATATCGAAAAAGCTGGACAAGCGATTAATAAACAAATATCGGAAAAAGCATTTTTAATGGACCAAAAAAGAAATAGAGATGAAGAACTTAAAAAATTGGAAGATATTGTAGACATCAGAAAAACTGGTGAAGAGATCAATAAGCAAGTTTCTGAAAAAGCTTTTTTAATCGATCAAAAAAAGCGTCAGGAAGAGAGACTAAAGGGTATTGGTACTCAAGTTGATATTACAAAAACTGCTCAGGTAATTTCTAAATCTATTGAAGAGAAAGCTTTTATGATAGATAAAAAGAAACAACAAGATGAGGATTTAAAGAGTTTAGGAAGTCAAGTAGATATCGAAAAAGCCGGACAAGCGATTAATAAGCAACTATCGGAAAAAGCATTCTTAATGGACCAAAAGCGACAAAGAGATGAAGAACTTAAAAATTTGGAAGATATTGTAGATATTTTAAAAACTGGTGAAGAGATCAATAAGCAAGTTTCTGAAAAAGCTTTTCTAATCGATCAAAAAAAGCAACAGGAAGAAAAATTAAGAAATATTACCAGCCAAATTGATATTGAGAAAAAATCGGGGGAAATTTCCAAATCTATTGAAGAAAAAGCTTTTATGATTGATCAGAGAAAGAAACAAGAGGAAGACCTTAAAGTTATTAGTAGATCTGTTGATATCGAAAAAACGGGGGATTCTATTAATACAGTAATATCTGAAAAGGCATATATGATTGATAAAAAGCGAGAAAAAGATTTTCAAAGAGTGGATTTAAAACCTGATATTGATGGTGCTGCTAAAAAAATCGAAAAATCTGTAGCTGAAAAAAGTTTTATAATTGATAAAAGGAAAGAACAAGATAAAGAGCGTGTAAGTATAAAAACTGATATAAAGGAAATAGGAGAAAAACTTGAACCAGCAATTGAGAAGATTGAACAGAAGAAGAAATTTGGTGATGTCACACCTGAAAGTCAACCAACTAAAACTGACATAGAGAAATGGTTGGAACAAGTACAGAAGTTCAGAAAAAGCGTCTAAAATTCTAAATATTTAATTTTTTTGAAATTTTTCATTATAAATCCATTTTAAAATTAACAAGTGAATTTAATCGAAATTTATAATTCATTATTGCGGGAGTAATGAATCCATTAAAATGATTAATCTCATTTTCAAAGCGATCATAAAAATCTTGAATTATTTCATGTAGCATGCTTCTTTCTATTTTTATGTCCGTTTTTTTAGTAATTCCTATACATAAGAGTCGTCCTCTCTTCTCATACAGTATCCTGGTATCGTTAAAATTGATCTCTTGAATTTCCTCATATTGATTCCTTTTGATTTCTCTAATGAACATGTTAATCGCATTTAAAAATCCACTTATTAAGTCTCCATCAGTTTCTGATAAACCAAAATCCCCTGAGTACCCATTAGAGAATTTTTTACTTACCAATAAAGCTCCTGTTAAACTATCGATAAAATAAATGGCATGAAATCTATTATTAGTAAACCTTAGGTGCTCTTTAAATCCAAATGAATTATCTTGAATCTTCCCATTCATATTTTTAATAAGGTGATTATTCCACTTTAATGACATAAACGATCCACTTTAAGTAGTTATAATATAAAATTCTTCAACCATTTCTATTTAAATTAGAACTTTATTGTTAAATAAAACTGATTTTCATAAAAAAAATAAGCAATATCGAAGTAATATTGTAGTATTATGATGGATTTTCCTCTTGTCTACCTTCAATGCAAAATATTATCCTCAGTTTAACTTTAAATTTTATCCTCTTCGAAATTTTTTTCGATTTAAAAAATAAATAAATAATAAATTAAATAATAAGATTTTATAGATTATCAATAAAATATTAAAAACATTGATGAGTATGGAAAAAAAAAACTCTGAAGTATCAAATAACAAAATTTCTACGGGGTTAATCATATCTAATGAGAATTTTAAAAAGAATCCGATGCTTCCCGCAGAAATTAAAGAAGTAATTACTAACACCCTTTATTACTTGTTAATATTTATTTCCCGTGAGGACGTTATAAAAATCAGTTGCTTCCCATCTAAAACTAACAATATAAAAAAAGTTCTTATAAAACTAAAAGAATTCTCACCTGAACTAGTTAAGGGCATATCAACTGTTTTAAAAGAATTGAATTTAAGTAAGGATATCTTACATACAACGGGGTTGTGTTATGAAATGGAAAATTGTTTTTATGAGACTTATTTGGTTGGTGATGATTTAATGCCCATTGAACAAGTTAAAGAAAAATTTATGCAAATACCAAAAGTAATTAATGTCGAGGTAGAAGATATTCCAATATCAAATTGAATTAATGAAATTATTTATTTTTAATGAAATTATTAATAAAATTATTGAGTAGATAAATAAAGAAAAGTGGCTACCATTAGTAATAAAAAGATTCCACCACCCCCTCAACTACCTCCCACAACTTTTAAAATTAAGGAAAATTTTTGTCTTTTTCATAAAGGGGAATTAAAAGGGAAGGATGCATATATTTGCCCTACTTGTAAAACAACCTATTGTATGGAATGTGCAAAAACTGCTAAATCTGAGGGTAAAAAATGTGTAAAATGTGGTCAGTTTGTAATGTTTTAATAAACCTTTTTTTAATAAATCTTTTTTTTATGTTACACATTTTCCATTTTAATTAAGGATAAGGAACGCCACGTTTTCCAAAAAATTAGCCATATTATTATAAATATAAAAATAACTGTTGCAAACGTATACCACCCAATAAAGAGATCTCCGTATGGTGGTCTTAAAAAAGAGAATGGGATTCCAGCTATTGCAAATCCTAAGATATATCCGTAGCCCCAAAATCTATTTTTTATTCCGATTACTATTCCGGGAATGCTGGTAGTAAAAATTACCGATAAGAATGCCAATATTACAAAAATTGATTCAAAATTACCTTGTAGATAATATAAAATCATTAACATATTTATCCAAGAGATAATTGCTCCCACTATCATAAACACTATTGTACCAAATTCTATTTTTAATTCCTGATCTTCTTTTCCTACAGGATTTGTTAATCTTTTATCATTTTGATTTTGCATATTTACTACCATTCCAATACTATATTCTAATTATTAATTATTTTTCATGAAATTAATACTTTAAAAAACAGATAAAGATAAGTAATTTTAGTTAGGGAAGTTAAATATTTTCTATTTACAAATATGTTAAAAAGAATGATAACTGCTCAATTGCTTTTAACAAAATGACCAAATCCTAAATTTAAATTAATTGGACTAGAATCTTTATGCCCTAAATAATACCAATCAAATTTTTAAACATATTATAAATTATTTATTTGATGGAAAAATATTTGTACAAACAAATATTTATTTATTCATATAAAGTTTTATTTGAATTCAACTTGTGAGTTTTATGACTGAAGAAGTAATAAGAACAACTATGTCAATATGTCCAGAATGTATGGTTCAGATACCAGCCGAATTCTATGTTGACCCCAAAAATAATTACGTTATGTTACGTAAAACGTGTGAAGAACACGGTGAATTTAAGGATAAGATTTCAATTGATGCTGATGAATACAAATGGCAGATGAACTTTACAGATGAAATCGGTTCTACTACTAATATAACTACAAAACCCACTGATGTGGCCTCAGGAATTAAAGAGATTAAGCATGGATGTCCAAATGATTGTGGGCTATGTGAAAATCATAAAAGTGCTCCGTGCATTTGCTTAATTGATCTTACAAATCGTTGTAATCTTACCTGTCCTATCTGCTTCGCTAATGCTTCTGCAGCAGGATACGTCGTAGAACCAACATACGATGAAGTTGTTCAAATTTTGGAACATTTCAGATCAATGAAACCATTTCCAGCTGTTTTACTACAATTTGCGGGCGGTGAACCAACTCTCAGAAAGGATCTCCCTGAAATTATTCGAAAAGGCAAAGAACTTGGGTTTTCAGAGACAATGCTAAGCACGAATGGAGTGAAAATAGCAAAATCTGTAGATTATCTGCGATCCTTAATAGAAGCTGGTCTTGATACAATATACTTACAATTTGATGCTACGGACGACCCAGAAGTATGGAAAAAGATAAGAGGAGTAAATCTGTGGCCCATAAAAAAGAAAGTTATAGAAAATTGTGAAGAAGTCGGCGGAATCACTGTTATGTTAGTCCCCGTAATTGCTAAAGGTCTAAATGACAATCAAGTTGGCCCAATTATGGATTTTGCGAAAGAACATAATAAAGTCATAGGAGGCGTAGTTTTCCAACCCGTATCTCTATGTGGGCGAATCTCATTTGAAGAGCTGATGGATCTCCGCTATACTACAAGTGATTTAAAAGTAGACCTCAATAAAGCGACAAATAATGCAATTACTAAATTTTATCCGCTTGCATCGTCAGCCAAATTTACGAAACTTTTAGCATGGTTTGATAATATGCCCCCATGGTCTGCTGTAAGCCACCACGATTGCGGATTTGCAACAATAGCAGTTGTGAATGATAAGAATGAGTGGGAGCCTCTCGAGAATTATGTTGATGCTGTAGGCGTCGTTAAATGGGCTAACAAATGTTGGGATATGGTACAAGATAAAGAAATTCCTAAGCCTACAAGTTTATTAAAGGGCATTAATTTAGCGGATTATGGAAGTGTCGCTTCTACACTGGGAAAATTCATTGATGATATGACTAGTTTAGGCTATAGAAATATGATGAAAGCCTATTTCATGGCAGGTATGCTTAAGTATATGAAATTTACTAAAGTTTTGTCAAGCAAGACATTCCAATCTCTTATAAAATTAGTCGCTACTCCTAACTTAAATACTGCTGGAAACTTTTTCCTAACGAAAAACATGTTAATAAGTGCCATGCATTTCCAGGATGCTTATAACTTCGATTTAAATAGAGTTAGTCAATGTCTTGTACATTATGGCGTAATAGATCCTGATGATCATTCTAAAGTGATGATGATGCCTTTTTGCGCCTTTAACACTTTGCATCGTTCCCGTATAGAAAAGGCTTTGGCTATCAAAGGCCAAGAAGCAGAGAAGCCCGAAGTAATTCAGAGCAAAATAGAATCGTACATCGAAACAATAGAAAAATAATTTTTTTTAATTTTTATTTATTTAATTGGATCATAATCTCAATGAATCTTCTATTTACTCAAAACGATATAATTATGAGCTATTAATCGTTTATCTCTACCTGCGAGTAAGTGAATGTGTTTAATAGTTTTGAGGGATTCAGTGCTAAAATTATTGATGGGAATAAAAATCAGATCTCTATGCTTAATGCCGGCAAGAGAATAAAAATATTTTCTTGGAGGTTTTTTAGCTACAAATACAATATATCTCTGCTTCGAATAGAGGATCCCTGCTTTTAATAGTCTTTCAGCTTTATTTTTAGTATCCTTATATTCATAATCCATATAAGATGTGAAAACCTGTTCCATGGTAATAGGAGGAAAGATTGATAATAATCCTCCTATTTCTACATGAGAAATTCCTGGTCCGATTAAGTATTCTCCGGGATTTGTTGCATAAAACGTCATATCACTTTCTTTGTTATGTTCCGCCCACCATGTGATTTTGTAGGGATATTTTTCAACTTTTCCATCATCTTCATCGAAAATAACTATGAGTGTATCGATTTTTCCTTGAATTTGTTGTTCATTACGCACATAAATCTTTTTTTTAAAAGCCCAATTTCGTATAGTTTCTTTTATAGCGATACCATCCATTAGACTGGACTTAAATTCTTCAATT
>SDBS01002858.1_pt1 | contig 17065 bp, 12 predicted proteins | sample 2277091 | NCBI WGS metagenome assembly SDBS01 (sample SAMN10404972, study PRJNA504765) | marine sediment metagenome | isolation source: marine sediment core GS10_PC15, 163 cmbsf | place: Arctic Ocean: Southern Knipovich Ridge | collected 2010 | reverse complement strand
GCATTGGCGAAGGAATGAAATCACGGTCTGCCTTTCCTGTCAGGAATCCAAGACCGTGATTGTATCCCTCAGAGTATGTTCAGACACATTTTCTCGAACGGATCTCCTTTTTCGGCCACTACACGTCTTGCATACCAGATTGCAGGGCAAGGTTGCATCGGAATTTAGTACGGATATAGTTTTTCCACCTTACAGGAGGGACAACCCAAGAAGCGAGGACGTATCAAGCAAAGCCCAGCCAAGAACATGCTGGATCGTCTGCATGATCATAAGGAGGCTATGCTGGCGTTTATGCACGATTTTGGGGTTCCGTTTGATAATAATCAAGCGGGGCGGGACATCCGAATGATGAAGGTCAAGCAGAAGGTGTCTGGCTGTTTCCGCACTATGGAAGGTTCTGATAACTTCTGTGTGGTTCGCGGTTACATCTCAACAGCACGGAAAAATGAACAACGTGTTTTGGATGTTCTGCGATCAGCCCTTGTTGGCAACCCTTATTTGCCTGTGTTTGTTTTGTTACCAGGCTGAGTAGTTACTTTATTTTCAAGAGGTTAATAGTCTCTTTAATCGTTCTTCTACGTCGCTAGCAAATCGATTTATATGTTCCTGAATAAAAGAAGTTATTTTCATCTCAGGATCTTCAATGAGCGGTGTCAAATTCATTGAATAGACTAATCCATTAGCAATATCGGTGTCGTGAGTGGCAAAGTAGGTGGCATTTGCTCGTCTCCGCCCCAGAGTAGCGAGGTCATACCTTTTACCGCCACATATCTGTGAATCGAAAACTCCCAGAAGTGCCTCTTGAAGATTCTCGTGAAGCGAGGTGTCAAAAACAAATTTATCCGCATCTATCATCCAATCCAAATCCCGCCAAAGTTCACAACCATAAAGGTTCTTAGGGCGTACTGGCTCAGGTAAGTTTCTTATTGATTCGATTACCTTCAAAGCCACGCCAACATGTGTATCGTGCTTGTCTGCAAGGTTATGTGTATATACAATATCAGGCTTCGAAATGGAAAATATACGAGCTAGATCATCGACTGAATCTTTGTTTGATCCATCCTTAACATAGGAACTTGGGTAATTCAGTAGAATCAATGCACCATATTCCCCAACAACGGCGGCTTTCTTCTGCTCGATTGCTCGAACTGTCAACATGTCATCATCGGTGAAGTCTTTATACAGCCCAGCTCGAGGCGATCCCTTGCCATCGGTAACCACAATTCCTGTGAACCATTGATCATCCTGATGGAAACATTGCAATATTCCATCAATGGCCATGATCTCTAGATCGTCCTGATGGGCACCAATTGCCATGTGAGTTGTTCTCGAAAGTGCATCTCCTTTGTGGGAATTATCAGGGATAAATATTTCCGATTTACTATGTTTAAGCTTCATTATATCCTTGCCCTGTTTTGGAACTCTCGCTTTATTTATCCATTGTTTCAACTTGTTGAGGTATATATGGACGTAATGGATATTGATTGATGCAGAGATATTGTTGCCATTTTACATTCATTTGTTAGAAGGGTGGTTAGAATCTATCAACAATTTGCCTTTTTTATCTCAATATCCATTTGGATAGGACAGTTGCGATAAATAAATTTATGTATTGAAGGAATCAGAGTTTTTTCAAGGAAATCGTGTATAGAAACATTGGAGGAACCCATGAAATGATGTAAAATTCACTTTGTAAGTACAATGGACTTACAAAGTATAATCAATTATATGTCAATAATCAATGATTACAGATAGATTATTGGCCGAGAGAGAATAGCCGCCTAATAACACAGGTAAGAAAACCAACTTGTTTTTATATTCAAAGCATCTGGGTCATTTGCATGGCAATTATATTTATGAATCAATTTACAAAGGCCACTCAAGAAGGAACAAGGAAACATAATCAGCGATTAGTCTTTAAGACTATTTATGACAGTGAAGAAATTAGTCGGGTAGATATATCACGTATTACTGGCTTAACTCGCACAACAGTTTCTGACATCACTTCTGGTTTGATTAAGAATGGGCGTATAGAAGAAAGCAGAATAGCAAAATCCCGAGGAGGAAGACCGCCCATCTTATTAAAAATATCAGAGAACTCACGATACCTAATTGGCATTGATCTAGCGGATAGCGAATTTCGGGGAGCGGTTATTAATCTGAGGGGAAAAATCATCCATAGATACAACCTGCCTGTTTTTGAATGCAGCGGGGATGAAGCTCTTTCTTTGGTATATAAGCTAATTGATGAACTTATAGCTAAGGCAGATAGACCTATCTTGGGAATTGGAATTGGTACGCCAGGGTTGATGGACCCAAAGCAAGGTGTTGTATACGATGCCGTTAATCTGGGTTGGCACAACCTTCAACTTGGTGAACTACTTAGGGAAAAATACTGCCTTCCTATTTACCTTTCAAACGATTGCCAAGTTTCTGCGTTGGCTGAATTTACATTTACTAATAAGAATAGCGAAAATAATTTAGCGCTAATAAAAATTGGTTTAGGAGTTGGTTCTGGTTTTATACTCAATCGTCAACTGTATTATGGTGATAATTACGGCGCGGGGGAAATTGGACACGTAAAGATTGTCGAAGTGGGAGATCGTTGTCGATGTGGGAATTACGGCTGTTTGGAAACACTTGTTAGTAGTAACGTCTTTATAAGGAATGCCAGAAGAATTATGCAAGGGAATCGGGAATCAACGCTTAATAATTTAGTTGAAAAACCAGAAGATATTGACATGGATATCATACTCCAGGCGTATGAAGCAGGCGATCAGGACATTTTGAAACTTGTCAATCAGGCAGGGAAAAACTTGGGTGTAGCAATCACACATGTTGTGAGCATATTAAATATTAACAATATTGTAATAGCAGGAGATATAGCGAGATTTGGCGATGGCTTGACATTGGCCATAGAGAAATATGTGAATCAGGGAATTTTATCCAATTTATCCAAGGAGACAAGGATCTCCATCTCTAAATTAGATAAGGACATCGTTATATTAGGAGCATCTAGTATGGTTCTGAGTCATGAACTGGGTTTAGTCTAACCATAAAGAATGATAAACAGTGATAAAGGTTTTAATGTCGAATGAGCATTAATAAAAATTTGCTTATAAAACCCAAATTAGTCCCACCACTTGATGAAGCTTTCCGACCCGCTGCGCTTTTTCACCGAGAATTCCAAAATCGGATAGAAGGATCTAGGAATCGGGAATCTTTTGTGGTTGGCTTAGAACGGTCAGATGGAACAATTTCAAGGTTTGAGACTTATGTTTTCTCGGATGGTCGACGGTTATCACAAGAAAACTTGTTTATATGTGAGCGTTTAGTCAAATTTTTACTATGGCAACGCGGAGGTTGGAAATTATATTTGGGTGGGCCAAAGTATATTGGGGAATATATAGCAGAATGTTACCTTCCCAGTGGCAAGAGAGCTTTTGACACTACATTTATGGGCGAGAAGGTTTACCAAAAACCGCTTAAGGTGGAAATCTGTGAACCTGCACGGGTTCCACCTGCTAAGGAAAAAGAGCTCTCCATTGGGCGGAATCTTGATGGGTGCAGAATTGGGTTTGATCTTGGCGCATCGGATATCAAAGTCTCAGCGCTCGTTAATGGTGATGTGATTTTCAGCAGCGAAATTGAGTGGGAACCTCGATCTATAACTGATCCAGCTTGCCACTATGAAAACCTTCGTTCTGCGATAAACGTTGCTGCATCGAAACTTCCACATGTGGATGTCATAGGAGGAAGTTCGGCTGGAGTGATAATAAATAATTGCCCAATGATTGCTTCCCTATTTGAGAGCGTGCCCGAGGAGCGATATGGGGAGGTACATAATATATTTAATAAACTGCAGAAAGAAATAGGTGTTCCAGTAGAAGTAATTAATGACGGTGAAATTGCAGCCTTAGCGGGTTCGATGTCGCTTGGGAAGAACAGCTTGCTTGGAATCGCTTTGGGTTCGAGCGAAGCAGCTGGATATATAACATCAAAGGGTAATATAACGAATTGGCTTAATGAATTAGCTTTTGCACCAATCGACTACAACCCAGAGGCGCCCATCGATAAGTGGTCTGGGGATTATGGATGTGGTTCGCAGTACCTTTCACAACAATGTGTGTTTCGTCTTTTACCAAGGGCCGGTATTGAAGTTCCATTGAATACATCAAATGCACAAAAACTGGAATATGTTCTGAGCCTGTTAGAAATGGGCCATACGGGAGCATTAAGCATTTGGCAGACTATAGGTATTTACATGGGTTATGCTATCGCCCATTATGCTGTTTTCTACGAAATGGAGCACATCCTCCTTCTAGGAAGATGTACATCTGGAATCGGGGGTCAATTGATCTTAGAAGGCGCTGCGGAAGTGCTTGAGAAGGAATTTCCCGAAATTAGCGACCGGACAACTATTCATTTACCAGATGAAAAAAGCAGGCGAGTAGGTCAATCTATTGCCGCGGCAAGTCTTCCCAAAGGCCCCATAAGGAGTTGAGATTGACAGATTTCGTGTCTGAAAACAAACACTTTATTATCGAATTGAAGTGAGACGCGTAGGAAGGGAATTTAGGAATCGGAGTAGATCAGGTTGCTCCTTGGCTGGATTCATTCAACTTTGTCCATCAATAGTTTGAGGTATTTTTGTTTGAGTTATGTAATTGAAAAGCAAAGATAAAAGTTCGTAGAAGGTCAGTTCGGTTTCAGAACAAACGACCGCAGATAATTATTTGAGGGTAACAACAATATCCGTATACAGAAAGTATAAATGGCGATATGTAGCAAGCTGTAATTATTATACATAGAGGAATTATGTCACAAAATTTGATGCTGTTGCCTTTGCCTAGAAGTGCTCACTTTTCTGATTCTAAATTTGTAATCTCTTCCGAAAAATTAATTCTTATCAATAGTCCTATGCCGCAGAGCTTGCAGTTTGTAGCAACGTACTTCCAGAGAGTGTTAGAGGCTACAACAGGTATCAATTGGCAAATTACAGCTAGTGCAGCATCTCCAACGGAACAAATTGGTTTAAGCCTTATTTTGCTGTCAGGACCAGCTTTGCATCCTCAGGGTTATAAGTTGGAGATCGCAACTGAAGGAATAACAGTCTCATCTCAAGATGAGGCTGGAATTTACTATGGAATCTGCACATTGATCCAGATTTTAGAATTATCAATAAGGGAGGAGGAGCCCCTGTATTCTTTACCTTGTCTTAATATAGACGACTGGCCAGACTTTCCAGTGCGTGGTGTTATGCTCGACATTAGCAGAGACAAGGTGCCTACCATGGAGACATTATTCGACCTAGTGGATATGTTGGCCAGTTGGAAGATCAACCAGCTCCAGCTCTATATTGAACATACATTCGCATATCGCAATCACTCAGATGTGTGGGCGAATTCTTCCCCCATCACAGGGCAAGAGATCCTTGAACTCGATGCTTACTGTCGGGACCGTTATATGGAACTTGTTCCCCAACAACAATCTGGCGGTCATATGCACCGCTGGCTGGTCCACGAGCGGTATGCTTCGCTGGCTGAGACACACGAAAGATTCATGGCTCCGTGGGGAGAACTCACGCAAGGACCATTCAGCCTGTGCCCAATTGATCCTGGCAGCCTAGATTTGATACGACATCTCTATGATGAGCTATTGCCTCATTTCACAAGCAGAATATTTAATGTGTGTTGCGATGAAATGGCAGACATCGGTTTTGGGAGAAGTAAAGAAACGAGCGAAAAGATAGGTGTTGGGCGAATTTACTTGGAATATTTAAAAAAGGTTTACAGGGAAGTCAAATCACGAGGATACACAATGCAGTTTTGGGGAGACATGATTGTTAAGTACCCGGATCTTATCTCCGAGTTACCCATGGATTTAATTGCCCTCGAGTGGGGGTATGAAGAAAACCACCCCTTTGAAGATAATTGTGACCTCTTTGCATCCTCTAACATCCCATTCTATGTGTGTCCAGGCACATCCTCTTGGGGCAGCCTGGCTGGTCGTACCGACAATGCCATAGGCAATCTGCTCAACTCGGCAACGGCTGGAATTAAATATTGCGCCATTGGTTATTTAATTACTGACTGGGGTGACTATGGGCATTGGCAGGTTTTACCCGTAAGCTACTTGGGTTTTGCAACTGGCGCAGCTTATTCATGGGCACTGGAAGCAAATCGTAATTTGAATATTCGTAGGACTATTAGCTGGCATGCCTTCCGAGACCGTACAAGCGCAATGGGGAATGTGGCTTACGATCTGGGAAATATCTATAAAACAGTTGGTTTTGAACCTTTCTGTTCTTCGGCGCTATTCTGGATTTTACTTCAGCCCCAAGTAAAATCTAGATTTTTCCCCGAGTTACCAAAAACAGATTTTCAGTATGTTGAGTCAGCTATCGACCAAGCAATGACGCCCTTAACTGATACAGAGATGGAAAGACCTGATGCAGACCTTATTATTGATGAATACAAAAATACAGCTCGGCTTCTACGCCATGCATGCCGTCGAGGTTTGCTATTGAGAAACGACTCGGACGTAGACATGGACAACTTAAGGAGCGTGTTGGATGCTGACATGAAAGAAATTATTGCTGAACATAAACGTATTTGGCTGGAGCGAAACAGACCTGGTGGTTTGGATGATAGCGTTAAACGGTTTGAAGCGACCCGGGTTGAGTATTCAGAAGGCGTTCGCCCATCGGCTTTTAAGGGCTATTATCTGTCGTCGCAGCATGTTAGTTGAGTTCTTTGCATTACACAACCAGTGGAACAAAAACGCCCTCATCCTTATATCTTTCCAAAGGAGGTGCTCATGAAGCGAACTTATTCCCTATCTGTAGGATATTAAAGTCGAATGAGGTTTTATTAAGGAGAAATAAGGAGGATAAAATGTACGAGAAGAAATATCCACTTTCACGGCGTAATTTTCTAAAGTTGGGGGGGCTCGGAACTGCTGGAGTAATACTTTCCTCATGTACAAAAGCCGAGCCCGAAGCAACAGAAGCTCCAATGCCTACATCAGCCAAACCAAAAGAACTGAATGTGTTAATTCACTCCAGTCAGCAGGTTGATATATTTAAGGCTATTGGAGAAAGGTATAAGAACGATACCGGGATCTCGTTGAATCTGATCGAGGTTCCCTTCGCTGACCTAAAAACGAGACTGATGACTGAGTCGCTTGCTGGTACGGGAGTGTTTGATTTAGCAATCGTTACGGCAGCAATGCTATTTGCAGCCACTCCGTACTTAGAGGACCTAACCCCGATTTATACGAATGAATTACGTTCCCTTATCCCTCAAGGTGCACAAGATATGGCAACGGGTACCGATAACGTGCTTCATGGCATGCCATTTGACCTGATAGGACCAGGCAATTTCTATCGCACTGATTTGTATGAGGAACTGGGTCTTCAACCACCCACAAATTGGGACGAGTGGCTAGAAGTATGCAAGGCCACGACAATTGAAGCTTCCGGTGATCAAGAAAAGATTTGGGGTACGCTAATAGAAGGTAGCGCAAAGGCTATTCAGCCAGCATTTAAACTGGCTTCCTGGTTCTATCAGAATGGGGGTGGATTATATGACGAAAACCAACAACCAACCATAAATCATGATGCGAATGTAGAAGCTCTGCAATTCATATCAGACATGGTCAATGTACATAAAGTAGCGCCACCTCAGGCTCCAGAAATGACCTATGAAGAGGTACATAATATGTTTATACAGGGGCGCGGCGCTTCTGCTGTAAACTGGTCATATATGGTTGGTCTAGCTAATAGTGAAGACTCAAAAATACAAGGCAATTTCAGTGTAGCACCATGGCCTGGAAATGTTAAGAATGCAGTGCTTATGGACACGTGGTCAGTTGTAGTTCCTAAGGATTCCCAAAACAAGGTTAGCGCTATGGAATTTTGTCCATATGTGACTACCAAAGAAGGTCAGATGGATATTCTGCGGATTGAGAATGCATTCCTGATTCCATCTTACTTCGATCCAAAAGATCCAGAAGTATTGGAAATTGATCCTTATATTGGAACCTGGATTGAACAGGCCGATTGGGCAGTTGCGCAGCCAAAATGGGAGAACCTGGACACGATCTGGTCAAGTGTATCGGTGGCAATGAATGCCGCTCTTACTGGTGCAATGACACCGAAAGAAGCATTAGATCTAGCACAGGAGGAAGCCAAGGCTTTAGTCTAGTAACCAGTAATGATGTTGATGCAAATTGGTCCCCTTACATCCAGGAGAGTTTAACCAAACATCTCATTTCCCAGGGTGCAGGGGGACTATTATCGATTATGTTGTTGAAGAAAATTGGATGACTTCCGACCCCGAGACTATGTTTAAGTTAAATTATTGAAATGTGAAATCACGCAAATGATAAATAGAAAAAACAATAATCACGAAACTACTTTAGCTTACTTGCTCATCTTACCTGTTATTCTACTCGTCCTAATCCTTTTCTTATATCCGACCTTGTTTAATTTCTATATTGCATTACATGAGTGGAATTGGAGCACACCCATAGATGCCCCAAAGCCTTTTGTTGGATTGCAGAATTTTTCCTTATTGTTAAATTCCTCACGCTTTTGGGACTCTCTTCGGGTAAGTGTATTGCTTGTAATATTCGGTGTAGTTGTCGAATATGTTCTCGGTTTAGCGTTAGCATTAATTCTGAACAAGAAATTTTTTGGCAGAGGGATTTTTAGGGCATTGTTTATTTTGCCCATGATGCTAGCTCCAATCGTTATTGGAATCCAATGGCGGTACGTACTTTCTGGAACTTTCGGGGTGTTGAATTACTTAATTGGGCTGCTAGGTATTGATGCACCGAATTGGCTCTCTAATCCTGCGTGGGGTTTACCAATTCTAGTCGCAGTTGACGCGTGGACTTACTTGCCCTTTGTCGCACTTATTTTATTGGCAGGGTTACAACAGATTCCAACAGAGCTTTATGATGCGGCCAGAGTTGATGGTGCAAACGCGCTTGCACGATTTCGGTATATCACCCTCCCTTACTTAAAACCTGCTACTGCGTTAGTTCTTCTGTTGCGGGCGGGTGAAATTTTCCGGACCTTTGATGTTGTTTATGTGCTGACCGGCGGTGGTCCTATTAGAGTCACAGAAGTTTTGGGGATGTATCTCTATAAAATTGCCTTTGTCCAGGGTGACCTTGGGCTGGCAGCAGCGATTGGGCTCATTATTGCTGCTGTTGGAATGTTGTTCGGTGCTGTTATTATAAATTTGATCCGTACAGAAGTGAGGTTGTTCTAATGTCAAAGTTTCAGAAATTACTGAGAATGATATTGCTCTATAGTGGACTTATTTCACTCGCAATTGTTACTTTATCTCCATACCTGTGGCTAGCGATAAGTTCATTTAAAACAGAGGGCGAGATCTTTCAGATGCCTCCGAATATTTTACCTGAAGAACCAGTCACAATAAATTATGAAAGGGCATTAAACCTATTATCCCAAGAAGGAAGAGCAACCCCATTAATACTTCCTGGTCTTGTAAATTCCTTTCAAATTGCTACGATTTCTACAGTCCTTTTAATTATTGTGTCCTGCCTGGCGGGATATGCATTTGCGCGACTTGTATTTCCTGGACGGACATTTCTTTTGATTTTATTGCTTCTTTTAAGGATGCTACCGGGAATTGTGCTTGCTGTGCCAGTTTTTGTTATGGCTGCGACAACAAAGCTGCTCGACACCAAACTTGTGCTCATAATTGTATATACTGCTTTCAACGCTCCATTTGCTGTTTGGTTACTATCAGTCTTCTTCCAAGAAGTTCCAAGGGAATTAGAAGATGCTGCCATGGTTGATGGTTGTACTAAATTCGAATTACTTCGACATATTTATATTCCACTAGCTTTACCCGCGATTGCAACAGTTGGGATACTTGTATTTTTATCAATGTGGAATGAGTTCATGTTTGGAGTATTGCTTACTTCGACAACAGCTGCAAAAACCGCGCCTGTGGCACTAGCGTCATTAATTTCAGCCAGAGATACGCGCTGGGGCATTATGACAGCAGGGGGTATCTTGCAGACACTTCCCTCATTAGTGGTTGTAATATTCATGCAAAGATTTATTATCAAGGGATTAACTTTCGGTGCTGTCAAAGGCTAATTGAATGCCCTATTGCCCTTAAATCTTGGACAAACGCGAAAGATAAATATCATTTTACAAGAGAGGTCTGCACCTGTAGCAAAGAGAAGAGCCGTATCAGCAAAACCCAAAGCAAGAGTGACCCTCGATATAACAAGAGGTGCGAAAAGTTCAGTAGAAATTTGTTTGGATTATTATCTGAAGTCGGTTGGTAAAGAGTCAATATTGGATCTATGGATGTATTGATACCCAATCAAAGACATCGCTCTTGCGCAAGACCTAGCCAGGAAAAGACCTTTTATCGGAGAGGAAATTCTCATTAATGCAAAGCGTATCTGTTATTCCTGAAGGTCTATTAATCGGTGAGAAAAAATACCCACTATACAGTGGGTCATTTCATTACTGGCGCCACGATCGGGCACTTTGGAAATCTATTCTATCGGACATCCGCAGTATGGGATTTCATATTGTTTGCACCTACATGCCCTGGAGTGTTCATGAGATAAGCCCTGGCGAGTTCGATTTTGGTCAAATTGATCCCAGAAAGGATGTGGCAGCATTTCTGGAGACTTGTAGTGATGAGGGGCTTTATGTACTGGCGAGGCCAGGGCCACATATAAATGCGGAGTTGCCATGGTTTGGTTTTCCACACAGAGTTGTTACGGACACCCGTATTCAGGCTCGAACGGTCACCGGAGCTCCTGCAGTACTACCCATACCAATTACTCCATTTGTGATGCCAAGCTACGCAAGCGATGCTTTTTACACTGAGGTCGGCAAGTACTTCGACGCCCTGTCGGAAGTAATTCTGCCCTACATATTTCCACGAGGTTCGATTGTTGCCCTCCAGGCAGACAACGAGATGTCGTTTTTCTTTAGAATGCGCTGTTATGATGTCGACTACCACCCGGAATCGATCGCTTTGTATCAGATGACCCTTCAAGAGAAATATGGCAGCGTTTCAGTTGTCAACCAAGAATATGACCGGATACCGGCCTACAATTCTTTTTCAGAAATTGATCCTCCACGCTCATTTGATGCTGAACATATTAAGGATTTACCGTACTATCTTGATTGGGCAGAATTTCAGGAATACTATATTAACTATGGCATCCTGAAGGTGTGCGCCTTGATGGAAGAACGCGGCTTAACAGGCGTGCCTTATTTCCATAACTACGCAGTGTCCTCCCCTAATGTGCCATTCACACTTGCTGAATTAGAACAAGAAATTGACATTGCGGGTGTAGATTCTTACCCACAGCCAGGACAATTTCAAGAGTTAAAACGAGGTGCTATTTATACCTCAACGATGAGCCGATTGCCATTTATTCCGGAGTTTCTATCTGGGGTATGGCCCTGGAACCGACCACTCACTGCAGACGATCAGGCATTTATTACACAGACAGCCTTTATGTATGGTATACGTGCAATAAATTATTATATGCTTGTCGAGAGAGATCGTTGGGTTGCATGCCCGATAACGCGTAACGGTTCACATCGGCCTGATTATTTCTCATTTTACTCAAATTGGAATTCATGCCTAGAGCAATTGAACTGGGAAACATTACGTCCCGAGAGAGATGTTCTCATTCTAACACCCCGCATATATGATCGTTTACGATACGTAGCTATCGCCGCAAACTTCCCATATGAATTCATAATGTCGGTCTATGCCAAACTGCCTCAAAATCTATTTCTTGTAGAATCGACATTTGGCGGTCGTGACAATGTGCAGCGAAGCACGAATGCGTGGACTGAGGCTTTTCGTGTTGCGCTCGAGGAGCTGGGTATTCCATATGGGCTTGGAGATAGTGATATCTCAGAGGAAGTGCTCTCTCAATACCGTCTTGTTATCGTACCATTATTTGAATGGAGTGATGAGAGATTATTAGGAAAGTTAAGTAACTATGTTCGTTCGGGAGGTCATCTTATAAGTGGTCCCCGTTGGCCACAGTATAATCTTTCGGGCCAGAGGATAAATAATTGGCTCGAAGGTCCCCCACAAGCAGATATTGTAAATTGTCGTGTAGATTTCGAAGATGAGTCGGTCACATCAACTGATTCAAAATTATGGGTATATGACGCAGACTTGTGGCAACGGGAAGATAATGAGGAAGCAGGCCAGGAGACTTCGGCCAAAATGAGCATCAAGCCCAATCAAGGACTTCCATTTCTTATCAATTCTGCAGTAGGAAAAGGTCTTATCTCACATGTTGCAGCTGTTTTTCCAGATACGGATGAATTGCACGACGGGGCTGAAGCTTACCGCATCTGGGCACCTTGGTTAGAGAAATTACTATTACGTATGGGAATTAAGCCATATTGGCAATGTGATAATAAGAATATTGAATTATCCATTTTATCAGGAGGTGGTAGACGAATTATCTGTATGGCTAACCCAACATCAAAACTACAAAGCGGGGTGTTACGCTTGCCAGGGAATCGATCATTGCAACTGATTGATGATGGGTCACAGTTAGACTTTATAAATTCAAAGGAAAGACCCAATGGGACAAGAGAGACTGTGGTGCATAGCCGAGACAAATCGTCAGGAGGTGGTGGCTTGAACGTTGTGCTTAAGCCATATACGGTTACGATTTGGGAAATGATTTGATGTACAAAGATGACGAGAATTCTTTCAGTTCTTCGGTTTCATCGGAAAATCACGAACTTCAACTTGGTATCCTTGATCCATGGGCAGAGATAATCGATCTTGATCCTGAACAATGGACCAGATTGTATGATCTTGTAGTCAAACCCAGTTGTACTGAAAAGGGCCTGTATATACTGCATGAGAAGGGACATATTCTCAGTGTCACCCCCAAACGAGCATACAATTTGCTTGATATACCAGAATCAATAGAAGACCCTTTCCAGCTGTCAAAAAAGCTTTTTCAAGAGTGGCCTCAAGGCCCAATAGTAATTCTGGATCGTCAAAAATGGAATGCCGCACTCGATAAAATTCAGCATATGTTTAATCAAGAGGACGATATTCTTTCCTTTTTATTAAAAGCCAAAGACATTATATTGATTGAAGAGAAAGATGGGATTGTCATCTGTCCGCATCTTTTTGATCCTTGGCGGGGGATCTCTCCTGATATACCAACCCGGTTTTTACGTCTATTAGCGCCAGTTGGAACACGAGCCACAATAATATTGGCCATATATGAAGGTTCAAAACTTTGGGCCAGCATCCTTTTAGGGCTAAGAGATAGAAAAATCATATTGATGACATGTATTCCATTACACAATAAGATTGCTGAAAAAAGTGACTGGAGGGAAAACCTGTCTCACCTTTTGACGTTTGCAGAGAAACGATTTGCGTCACTTACATTGGGGCTTATTTGTCAACGAGAGCTTGTCGATCGTTTGGGATTTGGCCCCAAAAGTTGGCCGCATTGGAAGCAGGCATTAGAAAGTGGTGAATTAGTCTGTTTGCCTAACAAAGAAAAACTAGTCAACCTAATTAAAGGAAATGGTTTAAGATAATCTCTTGCCACATAAAATGGCTTCTACTGAATCCACCTGAGCATTATTGAATACTAGTATCTTGGAGTGGATACCTCTGTAATATGATTAAATCGAAATTTCTTTATGTGTGTTTTGGGGGAAAGCAATTAACTGCAATCACATCCCCTAAACAGGGATCATAACTCAATAACTGAATGACGATTGGATTGAAACAGAAAATTTGTAAAGTCACTAAAATTGAAAAAATATTAATTAGAAAGCCGGTTTATGTAACACGCGCTTATACTCGTGGAGAAATCTAATGTCAATTCCAAAGGATTATGCAGAACGAGTTTATGCTGGTGTGCTTGGGAAGATCATCGGCGTTTACCTGGGACGCCCTTTCGAGGGTTGGTCCTATGAAAGGATCAGTTCCGAACTGGGGGAAGTAAATTATTATGTGCATGAAGCATTGGGGCATCCATTAATTGTTACCGACGACGACATTTCAGGAACTTTTATCTTTCTGCGCGCCTTGCAGGATTATGGCAGCACTCGGCAGATTACATCAGCACAAATTGGGCAGACGTGGTTAAACTACGTTATTGAAAACAGAACAACCTTTTGGTGGGGAGGGCTGGGGAATTCAACTGAACACACAGCATATCTACGACTAAAAAATGGCGTACTTGCTCCTCAGAGTGGCTCAACTGCCCTGAATGGTCAAACATCTGCAGAGCAAATCGGTGCGCAAATCTTCATTGATGGATGGGCCATGGTCGCTCCAGGCGATCCTGAACTTGCAGTGGAATTGGCTGGAAAAGCCGCTCGTGTCAGTCATGACGGCGAGGCTGTTTATGCTGCTCAACTCCTCGCCGCCATGCAGTCCCAAGCCTTTATAGAGCCTGACATTGAGCAACTGCTGGACACGGGTTTAAGATTTATCCCCAAAGAGTCAACCATCTATCGCATGGTGATGGAGTTGCGAGAGTGGAGTATTGCAGTACCCGATTGGCGTCAAGCGCGTTTAAAAGTAGCTCGCGACTATGGTTACCATCGGTATCCCGGAAACTGCCATGTAGTACCAAATCATGCCTTGATCCATCTTGGGCTGCTCTACGGTGAGGACGATTTCCAAAAGACCTTAATGATTGTAAATACAAGTGGATGGGATACAGACTGTAATTCAGGCAATGTGGGCTGCTTGATGGGGATAAAGAACGGTCTAGCAGGAATTGATCATGGCCCCGGGTGGCGTGATCCAGTAGCTGATCAATTATATATTTCAAGTGCAGATGGCAGTAAGGGGATCTCCGATGCTGTTTCTGAAGCCTATAATATTGTCAATATCGGTCGAAAATTAGCAAATTTCGAAACCATTGATATTAAGAACGGCGCACGTTTTCATTTTGAAATGCCGGGCTCGTTACAGGGATTTCGAGTAGAGAGTTTTGCCGAAACACATAAGACCTTGCGGGTTTACAATGTCAAAAAACAAAGCCGATTGGGAGTGCACAGCCTGGCATTTGATTATCAATCATTGGCCCCGGGCAAGGTCGCACGAGCGGGGACAGCAACGTTCATTCAACCAGATGTGGGTGAAATGCCCCCATATAAATTGGCTGTCACTCCATCTTTGCACTCAGGCCAGGAAATACGGGCAGAAGTGAAGGCAGATTCCACCAATGAGCATAGTGTTGTATGTGGAATTTTCATACGTTATTACGATGGCGACGATAAACAATGCATCACGCGTGGCCCTTTAGTTAACTTGAAACCGGGGATACGCGAGGAAATTGTTTGGTCTCCACAGGGATTGGATCAGGCCATCATATACACTGTTGGATTGGAGATTCGCAGTACACAACCAACACATGGCAAGCTCTACCTGGATTATCTTTCTTGGGATGGTGTCCCTGAGAAAACCTTTAATCGCCCATCACAATCTGGACAATTGTGGCACACGTCCTGGGTAGATGCAGTTGATAAGTGGGATCGAGAACGAAGAGAACCCTTTTATTTGACACATACCGAAGGGACAGGCCTACTTATTCAGGGTTGTCGAGATTGGCGTGATTACCAGGTTGAAGCAGAGATTACTCCCCATCTTGTTAGAAGTGCTGGAATTGCTGCTTATGTTCAAGGCATGCGACGATATTATGCTCTGTTGCTATGCCAGGATCAAAAGGTTCGCCTGGTGAAAGAATTGGATGGTAGAACAATCTTGGCTGAAGCAGATTTTAGATGGGATGCAGAAAAAACCTATCCGTTGCGTCTATGCGTAACTGGCGGAGAATTACAAGCTTCCATTGGCTCAGACTTGGTTTTAAGGGATTCTATTAGTGACTCATTGCTGGATTGTGGCGCGATAGCGTTGGTGTGTGAAGAAGGACACATCTCTTGTGGTGAGGTCAGGATCAAGCCTAACTAATCAGGAAATTTAGCAGGGTAAAACCATTGATATTTCATGGTTCTCATAAGGTGTGAAGATGCAAGAATCCCACATCATAGTAGTTGGCTCTTCCAACACTGATTTAGTGGTCGTAGCGGAGCGTTTGCCTATGCCGGGTGAAACTGTCCTGGGCGGTGATTTCTTTCTCGCCGCGGGTGGCAAAGGGGCGAACCAGGCCGTGGCAGCGGGTCGTCTAGGTACAAAGGTCACTTTTATAGCGCGCATTGGAAAGGACCTTTTTGGCGATCAAGCCATCAAAGCACTATCTGAAGAGGGTCTGGATTTAACCTACTTGGTTAGGGATAACAGCTATCCCTCAGGTGTCGCTCTGATCGTGGTCGGCGCCGGCGGCGATAACCTGATCACTGTTGCGCCTGGCGCTAACCAACAACTATCGCCTGCAGATGTTGCGCTTGCCGGCCCGGCTTTCAATCAAGCCCGTATTGTGTTGTTGCAGCTGGAAATACCCTTTGAAACAGTACAAGCTGCTGCACGGTTAGGCAAAGATAATGCAGCAACTGTTATTCTCAACCCTGCACCTGCGCCCACAGAGCCGCTATCCCCCACTATCTATAAGGCTGTGGATATTCTCACGCCCAATGAAAGTGAGGCAAGATCTCTGACAGGTTTGTCGAACTTAGAAGAAGCCGCTAAGAAATTGTTAGATTGGGGTGTTAGTGTAGTAATAATTACCCTTGGTGATGCCGGGGTCTTGTTTTCATGCGGGTCTGATCCTGTCGTACACATCCCAGCATTTCAGGTAGCCCCGATCGATACCGTGGCAGCTGGAGATGCTTTTAATGGCGCCCTGGGGGTTGCTCTTGCTGAAAGTAAAACAATCGAAGAAGCGGTTCAATTTGCACAAGCAGTTGCAGCGATCTCTGTTACTCGGAGAGGCGCACAACCCTCATTGCCATCAAGTCAAGAAGTACTTCAATTCTTATCAAAGGACACATTGTAATCTTCCAATGCGTCGACTTGAGTGCTTTCTATGATTAAGCCTCGTAGATATATGATACTCTGGTGCGCTTCTACAGGTTCCT
>SDBS01002857.1_pt1 | contig 17072 bp, 7 predicted proteins | sample 2277091 | NCBI WGS metagenome assembly SDBS01 (sample SAMN10404972, study PRJNA504765) | marine sediment metagenome | isolation source: marine sediment core GS10_PC15, 163 cmbsf | place: Arctic Ocean: Southern Knipovich Ridge | collected 2010 | reverse complement strand
CACGAGATTAGCAAGGGCCTGCGTCCGAGCGCCGGCGCAAGGAATTCATTCGAAGTGGGCGACCAATGCTCTATGACTACCGGTGCGGTGACTAAGGGCGATCAGGTGGAATTCCGGAGCCCGGCGGATGAAGTTGTCGACGGGATCATCGAGGTAGGCATAAGCGGGGCCGCCGTGTTCTTCCCAAAGACAAAACAGTGTGGATTCTACCGTATATACGTTGGAGACGAGTCGGTTGGCTCAGTTGCGGTGAACGTCAATCCACTCGAAAGTAATCTTGAGACGCTGGCTGTTTCCCAGTTGCGGGAACTGGCACAGATTCCCGAGACCAGCTTCCACGCGGCCGCGGGCAGCCAGGCGAGCATTAATAAGCTGCTGGCTGGCAGACCAATTTGGCATTACTTCCTGCTGGGTGCGATCGGCCTGCTTGCCCTTGAACAAATTCTTGTTTCGATCTGGAAACGCTGATTGGTTGTCGGAGTTTCGATGTAAAACAGAACTTTGAGACGAGCGAACACCTATGGTTGGACGAGTAGTATTTGATCCGTGTATTTCGATGCCGTTGATAATCGGTATCGGAGCGATTATGAGCGTGCTGATAGTCGCAGGCTATTTCGCCGGCGCTCGAAGCGCGGGCCGGTTGCGCAGGGGACTATTGACATTGATACGACTTTGTGCGCTTGGCGTAATGCTCGTGATACTCGCCAGGCCGATGGCGCTCATACCCCAGGAAGAAGTGGCACAAAGACCCGTGTTCTGTGTGCTCGCAGATTCCTCAGCGAGTATGAACACGATGGACGTGGGCGAAGAAAGCCGGTACGAAGCGATGTTAAAGGCCCTGACCGACGACAAGAGCGGCTTCATGAGGGAGCTGGAAAACAACTATGATCTGAGATTCTACAGTTTCGATAAAGATTTTCGGCATACCTCGCTGTCGCAACTGGCGTCGAAGACCCGCACGGACGGCGAAGAAACACATATAGCCGCCGCCCTTCTGAACCTTGCCAAGAGTAATCCGGGCAAGAAACTCAGAGGAGTGTTGCTGATGAGTGACGGCAGGAGCAATGAGATCGACGGTCTCGGTAGCGCACGAAGCGCAGGACGCTACCTTCGCTCGATGAACGTGCCGGTATGGAGTGTTCCGTTAGGAACTTCCATCGAGGCCAAGGACGTGTACGTTACCGCCAGGCTCAGCTCGAACTTCATTTTTGTAGATCAGCCGGCGTCAATCCACATTGCGCTTGCCGGAACCGGTTACACGGACTGGAACACAAAGGTAAATCTCTACCGCGAGGACAAGTATGTGACCTCGTCGCAGGTGAATCTGCGAAACGGCGCCGGCAGCGTTACGTTTCCGATTCGCGAAGAAAGAAGGGGCGTCATCCAGTACCGTGTCGAAGTCGAGCCGCTTGTAGGCGAAAGCGACTTGCGCAACAACAAACGAAGTCTGATTGCCAAGGTCGTAGACGAGCGAATAAGGGTGCTCGTGGTCGAGGCCAGGCCGCATTGGGACAGCAAGTTTCTCCTTCGGGCGCTTCGCGCCGACACCAACGTCGAGGTGACTTCTATTTTCTACATCAACCGGCGCAAGACTTTTGCGGTCGTCGAAAGAATCTCCGAAGACAACGTGTTCAGTAAAACTGTGGCTCCCGGCATTCAGATGCCGAGGACACGAGATGAGCTGTTCAAATATGACTGCATTTTCCTTGGCAAGGACATTCAGCAAGCCTTCACATCATCCGAATTGAAACTTATGCGTGATTACCTTACCGATCGCGGAGGCAGCATTGTATTCTTTCGCGGCAAGCCGTATTCTGATCGATGTCCGGAGCTGGCGGGCATTGAGCCGGTCGAGTGGGCCGCCGAGACGCTTAAAGACGTTCGTTTTGTGCTGACCGCTCAGGGCAAATCGAATCCAATATTCAATTACGATCCTCACGACAGGGCCAGCAATGTTATCATTCGTCAGCTTCCTTCAATGACGAGCGTCACAAAGGTAATCAATGAGAAGTCACTCGCAGTTGTTCTGGCACAAACAAAGGGTGATAGGCGCGGCAGAGAGATAGCCACGGTGGCGTATCAGCGATATGGAAAAGGCAAGGTCATGAGCATTGGCGCTTCGGGCTTGTGGCAATGGGGATTTCTGCCGGAGGACTTGCAGGAGTATGACGATGTCTACGGACGCTTCTGGGGCCAGATGATCCGCTGGCTGGTCTCGGATTCTGAGTTTCTGCCAGGCCAGGACATTTCATTTGTAATCGACAAATACAACTGCAAGCCCGGCGATACGGTTCATATCGGCGTCAGAGCAAAACTCGTTGATCAATCTCAATACAAACCGTGGGTGGAGTTGATTGCGCCCGACGGCACGAGCACCCGGCTGAACCCGGAGCTGGAGCGGGACAGTGCCAATATCTACGTCGCTCGCTACATGCCGGAGCAACAGGGTGAGTATAAAGCTACATTGCACAACAATATCGGCCAGCCCGAGCAAGAGACACTCCGTTTTACGGTCTATCACAATTCGATAGAGACCAGATACATAAGCGCCGACAGGGGACTTCTGGACCAGATCTCACACACGACAGGCGGCGAATCTTTGGAGCTTGCGGAACTTGGAACGTTGCCCGAGAAGGTAAGGGTCTTTGAAAAACTCTCGTGTTTGCGAAGCAAGCCTCACGATATCTGGGATCGTTTGTCTGTATTCGGTGTGCTGGTTTGTTTGCTTGGTGTTGAATGGTTCATACGTCGCGCTTCGGGCCTTGTCTGAAGCCGATGAGGGAGGATTTTGATCATGAGCGAAACAGCGATATCTTTAGCCGACGCATTAGCCTATCTGGATGTGGCCCGGCGGCGACGCGTTCGCAAGCTTGCCTTTATCAGGACCCTCTGGGTGGGCCTTGTCTTCATCGCTTTGTGTTTCTATCTTGACACCGTTGCAGCGTTAACCGGGCGTCAGCGTCTGGCACTGAGTGCAACATTCACGGTTGCGATCGCAGCCACATACGTGCTGACCCGCGTACGCCTGAATCGCACAGGTTGTAGAGAAAAGATGCTGGCGAGGCTCATAGAAAGCGAACATCCCGAGATGAACAATGATCTGGTCAATGCAATTGATTTCGACCAGAGAATCAAGGATCGACAAACCGAAAACGTCTCTGTGGTCCTGATGAAAAGAGGGATCGATCTTGCCGTCAACAAATTCGACCAAGTGGAGGATCTGGACAGTCTTGAGCTGCCCACGATGCGAACCGAATCGCGAATCCTCAAGGGTGTTCTGGCAGCCTGGGTGTTGCTTGCAGCCATATTCTATGGCTGGTTCTTTGCTGAAGTTCCGCGTTTTCTTGACCCGTTCGGGGATCATCCTCGCTACAGCCCGACTAAGCTCATAGTCGATCCTGCCGGGATGATTGTAGATTACGGGCAGGATTTGACGATAACCGTCACAGCCAAGGGACCAATGCCCAAAGCAGTGACGCTTGTTGCAAAAAGTACTGCCGGCGAGGTGCTCAATGAGGTGGGGATGCTGGACTCCGGCGACGGCGCGTTTTTTCAGACTATCGAGAACATCCGCTCGGAGATGATCTATCATGCGGCCATTGTAAGGGGACGCAGCAAGTATCACAGAATCCGACTGTCCAAGATACCGAGGATCGAATCGGTGCTGGCCCATTACCAATACCCGGACTATACGGGAGTTTCTGAGAAGACCAGGGTACTGACGGACAAAGACAGCACGTTGAAGGGGTATCAGGGCACGCAAGTGACAATGGCCGTGCAATCGAACCGTCCGCTCAAGACCGGCACCGTCACCGTCGGCAACAGGCAATACCAATGTCAGAGCGAGAGTGAAGACACTGTGCAAGCAACTTTTCCTCTTGTAGAGGACGGCGAGTTCTCCGTCGTTGTTACAGACATAGAGGGCAACACAAGCGTCGATAAGTTCGCGGGCAAAATCAGGCTTATCGCCGACAATAAGCCATACGTTTCAATTGTCAGTCCGGGGATGAATTCTCTCGCTATTCCCACAGCCATCATTCCGATCGTCATCGAAGCTCAGGATGATCTCGGCATACAGAACGTCAGCATCTTCCGCAATCATAATGAGTCCGACGATGCGCGCAGGGTGCTTTTCGACGCGAATGAAGCCGAGGGGTATGTGCGCGTGGCCGAGACATTTGACCTCGGGGACCTTGGCCTCAGACCGGGCGACACAATTGGCTACTACGCCACGGCGACCGATTCTCTTCCACAGGCTCCGCAAACGGCCGCCTCCGAATCCTTTACGCTGCAGATCATCTCCGAAGAAGAGTACGCCCGCTTCATGCAAAGCCAAATGACCGCAAAAGACCTTCGGCTCAAATATGACAACATATTTGCCAAGATAAATGAATTGATCAGAGCCCAGCAGCAACTGCAGCGCGAGACCAGCGATTTCAAGAAACAGTTTGAAGAGAACCAGGCCGATCCCAACTCGCAGAGCATCAAGGACCGGCTACAGGAGCTTGCCCAGAAGCAGGCCGAGCTTGGGGAGAAGACGCGGTCCCTATCCACGAAGCTGCAGCAGGAGTCACAGACCGCTCCGGTCTTCGACATCGAGAAAGACTACAAGAAGGCCCTGTCGGAATTCGCAAAGCGGCTGGACAATGCCAAAGGTCACATGAACGCCGGCGCCGACAAGATCAAAGAAGGATCCGCTTCGCCCGGAAACTGCTCGGGGTCTTTGGCTCAGGCCGGGGTCGAGCAAAAGAAAGCCCTGGAAGAGCTGGGACAACAAACACAGGAATTAAGAGACACGATCCAGCAAGCCAACAGGGAAATTGAAAAGATGTACAATCTGATGGCCGATGTGCAAACTTTCAAGCAATTGTATCTCGCACAAAAACACCTCGCTCGGCAGACGCGGTCTCTAAGCCATGTCACAACGCCTGATTTCGACACTCGTGTGCGACTCAAAGGGCTGGCAGAGGATGAAGCTTTCATAAAGAACGAACTAAAGGACTTGAAACAGAGATTGCGTGAACACGGCGCCCAAATCGAGAAAGAGTACCCGAGAGTCGCCGGGGATGCGTACACAATCGCCCGGGAAATCGAGAGAAGAAATATCACCGAGCTGATGCAGGAGGGAGAGGACTTCTTGAACAATGGCAACGGGCAAGAGGCATATCCAAAGGTTCACGAAGCCTACGCGCTGATGCACGCGATGATCTCGTTCTGCGAAAGCGCGGGCGGAAAAGGATGCAAACAATGTGAATTCCGGCTCATGATACAGATGATGCTGAATCCCGGTAATACGATGAACCAGTTGGCCCAGAGCTTGGGCTTGGGCATGGGTATGGGAATGGGCTTTGCCGGAGCGATGGGCCGTGGGGCCTCGGGATTTGGGGGGGGGCAATCTAATCTTGCGATGTTTGGCGGCGACACATTCGGACAAAATCTTGTGACTGACGGTTCGATGATGGGTACAAAGCGAGTGAACGCTGAGACGATTGAGGGCCCCAGGCAACTGGATCCGCTCGCAGGTAACATCGAAGAGCTTTCTGCACAGAGGAAAACTGACACCGAATTTGAGGTCGAAGGGCAAGGTAGGATGATGGCCGAATACAATCGGCTTATAGAAGCCTATTTCCAGCGTTTGGCGGAAGACAAATAGAAACAGGAGCAAAAAATGATCAAACAAAGCGTAATCACATTCATGATCGTTCTGCTGGTCTCTACGGGAACATCCTGGAGCCGGCGGAAACCGGTCGCCAAAGATAAAGATAAAGAACTGCTCAAGTGTGCGAACCTAACGTACGCCGGGTCGAAGAGTTCCGTCTGTTTCAGCGAGGAGTTCCTGTCCACGATTCGCCGAGAGACAAACTGCGAGCCGGAAAGCAGGTTCACGCCGGTCAGGCTTGCCAAGGACGACATGTTCAAGTTTCCCTTCGCCATCATGACCGGGGAAGGCACTTTCAGACTTATGGACCGAGAGCGTCGGATTCTCAAGTCCTACCTCATGCGGGGCGGCTTTCTGCTCGCATCGGCGGGCTGTTCGTCTCAGGAGTGGGACCGTTCGTTCAGACAAGAGGTAAGGCGGATATTCCCCGACAAGAAGTTGACCAAACTGAAGATGAGCCATCCGCTGTTTCACACTGTCTTTGATGTTAGAACGATCATGCTGAAGAAAGGAGGCACGACCCAGCTTGAGGGATTGGAAATAGACGGCAAGATTGTTCTGATCTACTCTCCGGAAGGATTAAACGACACGGGAAATGCGGGCAAGGCGGGAAAAACCGGAAGCGGGGGCAAGAAGTGCTGCTGCTGTGGAGGAAACGAGATCAAGAACAGCCGGGAGATCAACGTGAATATCTTCACATACGCACTTACCCATTAAGGAACGAATATATGGCTTCACGAAGACCCGGCAACTCGAAGATGGCAGGCATCGCAGTCGCGGTCGCCTCCGTTGTTTTGCTGATAATTCTGTTCTGCCTTTTCAAAGGGCGCCACGCATCAAGCGCAACCGCGAAGTCGCCACCCGCCGCATTCTCGGTCTTCTACACCTGCGATACGAGCGGTCACATCGAGCCGTGCGGTTGCACCAGCGGCATGGCCGGCGGCATAAGCCGGCGACAGACATTCCTCGCGAATGCCCGTGCGCGCGACTTCCTTCTCGTAGATGCCGGAGACGTGACCGCCGGTCCGCGTCCCTGGGAGATTCTGGAGTTGGAGTACATCCTCAAGGGCTATGAACAAATGGGCTATCATGCCGTCAATATCGGACACCGTGAAATATCGCTCAGCTTTGAAGCCCTCCAGAAGATAAAGGAGCATTGCAGCCGATTTGTTTCGGCCAATGTGCTCGGTCCCGACAGGCAACTCGTGTTCGAGCCTTATCGCGTGACAGAATTATCGAACGGCTACCGGTGCGGCATCTACGGCATAGCGGACGATAGTGTGCCTTTCGACAGCATCGGCAAGAACATCACCATTGCCCCTCCTGCCGAGGCCATTGCAAAATTCCTGCCTGAGCTGAAAAAGAAAGCCGACTTCATCGTACTGCTGGCCTTTGCCGACAAGCCCACGATGGAAGAGCTGGCCCGGCAGTTTTTTGAGGTCGATGTAATAGTAGGCGGAAAGGTACAGCAGGCCAGCAATGAGCTGATAAAAGAGAATCAATCCGTGATCGTGTACAATACCGATAAAGGCAAAAGCGTCGGCCGGCTTGACATCCTGCCTGCACCTGAGAAAGATTGGCTCTACACCAACGACTTCTTCCTGCTGGAGGAATCCATGAAAATGGATCCCCAGGTTGCGGCGCTGGTGGAAGAGTATAAGCTGCAACTCAAGGAACGTGATTTTCACCCGCTCAAAGACGACGAAGAAGGCCTGTCTTCGATTTCCGCCTCTCGGAGCAAGAATGCCGACCGATACATTGGCTCTGAGAGCTGCGTGGAGTGCCATGAAACGGCACACAGGATCTGGGCGGAATCGGCTCATGCCCACGCCTTTGAAGCGCTCGAGCGGCAGGGAAACCAGTACAACCCAAAATGCCTCAAATGTCACACCGTCGGCTACATGGCTTCCGACGGCTACATCAACCTGAAGCTGACCCCAAAGCTCAAGAACGTCTCCTGTGAGACGTGCCACGGTCGCGGAGACCACCATGTCAAGCTCATGTCCAAGCAGCAGCTTTCCGTCAAGCGGGTAATAATGAAAGAGACTCCGTGCACGGAATGCCATGATAAAGACAACAGCCCCGATTTCGAGGAAAGTAAATATTGGGAGAAGATCGCTCATGGTAATGAATAGATACATTGCCGTCTTTCTGACCGCGTTCGTGACTGCGAGCCTGCTCTCGGCACAGAGCCGTCCGCAGCAGCAGGATCTTGCCGCCCGCAGTGAGAAAGGTCCGAAATGGTTTGATTCGTACCAAGCTGGAATGAACGTGGCGCAAGCGCAGAAACGCCCCGTTTTGATCAAGTTCGAAGCCGAGTGGTGCTCGTGGTGTAAGAAACTGGATCGTGAAGTGTTTGCTCAGCCTCAGATTATCAAGGCACTGGAGAGTTATGTCTGCGTTAAGGTCGACGTGGACAAACAGCGCAACGTGGCTCTTGCCTACAAGATCAGTTCGCTGCCTCGAATTATCATAGTCAATATTCATAACGAGATTGTCGGAGATTGGCTCGGCTTTCGCGATGCGCCGGCATTCTCAAAATCGCTCAAGGAGGTGTGGGAGTACACGCTGACTCAAATCGGCACGATGCTTTTGCCGACGGTGCGAGCAGACCCTTCCGCGCCCGCTCAACACCGAGAAGTTGTTAAGATCAATCCCGGCGACACCGATGAACTCATCAATCTCTTGGGCCACAGGAGTCCCGCGGTTCGCAACAGAGTAATCGATCTTCTCGTCAAGGGGGGGGCCAAGTCTATGCCGACTGTGGTTCCGGCCCTCGAGAGCAAGTATCTCGGAAGCCGGATCTCAGCATGGAAAGTGGTCCGGAAATTGAAAGGCTCGCAGTTTGAGTTTGATCCCTGGGCGCCAGGTTCCGAAAGAGCACAAGCGGTCCAGAAACTCAAAACGCAGCTTGGCCTGCCCCTGCCAAAAGCTGCCCCGCAGCCTGCCACAGGAACTTGATCCTGACAGAGATGTCAAGCCAGTGTAAGGGTCCATCGACTTCTGGATGCTAAAGATTGCGATTAAAAGGCAATTGGCGAAGAGACATTAGTGATAGGATTTACAAATGAAGACCTGAATAACTACACTGGCACTCAATTGAGACAAAAGAAATGAGCAGTAAAGTGAGACGGTTATAAACTTGCTTTGGTCTTCTTTGATCCATCGCTCATTGCGTGTAACAGGCTTAACTATGCTGATTTTGACATGAGCACACTCATTACAGACCCGTGCTCAGTTGTTGCGAAATTATATGAATCTTTACGTTTTTTGGAAAAATTTCTGTAACGAATTTGTGTTTCTGGTGTCTATCGTGTCGACGAAGTATTTTTATGACTGAAGAATAAACAAAGCAATAGCTTAGGAACGACAAATATTGAAAAAAAAGACAAAAAAAGCATTAACATTTAACTGAAAACCACGTCTTATTTTAAAGCAGTAAGTCTAAAAGCAACCTGTTACAGGAATGGATTTAGGGCAATGAAGAATGCCTTTTAAACTATGGTACAAAATCATTGCACTGGTTGATTATGAAGGGCATTGGACACGTTGTTCGAGCCGAGGGCTTCTGTCCTACAGAACTGAAGATCAAAGCCTAAAGCAGGGAGAAAAGTAGTGAAAGCGAAGCTCTATAGAATAGCTATTGTACTTGCGTTTCTGAGTGTTTATGGATCTGGTACCGCCCAAGAAGGCAAAAAACTGACCATAACTGGCAAGGTTGTAGATTATCAGGCCAAGCCAGTCGAAGGTGCGGAAGTTGCGGTCTATGAAAAGTTCTTCAATTTTTCAACCAGTCAGGATTACCCAAAGTTGTTGGACAAGATCAAGAAAACTGATGCAAGTGGCACCTTTGTTCTAAACGCAAATATCCATTCGTGGTATCGAGTCTTTATTGTTGCCCGCAAAAAAGGGCTTGCTCTCGGCTGGGACGTCTTGACACAAGGTGTAAGAAAAAGAGTTGACAACAAATATATTATTTTAGAAAAACCCTATGTTTTGGCAGGAGTTGTTGCGGACGTAAACGGCAATCCTATAGCCGGAGCCACAATATGCGCCGTTCCGAAAACCAGTTATTTGCGTCGGCTTGAACAAAGCCCTATTCTTGCACCGAAACAATGGCTCACCACCCAAACAGATGACAATGGGAAATTTCGATTTGATAATTTTGCCGCTGATGTCAGTTCAGATTTTTGGGTAGAAGCTCCAGGTTGGGCGTCGGTTTATCAATACACGACCCATTGGACAAGCTCATGTGGATTTGAGGCTGGCCGAACTGATATTCGGCTGGTCTTGCCAAGAGAAGTAGCTTTCCGTGGACGGGTCATCGACGCAGAAAGCGGAAAGCCAGTTGCGAATGCCCACGTGTTAATCAAACCAGATAGTATACGGAAACATGCGAATCCGTATTCTCCTAACCATACTATTTCAGGACAAGATGGAAAATTTTATTTTAATGGTGTCCCACATGGCAAACACTACATCAATGTGTCTGTTTCCCGGGAGACAACGGAATTAGTGGACAAAAGGGTCAAGTTTGATGTTCAGGCCGGTCAGAATTCGAAAGAAATTATAGTGGCACTGGATAAAGGCGGACTAATCAAAATCATCGCACGCGAAGAAGAAACGAACAAACCTGTAAGCAACCTTCCTATACGTCTCTGGCAAGCCATACAGGATGAACAATCCAATTTTTACAAATGGTCAACAACCGGAAAAGATGGTATATTAAGGGTTTGGGCACCACCGGGAGAGTGTGCATTCAATGCTCGCTATAACAGATATTTTGTCCAAACCTACGAAGGTCAGGTGCTTGTAGCCAAAGGGCAGACTGCAAAGTCAGAGATTGTTTTGGACGTTCAGCCTAGTGTTTTGGGTGTTGTGCTCGATGAAACCGGTCTGCCAGCCCCCGGCGTGTTAGTGAAGGTTCTCCCTGCTGGTGAGCAGGTCCTTACTGACGAAGCCGGCAAGTTCGAAGCTGCTTTTGATCCGAGCATGCCCTGTGAGAGTCTGTTGGCTCGACACATAGAACGCAACCTTGCTGCAATAGTCGATGTCAAGGATTACTCGATGCCGATTAAAATTACATTGAAACCTGCTTTGTCAATTACATCAAAGGTAACTGATCTTGACGGTGTTGGGATTCCGGCAGCGAGACTTGCGTTATCGCTGCGTACCTCCATGCTTATCCCATTTGGACCAGAAATGATTGCCAATTCTCAAGGGCGATATAATATAAAGGCTGTTCCTCCGGTTCAGGAAGGATCTGAATATAGGATTTCAGTGAATTCATCAGGATATGGGATCAAAATGTTCGAGAGGATTTCTATCACAGGCGAGGTGGGGACAGAAGTCGAAATGGAACCACTTATACTTCAACCTACGGATCAGATGATTTCAGGTGTGGTGGTTGACGCCGAGGGTAAACCTGCCGTAAGAGTGCCGGTCTTTTTGCACCCCGTCAAGGGTCAGCCTTCAAGGAGCACTGCAACCGACAACAATGGCCGGTTTTCAATCAAACGAGTTTGCAAAGGACCACTCCGGCTTCAGGCAAACTTTGACAGTGGCCCCGGAGGATCCGGTTCCGTCAAGACCGAAAGCTTTGAACAGAACATAAAGATTACCCTGGGACAAATCAGAGTTTATCAACCTTACATTTCGTTAGTAGGTAAGTCCTTACCCAAAATAGAAGACTTGAAAATTGCTCCCTTGCCGGCTGATGTTGATAACAGGATAATATTAGTCTGCTTCTGGGATATGGAGCAGCGGCCGTCGAGGAATTGCATCATGCAACTTGCAAAATGCGCTGATGATCTGAAGCAAAAGGGGATTGTGGTTGTCGCTGTACATGCTTCGAAGGTTGATGAAGATGAACTCAACAAATGGATTAAAGAGAACAACATGACCTTCCCATTTGGATTGATTGAAGTTGATGAGGAACAGACGCATTTCGCTTGGGGTGTAAAATCACTGCCTTGGTTGATTCTGACAGATAAGAAGCATATCGTCCAGGCAGAAGGATTTGCGATAGCTGAACTTGACGAAAGAATAGAGGAAGCATCAAAGTTGGCAAAAAAAACGCTCGGCCCTGGCCAGCATAAACAACAGCTTGAGAAAACCTTACCAAACACTGTGGGTTGTAAATATCTACTATATCTGCCAGAAGGTTATGGCCAAAAAGAAAAGAAATGGCCGATGATTCTCTTTCTTCATGGTGCCGGTGAACGTGGAGATGACTTGAGTCTTGTTGAAGTCCATGGCCCACCTAAAATCGTAAAAACTAAGAAGGATTTTCCTTTTGTCGTTGTTTCACCCCAATGTCCTAATGGTGGTTGGTGGAGCAAACAGCATGAGGTCCTGATTAATCTACTGGATGAAATTACCCAACAATACGATGTGGATGAAAGTAGAATTTATCTTACAGGTCTGAGCATGGGCGGTTATGGATCATGGTCCCTTGGCTGTGAATATCCTGACCGTTTTGCAGCAATTGCACCGATATGCGGAGGGGGAGATCCGCTCCTTGCCGACAGGCTTAAGGAGCTGCCGGTGTGGGCGTTTCACGGTGCAAAAGACAAGACAGTACATCTGGAAAAAAGTGAATTGATGGTTGAGGCCGTCAGTAATGCAGGTGGAGATGCTAAATTGACTGTTTATCCTGAAGCAGGGCATGATTCATGGACAGAAACCTATAATAATCCAGGGCTTTATGAGTGGTTTTTGAGGCACCACAGGAAAAAGGACAGAAACAATTAGCCTTCGGTAAAACGCTTGAAGCTTAGGTCTTTTGTTATTGCTTTCTAAAGCACCATTTGGAAGTCACAAGCAGAGGCCAATTCAAAACGTTTATGGGAGAGGACAATGACTAATACTAACACTTACAATAAGGTAGCTGCAATTACAGCTCTGCTCTTGATTGCCGGCGTCTGCTTGGCTGAGTACGACCTGTACTGCATAGGCAGCAGCTACATTATAGACCATGAGTATATCAAATCCATGGCCGACTCTGCAGGTATCGGCCTGAAGGCCGGTCGCAGCGAGATATTTGGTAATATGCGCAGTATCCAGGAACGTTGCCAGGCCAAACCGTTGAATTCGGGCAATCCGCTCCAAGAACTACCCACTGGAACAGTCGATGTGTTGGCGATGACCGCAACGCGTCCTTGGCGCTACACCGAATCCGAGGCCGGGGCCTGCGCGTACTTTAGCAAACTGCTTTTGCAGCATAACCCGGATGCCCGCATTTTCATTCATGATTACTGGACTGTTTCCCCGCCGGACAGGTCACTCTACCCGGAGCTGCACGGCTGGGATAACGTGCGGGGCATGCATTTGGGTGCGATCAAGATAATCAACCTGATGGCCAAGAAATTGAACCACAAAGTGTACATCGTCCCCGTAAGTGTGGCCGTTCAGGTGATGAGAGAAAAAATCACCGCCGGGGAACTGGAAGACTACAAACACCCTGATGATTTGATGAGTGACAGTATCCATCTCAGTGAAATGGGTCGTTACATTCAGGCCTGCCTTACATTCTGCGGCGCTTACCGGTATGATGTCCGTAAACTACCGGGCGATGTAGTCGGTGGCAGGAACCGAAGCAGGCTGAAATTCAGCCCCAACGATGCAACGATTATCCACCAGGTGGTTTACGATACCGTACGGAATACACCCTATTCGGGGTGGTATAAGAATGAACCAGATAGCCTCGATGCTTATATGATACATTTGCAGAAAGGCCTGAAGAACTGGGAGTCCTTCGACAAGATGTACCCGGCTTCCGGCACCGGCGCGTTTACAGGCGACAACGGAATTCAATGGAATTACACCAATGTTAGCTCCGGTAAAGACGGTGAGACTTTGACCGACGCCTTCATCATTATGCGTCGTGGCTCATCGTTCTCGGCAACTATCCCAGGTGGTATCCGCGACCTGCATTTTGCTATGTACCAAAATGCTGAAATTGAAGTCAAGGTTGACGGCAAATCGATGGGAACATTCAAACCCGTACGAGAGGGTGGTTGGAATAACCATTATTTTAAGATTAAGGATTTGAACAAGACGGGAGACACGACAGTTGAGTTTACCTGCAGAAGCCGTGAAGCCATCATGGATAACATTTCGTGGACTGCCGCTAAGTAGCTACTCTCACAAAACTAGATTCGTGACGAGGTCGAACCAAAAGGCCGAGGACAAGGTGCGTTTGTCAAGGGTGAATGGGACTACTGCAGAACTGCTGAAGTTACAGTAAAAGTCCTTTGAAAAGAGGAAATACAGGCGCGTGAGTATACCGAATTTAGCTGGCCTGGTTTTGAATTGAGCACATGTATTACAGACACTCGCTCAGTTTTGCGTAAATTACAAGTTTTGTTCATTTTTTCATAAAATTACTGTAACGAATTCGTGGTTTTGGCGTCTTTAGTATTGAGTTGCCTTGAATACGAACCACTTGTTCAATACTTTTACTTGGTCATTCAGTTTGGAAACACTAAAATACCTGTATCAAACTTATCTCAAGGAGTTACGAATGATAGTCTTGAAAAACATTCCTATCATACTGTTCTCTATTATTATTTGTAGCCATGCTCTGGCAGTTGAGCCAAGAACTGAACCCGCTGTGCAGGTTGAGGGGGGAGAAAGAACCATAAAAGGTCCATGGTGGCAGGTATCTACAAAGGATGCGAATACAGGTCTGGTAATAAAACGAAAAGTCTCTCCCGTTGGGACACCCTATTTTATGAAGTTCAACAAAGACTATCTGTCGAAACTGGTCTCGATGTGTTATGGACAGGATATAACAGGCACTGCTGGGAATTCTAATTCAGGAGGACGATCAAGGCCAAATTCTGTTCAAAAACATATAGGATTCACGTTCAATTTTGCACCTAGAGAGAGGGAATATGAGCGGATTACTAAGCGTGGTAAATTCCGAAGGGAACTGCTCAAAGCCATCAGGGCTGATATTGAGCAGAAACTTGGAGTTCAGGCGCAGGCAGGAGGCAACAGTCAATTCTTGCGTTTTAGTTATACGAAAGACGACGTTGAAGGCAATCTAAATGTTTTCTTCACACTTCAGGAGAGTGTATTCCTGAAGATACAGTTCGCTATCCAGGAAGTCACAATATCGAAAGTTATACCCGCTGTGCAGGTTGAGGGTGAAGCGGTTGACGGTTTGCAAGTTTCGATCACGATGGAAAAGACAACTTTTGCCCTGGACGAACCGATTACGGTGAAATGGCAGATTAAAAATGTCTCCCAAGAAGACAAGACGATTATCTGGCACAAATTGCATTATTCGCCTGTAGTCTTTGAGATCGGCAAATCAGGCGGGAAAAAATATATAAGAGAAGATTCAAGGCGAATGTTTAATAGCGCTAAGTCGGGGCCTCCGGAAAAAATTATTCTAAAGCCAGGCGAGATTAAAAAAACGACATTTGACTTGCGGCGTTTCGGCCTGGATAGTTCTGCCGAAAGAGGCGTTTATGAATTTACAGGAATGTATTCACCGAAAGACTCTCGCCAACTTGCTGATTATTGGCTCAAGAGGCCAGAATTCAAAAATTGTTTTACTGGCCAGATTAGTTCAGCACAACTAAAAATCACAATCACAGAAAATCTGGTCTGGCTACAAAACCAATTGCGTAAAGGCAAATTCTGGAACCGACTACAGGCCGCAAGGCGCCTGGCTCCAATAATAGGTAACAAAGAGGTTTTGGCTGAGTTGGAAAAGATGTATCCACCTGGGAATACTCGTCAAATGGTGCGTCTCGTGGACTGTATGGCAAACCTCGGTGATGTTTCGCATGTGGAAGATGTCCTGGATATGTACGAAGCGGGAGGGTATGCGCCGCATCTAATAGATTACGGTAAAGAGATGCTCCGATTTCTGCGGCGATGGGCGGGGGTGCGTGGCACTGAGAACCTGAACAGATATCTGCTGGAACGGCCGAGAGTAGATTTTACAAATGCATTGCAAATGGACAGGAAGTATATTCTATCTGAAATCACCGACCTGGAAAATGTCCAGGAAAGCGATCTGCCGTTGCTTGTGACTATTCTGAACGATCAAGAGAAAATTGGTGATAAGCAGATACGCTGGTGTGACAGCGCCGCTCTGGCCATCCAGAAGATGCTGAAGCATGACTGGGGGTTTAAGCTTAGCCTTTCTGAAAAAGAACGAGACGAAATAATGTCTCAAATACAAGCTGAATTGGCAGACCGTGCTCCTGTTTTGCCCAAGGTTGAGCCAATAGTCCAGTTCAAACGTATTGATTTTCCTCATGGCGGTGGTAGTTCGCAAGGTCTGATGCTGGCGGTTAAACCAGCAAAACCCTATTTCAAGCCAAACGACGATATCGTTTTGGACTTCTACATCCACAATGAGCGATCTCCATACAAATTGTTTTGCATTTATCCGGATGCGAACTGGAGATGGACGTCGTGGAGGATATATGATGATTTCGGCAAGTGGTTGAAAATACCAAACAGGGAACTTTCCGGAACACTGCGGCCGTTACGCAAGAGTGACTTTTTCGCTATAGCTCCGGGCAAAACAGTGTATTGGCAGCAGGTTATCCGCAACGAATGGCTGCCCAAAGGAGGTTTGCCTCCCGGCAAGTACCACCTCTTCATTTCCCTCAACAGGGAAGGGAAGATGAATTCAATAATTCCCAATTACGATGAGTTTTGCCGCAAATACCACCTCAAGCCCTGGAGCGGAACGCCGGATGCGGGGCCGATCCAATTGGAAATCATCTCGGAGGATGAGCCCGGTGTGCAGGCAAGGCCTGAGGCGGCAGATACAATTCAGGTCGTGCGAGTGGAAGGTGTCGACTTCTGGATGTGGGTAGAAAAGTTGATCTGGAAGGCACACGAGGTTCCAGTATTCAAGGCCGACCTGTCTCATCGCGGCCGGTATGAACTTCCTCGCATCGGATCCTACGAGCTTGAGTTTGATGGACACTGGTATGCGCAGTCTCTGGACAGCAGCGACGGAAACGGCATAGAAGTCTTCCGGCCTCAACACGACTACCGTAATATCAGTTTCAGCCTGGACAGTCGGTGGTCAAGTAGCGGCGCCTCTCTGAAGCTTGCACCGGGTCGGCACCAGATTCGCCTGGCTTTTGTTTCCAAATCCGGCGGCGAGCAGGACGCCGGACTGTTACGCCTTCAAACGGATGCTGTCGAATTTCAGGTTCTGGGCGAGCAAGAGGATGCAACGGAGGACCAATGGTTCGAACTGGCCGCCGGAGGGCATCCGGGTTCAAAGTACTCGCGGGAACAAGTCGTGACCATGCATTTTCACAAGTTCGGCAAACGATTGAGCCGCGATGAGCTTGCAAGCTTCTACTTCGACAGAGCGCAGACACTCAAGGATGTTGAATTGACAGAGTGCGCCCTCGCTTTTGAGCAGGAT
>SDBS01002856.1_pt1 | contig 17076 bp, 28 predicted proteins | sample 2277091 | NCBI WGS metagenome assembly SDBS01 (sample SAMN10404972, study PRJNA504765) | marine sediment metagenome | isolation source: marine sediment core GS10_PC15, 163 cmbsf | place: Arctic Ocean: Southern Knipovich Ridge | collected 2010 | reverse complement strand
AGCCCGGACTGGCTGTTGGGTCTGTGCTTTGGTGCGGGCGGGTTTTTAGGTATTTACCTGGGGGCGAGGTTTCAAAAGTACGTGTCCGCCGTGGCGATCAAAGTCATTTTAACCCTGGTCATACTCTTTGTGGCCGCCAAGTATATCAGCGGCTTTTTTTAGAATTGATGGCGTCGTAAAAAGTCCCATCTACTGCGTTGTAATATTTTTTCAGATACTCGGCATACTACATGTATAGCCTCGTTCCTGAAAAAACACTACGCCTTGTATATGAACCTTTTTACCTATCCATCTATAATAGAATTCGCGACTTTTTACGAGATCTTCAGAATTGACAAACAAGACAGCCCGATGCCGATAAAAGATATCGCCACAGAGCTTTTGCTTCTGTTAGTCGTGGCCATTGGGGCGGCCTTTTTGGCCAACTTCTTTTCGCCGCGGGGACTTGCTTTTTTGGGGGAGTGGGATACCTCAAAAGGGGTCATAAGCGCAAAGGCCAGAGACGCTGCCGTCCGGCGGGATATCGAAATCAATGATGTTCATTTAGGGAAAAAGATCTATGATGAAGGCAAAACCGTTTTCGTGGACGCGCGTGCGCCGGATCGGTATATCGCAGGACATATCAAAGGCGCCGTTTTGTTACCCGCCCGCCAAAGAGAGGATTTTCTGGAAGAATTTATAACCCGATATGATCCCTCAACCCCGATCGTCACGTATTGTTCGGGCCGGGAATGTGACGACAGCCATGAACTGGCGCGTTTCCTGGCGGAGATGGGTTATACCGATGTGCGGGTCATGGTCGATGGCTACCCGGGCTGGGAAAAAGAGGGCTATCCGATTGATGCTCGCGGGAGACGAGTTCCGCTGAACGTCGTAAAGGGTGAAGTCAAACAACGGACGAAACAGAAGCGCAAACGAACACGCGAACGAAAGAAGCCCCGAGTAAAGCGGCGTCCAGTTGTGGAGACGATTGGCGTGGGCGATATCGTGTGGTCGACTCGCGAGTACCATCTCAACAGTGACTTGACGAAGGGTGAACCGGAGAATATCCATTTCAAAAACTTTTCGAACGTCAACAAGCAATCGCTCGAAACGATTTCTGGTCAGAGCAACGTCGCCGAAGTTTTCAACGCTGCGCTTGAAGGTCATCTCGCGCAGGGTCCGTTCGAGCGCGATGAGATGACGCTCTATGATTATGGTCTTCATCTGCGACCGGCGTCGGGGACGTTCGATCAAAAGGTACTCGACATGATAAGCGAGCGTCTCGCGGGAACGGGTGCAACGATCACTCGCATACAAGAGGGCCCGGGACATGATTCTGTATTGATCGGAATCGGTGACAACAGGAACGCGGTTTCTGCGGACACTGTTGAGGCGACGTTGGAAGGGGCAACGGGGGTGTTGTCGGCGATCTATGAGGATCTCTACAACTATTTCGGCGACGACATTTACTGGGATGTTTGGTGGGATACAGATGAAGAAATGTACTGATCGACAACAAAGTGTAACTGGACTGATTGGAGAAACTGAAATGAATGCATCGTATAAAGTGATCATCGAAACGAAGCCACGAAAAGAGTTCTTACACCATGTGGTAGTGGACTTGCGAGGCGATGAACCTTTCCCGGGATTCGAGCAGTGGATGGAACAGGTAGATCCTCTGGTGGGATGGAAAGGGCCGATCGTAACGTCGAGTGAAACACACGACTTGATTTTAAATGCGGTTGGAACCGGCGAGTTGACTGCTGCACTCTCGTGGGAGCGTCTCTTCACCGAACTTCGAACGGCACCAGCGACAATAGGGCGCGAGCTTTTGCGCCGGGTGCTTTACCAGTCTACCGTTTGCATGAATCCGATTCGCGTTGTGGTGTTTCGCGATCGATGAAACTACTGATTGGAGAGAACGATGACTTTCAAACGGATGGTAGTTTGTGACGCTTGTGACAACGAGTTAGAGATGACGGCAGAGAGTACATTCGAGGGCGAGATTCGCCGTTGGATACAACTCGATATTTCACCGGGCCACGCGCCTGATTCATCTGTACTAAAGCACCTATGCCCGTTTTGTAGTCGTCGTTTGGAAACGGTTTTGACACTCAGCGGCGCGAATGAAGCCGCTCAGTGATGTGAACGAATGGCCGAAGTTTGCGGTCTACGACATTGAAGCGGAGAACTGGGTTGATGTGGTGCTTGTGGGGCACGTCGACGAGTACGGTAACCGCGTCCACTTCCCGTCGATCCCCTTATACCTCGACTGGCTGTTCTCTCCGAAGTTTCAGGGACAGCACGTGTGGGCGCATTGGGGTGGGCATTACGATCACCGCTTCGTCATCCACCACGCGACCGTGAAGGGCTGGCCCTGGGAAACAGTCCAGTCGGGCAACACGATCATAATCGTCACGGTGAAGCACCCGAACGGTCGAACGATTCATTTTTGCGAATCCGCGCGGCTCATGCCCGACTCGGTAGAGCGAATCGGGAACACGGTGGGCCTGCAAAAACTCGACGTCGACCGCGCACACATCGAGAAACTCAGCGCGCAAGAAACCATCGATTATTGCATGCGCGATTGCGACATTGTGCTCAAGGGTCTTCAGTATTTGCGTGAGGCACTGTTATCAGTCGGCGCCGACTTCGCGTACACGCTCGCGAGTATCGCCAGTCGGTGGGTGCGGCATTCCGACGTGCTCAACTGGATGAAGTTCTACGATCGCGACGGTACTGAACCCACGTACTCGAAAACCATGCTCATGCTCGATGAGTTTTCGTTGCCTGCGTACTTCGGTGGGCGCGTGGAAGTGTTCAAGCGCGGCACGTTCGAAGGGCCGCTTTATTATTACGACATTCGATCGAGCTACCCGTGGTCCATGCTTCACGACTTGCCAGCGTACCCGCGCGGCCCGGGGTTCTATCCGCCGCGCACTCGGATCGACAAGTCACTCGCTCGCTGCGGCATCTCAGAGGCGACCGTTACCGTGCCCGCCTCGATGTACATCCCGCTGTTGTGCAAGCGCGTAGACGGCAAGCTCATGTTCCCCACGGGGCGGTTTCGTGGGCGCTGGACGAACTTGGAGTTGAGCGAAGCCTATCGGCGCGGGGTGGGCGTCGAGATTCATGGTCAAGCGGTGTTCGAGCCAAAGCCGTTTCTGCGCCCCTTCGTCGAGACGTTCTACGCGCTCAGACAGAAAGCGCTCGATGACGGCGACCCGTTTCGAAGCTACGCGTACAAGATCGCGTTGAACTCGCTCTATGGGAAGCTCGTCGAATCCGTCGAACGGCTCAGTGTGATCTTCGGCGGCGAAAAAGTCTCCCGGGCCATGCGGCTCTATGGCGCCTACAACCCCGCGTACACCCGCGAAGCACAGCCGAACTACATCCGGCCGACGAAGACGCCGGGCGTGTACGCGGTCGTGACGCAATCAGAAGGGCCGTTCCGGCACGTGGCGGCCGGGGCGTACGTGACGGCGCGTTCTCGGATGCGATTGATCGAAGGGTTGGAGCTTGCGCGGTCACTTGGGGGCAAGGTGTTTTATTGCGACACCGATTCACTCGTCACCGACGTCGAACTCGGAGAGCACCCGTTGATGACGGATGAGCTTGGCGGATTCAAACTCGAAGCGGTTTTTAGTGAAGCCGAGTTCGTGGGGCCCAAGGTGTATAGGGCTGTGACGACAGAAGGGGAGACGATCTACAAAGTGAAAGGAATCCCTGTGCGCGGCATCTCTGCGGATGACTCCCAACAACGATGGGAGGATTACATATCTGGGGTTCAGGTCGAGAAAGACGGTATTAGCGGGTTCTCGACAGACATTCGGGCGGGGTCGGTCAAGCCCAGTCGTCAAGTTCTGCGACGTGCTCTAAAGAGCGTTGACAGCAAGCGTCTCCACGATGACCACGGCAACAGTACGCCGGTTCGTATCGTTGAGGGTGGATCAGCGGGAGTATGACAATAGAGCTATTGTTAGAATCGATTGTAATCTGTTAGTAACAACCATGGCTCGCACTGCCGCACTTCCCAGGGGCAATCGATTCGGCAAGTACCTCGCGCGGTTGCGCAAGAAACTGTCGCTTACGCAGGCGGCTGTGGGCACGCAGATAGGTTGCTCGACGATGTACATCTCTCGGCTTGAAACGGGGCATAGTGGGGCGCCGAACGCGATCTCATTGATCCGCTTGGCCGACGCACTCGACGTCCCGCTCTCTGTTTTATTGGTCAAGGGAGGGATGGTCGAAAAATGTCGTCACCCCGAACACTTGGATGCAGCCATCACAGCGTTTGACGGCTGGCAACGTGTCCTGGACATCACCGAAAGCGCTCGCGTGCTGCAAGAGACGGTGCGTATTCTCTGCGACAACGATAAAGAAGTATCGCCCGACTACCGGCACCTACTCAAACCGTTGAAACTACACAGTGAACGCCTGCGAGCAAAACTTCGCGTCACGATCGACGCTCATCCTATTGATTGAGTTCCCATGACTGATTTGGAAAACGTTCGTCTGTTTGCATCGTGGGCAATGACCCGTGCGGATTATTCGGTGAGTGCGGCGCTGGGGAAGGCTCTTACGATCCTGTTCGTCGCCGCTCCACGTGAAGGGATTCAGGACGAGATTTTGCTCTGGCAACGTAGGCTCACCATCCACGCTCACACCGCACGTAAACGGGCCGAGACAAAGGCCGATGCTCTCTTGAAAAGGATTCGATCTGATGACTGACGAAGAAACCGAACTCGAACAACATTTACAGGAAGCCGCGGAGACGAGCGCCGTAGTGAGCAAGTTGCACCGGCACATGATCGATTTTCTCCGCGACAAGGTAGCGAAGTTCCGCGACAACGAACCCGATGCGGTCGACACGTTGCGCGATCCAATCGCGAAAGACGAAATCGCAGACCTGTACGAGTCGCTCATGACCGAACTCGACGATTCGAAAAACTGGGACGAACAAGACGTGCTCGAAGCGGCTGCGCTGTACGTGCTCATGGCGCTGGGGATGACCGATGAAGAAACCGAAGACGAAGACGACGAGGAACCGGAAGACGGTAAGGACGAAACCCCAACCGATTCGAAAGATAATAACGATGACTGATGAAACCAAGGCGACGCACGTGGTGACGGTCAATAGCCCCGGGCTGCAAGCAAACTTCAAGGTTGCAACCGATGAAGATAGCAACGAACTCGCGAAAGGCATCCGGGGCAAGTTCATCAAAGCGGGCGCGTGGATGTGCACAGATCCCGATACCGGCGCTGTCTCGATAATCAGCAAACCCGAGAGCGCGATGTACGTCGTTCAAGTGTTCGAAGCGAAGGTGTACGAGAAACTCGCGAGCGACGCGCGGTACGCACAACAGCGCCAAGCAGGCCAACAACGATTCATGGATGCATGATGAGCGCTCCCGCACAAGAGGAAGATCAAGAGGATTGGGAAGACGTCGGGCCGTTCGATGAGAGCGTGTTCGATGACGGCGCGGTCGAAGAACCGTTTTTCCCGCCGTCGAGGCGGCGACCCGAACCGCCCGACGAAGCGACGCGCACGGCCGACAAGCCGCTCACGAACAAAGAAGCGATTCCGCTGTTCCCCGGGTCCGATAAATCACAAGCCCGCAAGGGCAAGCAAATCAAAGTCACGAAGCTCGATCCACCGAACCACGGCGTCAAAGGAAAAATCCCGCTCGGCTCCGATGAAGAGTTCATCGCGCAACGGTGGGGCGACGGCACGTACACTCTCGACGTCATCAATGCGAAGGGAGTGTCGCTGCAACAGATCGAAGCGGTACGTATTGCGTTCGGTTACGATTGCCCCGAAAGCGATGAAGGTGAAGAGACGCCGACCGCGACCGGCGTCGATGCGAACGAAACCATTCGGCAACTCAACGTCAGTCACGCGCAGGAACGGGCGCGCAGTGGCCAGCTACATGCGGATTTGCTAAAGCGTACGAGCGAACTCGCGAACGCACATACAAAGATGGTGATGGACTCCACCGACAAGGCTGCTGCGCGCGAGGAAAAGTTTTTCGAAGCCGGGCAGACCCGCACGGAAAAGTTTTTCGAAACGATCTTGAGTTCGACGACGGCTGCGCACGAACGCGAGATGGCTCGAACGCAAACAGAAAGCGCGGCGACGCTCGAACGTATTCGCGTCGACAACGAACACAAAGAAGCGATGAACGAACAACGGCACGTGCAACTCATGGAGATCGTAACCGGCGCACACAAACGCGAACTCGAAATGGTGGAAGCGGGTAACGACGAAGACCCTGGCGTGAAAATGCTCTCTGAGGGCGTGAAGGGACTCAAAGAACTGCGGCTCGCTGCGCAGACTGCCGGGGGCCGTAGAGTGCCGCGCAGTGCGCGACAGCCCGGGCGCAAGCGGTTGCGGCGTGGATCGAGAGATGGTGGCGAAAAGCCCGCACAGACTCGCGAAAATCGAAAATCGTCCAGTGCGGCGAAAGAGTATGCCCGCAATCTCGCGGCTTTGAAGCGAGACTGTGACAATAAGGGGATAGATTTTGCCGACTTGATCGATGACGCTCGTCAACAGGTACAGGAACATCCCGGACTAGACCGCGAGCCCGACAATGAACCCGACCAGCAGAGCGGCGATAAAGATGGGCCCGCCGAAGATGGTTCGGGACATTCAGATCCGTAGCTACCGCCAGCAACTCCGCGAGTTTTGGAAGTGGGTCGACAAGTACACCGGACAACCGGCGCTCGTCGACTTCGCTGCGCGGTTGATCCAAGAGCACGACATCCCGGAGAAAGACTACCGGCGGCTCGTCGAGTTTTTGCAGCAGTACACGCAACGCGAAATCAAGTTCTTCCGTGAACGCCCCGAACGCTGGCAGTCGCCCATGCGAACTCTCAAGTGGGGGATCGGAGACTGCGACGATCAAGTTTTTCTCATGCTGTCGACGGGCCGCTCGTTTCGTATTCCGGGTCGCGCGAAGTTTACGCGTTTCATAGATCCTAAAACCGGCGAACGAAAAAGCCACGTCAACGCGCAGTTCAAACTCGACAATAAATGGGTGTCGGCTGAAACCGTGAAGCCGGTGCCGCTGGGGTTCGATCCCGCGACAGCAATGAAACGCGCGGGCGTGAAGATTATCAGTGTCGATTACATCGGAGATAAGTGATGAGCCATCGGGAAAATATTTTTGACGTTGAGGAACGCGAAGAGTTGAACGAGGAACTCGGGATCGATTACCACGCGATGAGTTTGGGTAACCCGCACGAGAATCCGACGTTCGGGTTTGGTGGATCTGTTACAGGCTCTACCGAGGGTGGGGCAAGCGCCAAAGCCTGGACCGATACCCCGAAGAAAAAGAAGCGCAAGAAAAAGAAACGTCGTCGTACTGTCACCAAGAAACGAAAGACCACTCGCGCCAAGAAACGGGCGGCTCCGGTGCTTCGGAGCGTGCCCGGCGTTTCGATCCGTGAACAAGTTGATCTGATAGACGTGTCGGCGCCGCGCACGACCGCAAGCGCAGCGTGGCAACGGTTGGCGGCTCAAGGTCTGGGCCGACACGGCTGTCCCATGGCGCACGTCGACCCGTTCACTGCCGAACTCAACCGAATCAAGTCGGCGCTGGCGCTCGCACAGGTTCAACGCGAAGCGACGAGCGAACACAACAAGCTACGAGCCATCGATGCGTACCGCGCACGTGTGCTCTTGAGACTGCGAGCACTGCTCGCGCGGAGATGCGACTAATGTACAACCCTTGCGACAACGCGATTTCATTCGATCACGAACTCGGCGTGATTCCACCCGCGGCCGATCCGGCGACCACTCCCAAAAAGCCGCCGAGCCAATCGCTCGAAGTGATGTGGGAAAACTTGCGCAGGCGAGACGTCAAAGCATTCGAGACAGGATACAAAACTCGCTTTCGTGTCTACGTCACGAGTATCCCGCAGATTGCTCCGTACCAGGATTTTCACATTGACATGCAACGGGCCGTCGTTCCGAAAACCGCGGTGCAAATCGCGAAGGGTACGAAGTGGCGGAACTTCAAACGGTTCACCGTTCGCGTCTATATCCCGCGCAACTTCAAGTTGCCCGCGGGTACACTCAAGAGCGGCAAGAAAAGTAAATGGATGTGGGGTGCCGCGCTCCTAAAGATTCTCTCGCGTCTGCTCAAAGCTCAATACAAGTTCGAAAAAACGAAGCCGCCTTCGAGACTCAAGCCGAAGAAAAAAGCGCCCACCCGACGCCGCGTCATCACCACAGCGCCGATCAGTATTGCGGAAAAGTTTGGGGTAGAACTGAAACCGCAAATCGATATGGTTGATATCGCCGCGCCCGAAACGGCCGTTACGCGGGAGTGGGAAGCCGAGCGGCAGCGTGCCGCGGCGTATCCGTTCAAGGTCGATTTCCCGAAGTCGGTGTCGGCTCGGCTCAAGAAAATCGCGAAGCTCTTGTCACTCGCCGAAGTACAGCGCGAAGCGACGAGCGAACACAACACCATCATGGGCGAATCGCAGTACCAGCGTTCGGTGTTGCGTGCTCTACGCGAAGCCGAGTCCTGTTGTCCGGGCGACGGTGAGCGTGTGGTTCGCGTCATCATGTCGAACCCCAACTACCCGTCGCGTGCGCACAAGCACAAAATCGTGTTGCCCGGCGGCGAAAGCATCTTCACCGAAACCGATTACATCGTGAACGATGACGACACTGACGAAATGGGTTTCTTGCCCGCGCTGCTCGGCGCGGCGGTCCCATTGATCGCCGGTGCGCTCGGCGGGGGCGGAAAAAAGAAGAAAGGCGCGGCCCCGGCCGGTGCGGATTTGTCGGCGCTCATGTCGCAGATTGCGGGAACCGACGAGATCAAAAACATCGTGCGTGAACTGCTCGCCACGGTACCGCCTCCGATCAAGGAACAGGTGCGCGACGTCATTCGAAGCGTGCAAGCGGAGGGTGGAAACATGAAGGCCGCTGAGACGGCGCTGGTGAAGAACATCGAAAAGAAGTTTCTGCCCGCCGTCATGAAGTCGATCAACGCACTGAAGCTCGCGCAGACTCAGCGCGAGGCGACGAGCGAACACAACTCGATCGCGCAGACCGCGAAGCGCTGGGACAAAATGATGGCGTCGCAGCGCAGCGTGAGCAAGAACCAAAAGAAAATCGACAATCGCTTACGTTCGCTGCAAACGACAGTCGACGACGTGCTCTTGAACAGCAAAATCCTTCCCCGTCGCGCCGTGAAACTCGCGGGCGGAAATCGCGGCCTCGATATTCTCAGTGGGAGACGATGATGACGATCGAAGAGTTGGCGGAAACGTTTATCAACGGAAACATCAGTTCAGTGCGTGAAGCACTTGCCGAAATGGCCCCGATGGATGCGGCGACCGCTGCCGTAGACATTTACGAAACAATCAGTGCGTGGGGATACGGCGGTGCCGCAACCACGTTTCAAAACTACCTCGCTCGGTGGGGTTCAGGGGAGAACCCCATCAACGATGAGTTCGATGAAGACGACACTGAAGACGAACTCGACGACGAAGACGACTGATGGCCCGGCGGAATCAAATCGTGGTGGAAGCGGAGTCGCCGCCGAGTGCGTATGCGATCTCCGATCTCGTGCAACGTAAACCCGGCGCGGTCGGCCGAACGTTCGTGCTCACACTGCAACGCTCACTACTCATCGCTCCCGGGCTCTACGTCGCCGGTCTGCGCGGGCGACGACTGATGACGGGCAGCGTCTACGCATCGATCGGGGTGACGCTCGCGCTCGCACTCGTGTACTCGTTCAAGAAGGAATGAAAAGATGAAACGACCTTTCCGATACAATATGCGCACCAATCCTGCGGGCACCACAGAAAAGACGTTGGCGATTCTCGCGGTTCTGGGGTTGGGTATTTATGCATTCATGGTTTACCGCAAGTAAATGACGACTCAGCAAATACGGCTCTTGGACGTGTACGCGATTGGGCCCGCGATGATTTGGGGCGCGTATCATTCGCACGCTGCGTCGCCGCTGTTCGCGGCGCTCTTGGCGATCGGCGGCGTGATGACTATCGCTGTCAACGGCAACAACTATTTGCAAGAGACGCCGGACGAAGAGATTCGTGGTCGCGCTGTGGATTGGTTTCTGGGTCCGCTCATGATTTGGGGCGCTACCAACGCGTACAAAAAGAACGTTCCGGTTGCCGCGTTTCTCGCCGTGTCCGGCGTGAGCGCAATCGCAACGAACTCCGACAACTTGTTTCGGTTCGAACTGAGGGCGGCAGCGTGATCAACGACGTCATCGATTTCGAACACGAACTCGTCCGGGCTTTTGACGATGAAGACGAACTCGGGTTCTTCGAATACTGGTCGCCCGGCGAAATGTACACGTACATGAAAGAAGTGGGCGCGAAGGTGAGTTCGTTAGATCGCGACATTGCAAACAACACCGAGTGTTTCACTGCTACAGACTTGTCCGATTGGTCCGACTACAAGATTCGATTTGCCGAGTTCATGGACGGCCATGAAAGTTGGTGGGACCGTCTTTCGATCGGTACTCTTCGAAGTGCCGAACGGTTCGCTCGCGAACTGCGCGAGTTTCAGTCTCGCTTCGTCGCAGCCTGCAAAAAGAAGACGAGCGCCGGGCTCGTCGAGATTCCAAAAGAAGAGTACGACCGCAACGTACGCGGACTCGGCACCACGATTACAACACTCGCTGCGATCGCAGTCGGCGGTTTTCTTCTGATCAAGTTTCTGGATAGGTGAACAGATGGCACTTTCGAAATCGTATAAAGCGCAGTGGATCACGTTGCAGTGGATCGCCATGAACTACGGCGTCATTCTCACCGAAGATGAAGTCATCGATCTCTTCGCGCCCTATTTGAAATCCAGGTTTCGCACGCCGCAACGCCCGAGGCTCTACCGCAACTCCTATCGGTTCGGAATCATGAAGGGCAGCGAGCCCGGCGACGCGTTGTTCGACGTACTTTATGAAGGCCCGTGGAAAGAGAGCGGCATCGAGGGCTACACGCTCGCCGAAGCGCTCGGCAAAGTGCAAATCACATCGGTCAAGTGGAACCTGCGCAAGCGCGACAAGACTGCCGTCTCGCAATCCGACATTGATTTCGTTCGCGCTGCGATCAAGAAAGTCAACGCGTACATCACAACCGAAATCCCCTCGCCGTCGCCCAGCGGTGCACGCGCGAAGATGCTCGTATGGTGGGAAGCGAACAAGCGTGCGCTGAAAAGTTGGGGTTGGACGCTTTCGGATTTGCCGACGCTCCAAGCGTGGGCGTTTCTCTACGACGCGTCCCCGTTCGGCACGTTGCCGAAATGGGAAAACGACAAGGGCAAGCCGCTCACCCCGTCGCTACCGCGGCCCGCGAAAAAGACGGTTGCGAAACCCGACGAGCCGATCGAAGAAAAGAAAAAGGGGTTCGGGGGAATCCTGTTCGCAATCATCGCCGGACTCACTGCGCTTCGAAGGGGCTAGCGTGTGCGCGGCGGAAAACAGAGTTTCAAAGCGCCGGGCAAAGCAATCGCTCAACTCGGTACTAGCAAGCACCCGCTGCGCGACGGGGGCGGCGTCGTCTACCGAACTCCGCGCGGTCCCGTCCTATGGTTCACCCGGGGACAGAACGAAGTGTTCGACACGTCGCCCTTCGTCTACATCCATCGGATACCGCTCTACTCCACGCGCAAAGCGTTCGAGCGGGCGTATCCCGACGTTCGCGGAGATTTACGAACGATCGAGGGTCGCCTACAGGCGATCGCTCATGCAATCAACACGGTCGGTGCGCGTCGTTTCGACCCGCGGCCCATTGCGATCAAGGTGAAGTGATGCCCAAAAGATCGGACCGCATAAAGTTCCTCAACCGCTTTCGCGGCGGTAACCCGTTCGAGGATACCGACGTTGCGGGGATGTACAAGAAACTTCGTTGGGGCAATAACCCCGATGAGGCGTGGACGATCGACGCGCCCGAAGACATGGCCACGATCGGAGAACTCGCCCGACTCGACTTCGACGACGGCACCCGCGAAGAGTACGACGAATACGAAGCGCCCTATCTCGCGGTCGGCTTGGACACGAACCGTTTGTACGTCGTTCCGAAAGACGCGGAAGGTAACCCCGTCGATGTTCCCGACGCTGGCTACGTCGATATCGGGTCGTTGAAACGTACCGACTACTACTCTGACAAAGGCGGCACGCCAGCGCTCTACTACCACAAGCACGAGCGACCGTTGCCCAGTGTGTTCGAGAACCCCGACACGGGTTGTCGCATCATCGCCCCGCGTCGCTGGCGCGGCGGTCCGAGTTACGTGGTGAGCGAGGAAGGGATCATCGGATGAGATACCGCATGAATCCCATCAACGACGACACACGGCGAGCGTTGCGCGAGGCGCCCGACTATTGGCTGGGGTGGTACACGATCAAGAGCGTTGCCGTGGTCGGGCTTGCGGCTTGGATCGGATTTTTGTACGGGAGACGGCGATGAAAGACAACACTTGGTTGTGGATTGCGCTCGGCGGCGCGGCTGCATTTTACTTTTACAAGCGTAACGAGACGCAGCGCGACAACGACAAACGCGAACTGCTCGCCCGTGCTCGGCAACTATTGATCGACGCCGGACTCGACGCCGAAGGGCTCACGCTCGAACGTGATTACGATCACCAAGTTCGCCGAAGCGACGCAAGCATCGATCGACTACGCGACGAGTTTCCCGGCATCGTCGACGCTGAACAACGCGAACCGACAGTGATAGACGACGATCTCGAACTGGAAGATGAAGAGATCGAACTCGTCGAAGACGAACTCGGCCACGGCTCAATTGACTTCGGTGAAGATGAACACCAATGGGAGCACTGACATGAACCTCTTGCCACTACTCATCGCGGGCGGCGTCGCTGCGTACTACCTATCGCGTGGCGCTACACCGAGTAATGGGTTGCTGGTGTTGCGTTGGACAAAGCGCGATGTGGTTGAGAAAAATGAACGTACGGGTCAAGAGGCTCGTTACTCGGCGTTGTTCGCATCCGATGATGACAATCGATTTGTGTTTCGAATCAAAAAGATTCCTACATGGCATCGCAAATACAAGACGACACCGTACAAGTTGACGATTCGGGATCCGAAATCCGCTTGGGAAGATCCGCCCATCTACCAAACATTTTTCAGAACGATCACCAAAGCAAAAACGGGCGCCGCCAAGTGGTACACGAAGCACGGCCGGTAGAACTGAACGATAAAACAAGGCTCTAGCATTCAGTACGCGCGTTCGAGTCTCGCATAAACAATAGAGCTATAGAAAAGTTCATCTCTGCGGATGGACAATAGCTCTCATGCGAACGACTTTCATGAATCCGCGTCGCCGACGCAAGCGCAGTACGAAACGTCGTCGGCCCGCATCGCGGAGTCGTCGTAAGCCCACCCGACGCAAGCGGCGTCGCAACATCCAAAGGAAGCGGAACATGCAAATGGCCAATCCGCGTCGCCGCAGGCGTCGCAAGAAGTCAACGCGGCGTCGTCGCCGGAACGTCGGTGTTGTCGGACCGTTCGTCGCAGGCAACAACCCGTACATTCTTTCGAACCCGCGTCGCAAGCGACGTAACCCCGGGATGCCCCGGCTCACGCTTCGCACGATGAGCGACAAGTTGTTCAAGTACGGGGGCGGCTCCGCGCTCGGAACGGCAGCGAACGTGTTCGTGCTCAACGACATCGAGAACGACTACTTCCGCAACGGCGCTCGCGTCGGCGTGGCGGTTCTCGGCGGGATGTTCTTGCGCGGCGAACTCGGCGCGGCGATGGCCGGTGCATCGATGTACCCGGTGTGGGTCGAAGTCGCGGCGATGCTGAATCTGCCCGTGGGTACGGATGCAGATCTGGACATTCTCTCCGACGACATGAACGACGCGCTCGAAGACGATCCCGATTACGAAACCGTGTGGTAGCGGCAAGCTGCCCCAAACAAAAGTGAACCCCAGGTAGGAAAAACCACAACACCCCCGCCATTCCCTAACGGGTGCGGAGAAACGAAAGAGAAACATGGCAAACAGAACCGAATCCCTCGCAGCGATGATCGACTCGCAGATCGAAAAGGTGCTCACCCGTGGGCAGCGATTCGAAAAGTTCGATCAGGTTCGCCAGCGCCATTTCTGGTCGAACTACCTGTTCGCGGTCGGCGCGGGCAACGTCATCGCGGCAGCGCCCTACGACGTCTTTCGTGTGATCGCCGCAGGGACGGGTCAAGGATACCCGGCCGGTGTGACGCTCACCGAAAGAGAAACCAACTGGCGCGGCAACGGTCGTGTGCCGGACAACCAGAACTTCGTGATCCAGGAAGTCGGAGTGACGGTGCTTCGGCCCCCGGCGGTCGACGTGGCGAACGCGGGACAACCCACGAACGCTCCCGTCAACGGCATCTGGGCCAATCTCCCGGCGGCGATTCAGCCGCTCATCGCGAGTACGCGGCCCGTGTTGCCGGTCGACGCGGAACGATTTTTGTACGGGACGACGCTCGAAATGTCGTTTCTGACGAACAACGTTCCGCTCGGATTGTGCGCCGACTTTTCCCAGTCGTCGGGCATCTACTCGCAGGTCCAACCCGTGTCGACCTTGCCGAACGGGGCCCCCGACTTCGGACTCGAAGATAACGATTTCGGAGACGGCACCAACGGTGTTCCGGCCGCTGCGTTTCGGCGCAAGCTGGAAGTTCCGATCTTGCTGCAACACGGCGAAGCGATGGGCATGAGGCTCAACGTGCATCGTCCGATCACGCTCACCAGTCTGGCGGACCTCGGCAGCGGTTGGCTCGAAGTTCGAGTCGACTGGTGGGCCACGGAGAGCTTCGTCGAATACTCCTGAGCGAAGCGAACACAAAACAGCGGCGTGGTCCCGGCCGCAGTAAACACACGGGACGCCCCTTTTTCCCGGAGCCTCCAACCGGGTCACCAAATGCGAGACGAAAGGTAAAACATCATGGCACGACGAGGAAGACTCCCCAAGCGACTCCGACGCAGTGTGCGTCGACAGGCCGAACACCTGCTCGAAACCGGACGCCGGTTCAAGCGCTTCGATCAGGTTCGACAGCGGCACTTTTGGTCGGAACAGTTTTTCCGCACCGACGCGAACGGCTACATTCAGTCGGGCCGGTTTCCGACGTTCATCACGCCTCCGGGTCAGGTGGGCCAGGGCTGGCCTGTCGAACTCACCGAGCGTGAGACGAACTGGAAATCCTCCAACCGCGTGCCGGACAACCAGAACTTCGAGCTACTCGAAATCGGCGTCTCGATCCAAGCCGTGCCGAGTGCGTTCGCCGACTTGGAAACTCCATTCAATAGCGGGTTGCCAACGCCGCGCGAAGCCAACGCGTTCGCGATGAACACGATCGTTGCGGTCCAGTACCTCACCAACGAAGTGTCGCTCGGTCTGATCAACGACTTCGCGCAGTCGTCCGGCTTGACCATGGGCAGCTACGAACCACTCGTTGCCCAGGGCAATGGTGCTGCGATCACGAACCCCACCGTGGACCAAATCAACGGCGACCCCATCAACTCGCGTCGCTTCCTCACCAACGGCTTCGCGGGCCCGGGATTGCGGCGTCGGTTCAAGGTTCCGATCCTCTTGCAGCACGGCGAAACGTTCTCGCTGAACTTCCTCATCCCCCGAACGTTTTTCATCGCGGCCGCAGATCCCACCGCAACCGGCTACGTGTTGCGCATGGAGTTCTGGGCGACCGAATCGTTCGTCGAAAAGTCCTGAACAACTCACGTCGGGCGGCTGCGCCTTTCTCATGCGCGCAGCCGCCCAAAGCCTATAACCGCCATCAAAGAAAGCTCGTCTGATGTTTTCCTGGCCCCTACCCGACCTTACCGATTACGAAAAGAAGTTCGTTCGCCTGTACCGCACGCCGGTACTCGATGCGAATGGCAAGCCCGTTCTCAAGAACGGCAAAATCCAATACTGGCCCGGCGTTCTCAAACGCGTGTACGAGATCCAACTGTACAGCCAGAACGTCCCCGGGATCGACCGACTCAACAATGGGCCGGTGCTCGAAGACCGGGTGATCATTTCACGCCGCTCGCGCGTGTTCGGCTTCACGTTTCAGGGCGACGTCTATTCGTGGATGCTCGATATCTTCACGGCAAGCGGCGAGAAATACACGAACGAACCCTGTCTCGTGAGCGCAATGTGCGCCGGAACCAACTACAACGAAAATGGCGCGTTCATCGGCAGCCCGTTCGACAACCCCGCGGACGTCGGGCCGAACGTTGCCGGACAGAACGCGCATTCGTTCGGTGTGATGATCGATCCGAACTATCTGCTCACTCCGAATGAAAGTTTGATCTTCCGCGGCGAACTTGCCGACGACGTACCCGGCCAAGACGTTCGGATTTTGTCCGTGGGCGTGCACGTCTGGGAGTTCCCCGACATGAGTTACAGCACCCGGGCGGAGGCAACGAGCCAATGATGAGTTACTGGCCGCGGTGCGTGCTCACACCGTACGAACAGCAGTACATGAACAAGTACCCGAACCCCGACGACAACCGTCGCGGTCCGCTTCGCCGCTTCTACCCGGGGGTTCTGAGACTGGACGCCGATCAACGCCGTCCCACGTTCAACCTGGGCATCTCGCGACGCACGCGCGTCTTCGGATTGTCGGTGTCCGGCGACGTCGAACACTTTCGCGTCAACATCGAAGACTCGACCGGCGAGCAGTTCACCGCGGACACCGTGTATTTGCAGTTGTTCTGACGGGGCTACACACAACCGCAGCCGGGCGTGTTCAACGGCAGCGGCGTGTCGCCGTCGCCGGGCGGTTTTTCGGACGTCTACATTTTCAACCCGAACATTTTGCTCGCGCCGAACCAGACGTTGACGATCAACGGAACTGAAACCGAGCCGCGCGGCTTCGCAGGCGAGAACGATCAGGATTTCCAGGTCGATTTCGTCGTTCACGTGTGGGAGTTCCCGGGAATGCCGGGTAGCCCGCTGTAACGGGATGGGAGACGGTGCGTGACCAGAGATTGGTACTCGCTGGCACCGTCACTCTGCTCGCTCTGCTCGGACTCAGTTCGGGGCGGCGACGGAGACGGGCCAGAGCAGCCGCGGCGGCAGCCGGGGCCATCAGTTACGGCTTCCCCGT
>SDBS01002854.1_pt1 | contig 17093 bp, 19 predicted proteins | sample 2277091 | NCBI WGS metagenome assembly SDBS01 (sample SAMN10404972, study PRJNA504765) | marine sediment metagenome | isolation source: marine sediment core GS10_PC15, 163 cmbsf | place: Arctic Ocean: Southern Knipovich Ridge | collected 2010 | reverse complement strand
CCCAGAGCTAGAATCCAATTGGCTGCGGTGAGGATACTCTCGGTCTCGACCAGGGCGCGGGCCTCTCCTTCATTCATGGTGACCACATCCACATTGCTCATGGCGGCTATCAGTGCTTCCTTCTTGCTGTTTATCCAGAAGTCCATAGTGTCCAGCATAGTTAGTTTAGCCCGCGGCACCTGCCCCAGCACTTCGTGTTGCAGTTCCGGGTCGATATTGGCCAGAAAGACGAAGTCGCTATTTTCGTATCCCTCAGGCAGGATGGGATGGAAATCAGCAAAGACGTTCAGCTTGGTTTCTATTGTTTCGGTGATGTTGGTTTTGTAGTCATAACGGCCTGCCCAGCGAAAGGTCTCCCCGTCAACCACCTGTAATCCCCGGGTATCTACTCCCCTATCGATAAGAAACTGGATTTGTTCCTTGGGGAAGTCATTGCCCACTACTGCCACCAGGTTCACTTCTGTGTAGAGGCTGGCAACTGCCGAGAAATAGGTAGCTGAGCCTCCCAGGATGCCACTGACCTTGCCAAAAGGTGTCTCCACTGAGTCAAGAGCTACCGAACCAACAACTAAGATACTCACATCGGTACCTCCCTCCAGAACTTGAGCTTCAGTGCTACTATCTCAAAGGGATTCACTTGTAGCATAACTCCACGCTTGGTAAAAGCCCAGGCGGCGTCATAGTGGGTATGAGGGGTAAGATAAATCGTCTGCATACTAGCCCCCTGTTGACGGTAATATTACCTGGGGAAATTATACTACAATTCGGAAGGTGGGGTAGCTTCCAGCCAGCGCCGTAGTTCCCCAAGCACCTGCTGATGGTTGTCTCTGGTTACTGTTATTAGGTTTACCTCGGGACGTCGCTTGATGGCATCAGCCTGCGGGTGAGGACTGAGCATAATAGTTCCCAGCACTCTGTTCCCGCTGTCTATTATCTGGGAAATGGCTTCCCTGAAATTAGCGGAAAACAGCTCCATCTTCCCGATTTCATCAATGACTACTAAATTGCACTGCTGAGTCGCTCTAAGAAGAGCAGGCACGCCAACCCGGTCCAGACCATCAATATCAACCCCGTACTTACCCACCCTGAATTGGCTGTCAATGTTGACGTGAGCCAGTACGGTATCTGCGCCGTCTAGGGTAACCAGCCTGAAGCCCTGCCTTACGCCTTGGGTTCGTATCTCCTCGGTATAAAAACCCCCCGCTTTCCCTCTCATCCCGGTGACTACCTGTTTAATCAGGCTGGTCTTTCCTGTCCCTGGTGTTCCGGTGAGCAGGTAAACTTGTTTCATGGACGCTTGCCGTTATAGGGTACTTGTCAGGCTTTTGCTCTCTCAGCCTTTCTCTTTTCTTCCAGCTTCTTTCTCTTACGCCGGTGCTTCTGGATAGCTACTCTTCTTTTCTTATTCATCCTTACCGATAATATAACCTGATTTGGTCTTCTCTGTCACCTTTTGGCTTTGTCACTCCCGGACTAGTGATGGAAAAGCCTCACGCCGGAGAATGCCATCACCATCCCGTAGTCGTTACAGGCCTGAATGACATCCCCGTCCCTTAAAGAACCACCCGGCTGGACTACGTATTTGACTCCACTCTGCTGCGCCCGGTCTATAGTATCGCGAAACGGTATAAAGGCATCCGAACTCAAAGAAACGCCGGTCAGTTTACTGAGCCAATCGCTCTTCTCCTCAGGTGTGAGTTGAGGAGGAACTCTTTCCAGTGTACTATCAAGATTCTGACGCTCAATAGGAGCTAGCTTATCCTGAAGATATACGTCAATAGCATTATTACGCTCCGGTCGCCCCACTCCCTTCCGCCATCTTAAATTCTGAACATCCGGATGCTGGCGCAGGAACCATCGGTCGGCCTTATCTCCGGCCAGTCGCGTGCAGTGGATGCGTGACTGCTGCCCTGCCCCTAGCCCGATTACCTGGCCGTCATAGGCGAAGCAAACGGAGTTCGATTGCGTATATTTAAGGGCGATGGTCGCGACAAGCAATTCCCTTTGGGCAAAATATGGTATCTCCTTGTTGCTGGTGACGATGTTTTTTAGCAGATCAAAACCAATCTCTAAATCGTTTCGCTTCTGTTCAAACTGTACTCCGAAGACTTCCCTGGTTTCCAGCTCTTCCGCCTCATAGTCAGCATCGATTTCAATCACCGCGTATTTTCCCTGCTTCTTCTTCTTGAGGATAGCGAGCGCTTCCTCTTCACATCCGGGACAGATAATCCCGTCAGACACCTCGCGATTAATTAATCTGGCTGTTGACACATCAACAATGTCGCTTACTGCCACCCAGTCGCCATAGGAAGACACCCGGTCAGCTCCCCTTGCCCGGGCGTAGGCCGTCGCCAGAGGAGACAACTCCATGTTGCCAACGAAATATGCTTCCTTCAGCGTATCGTTTAATGGGACACCAACGGCGGCTCCGGCGGGGCTGACGTGCTTGAAAGATGCCGCCGCTGGCAAGCCTAACCCACGTTTCAACTCTTTGACCAGCTGCCACGAGTTCAGTGCGTCAAGCATGTTTATGTATCCGGGACTGCCGTTCAGAACTCTAAAGGGAAGTGCATCTCCCTTACTATACATCTTGGCTGGCTTCTGGTGCGGGTTGCACCCGTACCGAAGAGCCATCTCTCTGTCGCTCATCTCTTTGCTCTCTTCCTCCTTGTTGAATTCGCCCGCCCCAGCTGCAGAATAGTGAATGATATTACAGATACCGACTTCGTATCGCTGCTGATAGCTCCGCCAGTAACTCCAGGGCCCGGCCGGCTGCCTCCTCCGTAACCAGTGACGTTAGTGTGCAGCTTGGTGTAAGTAGCCCCTGCTGAATCAATTGCTTGAAGCCGACGCCGTTTCTGGTGAAGGGCGCCATTGCCTCTTCCAGACGGTCTTTGAGGCTCGCCACCGTCTCTCCAGCCAGCGCCTCGGCTTCATTGGGCACAATCCCCCAGGCAATTGCCCCCTTCCTGTCTAAAAATTTCTTTACCTCTGCTGGATACAGGCTTAGCGACTCTGCAAAATTATAGGTGTCAAAGCTCAGTATATCCGTGCTGGTCTCTAGTAATACCGACCAGTCGGTATTCCCACAGCAGTGGACTCCCTTAATCCCGCTGATGCCGCCGAAGACCTCGTCCAGCAGGCTGACAATCCTTTCCTTGGACAACTGCATACCGACCGACCCAAAAGCAGACATATACGGCTCGTCAACAAAGATAATCGTGTTCTTTGAGATTTGCCCCAGTACTTTCTCCTGCCAGCTTGCCTTCAGCCGCAGAAACTTGGGCACGGCATCACCGAGAACATCGTCGTATATTATCGCCCGTCTGTCCTCGTCGGTAACCGTCAGCCCCCAGGTCACCGGCCCCGTAATCTGTCCCTTCACCGCTTGAGGGGAAAGGTTCTCTAAATTGAGGAAGGTATGCAGTCCGGCGGCATATTCCGCTCCAACCGGATACCTGTAAATATCATTCTCCAGATAGGCGGTATAAAGCTCCTCCAGTTGTTTGTCTAAATCCTGTGAACGAACTACACGGATGCTATCACCCTCGATCACCACCCCCGGAAACCCTTCACTGAACTGGGCGTACATGTTCTCTCGGAATGAGCGTTTCGACAATTGCGGCCAGGCAGGGATGTCCTTCAGATGGCGTATAACCTGTGCACACGCCGCCTGCGGGTCAGTCCCCGGCATATTACCGATAGCCGTTGGCAAACAGCCAAATTCTACGTCGGGCATAAGCTCTCTAGCTCTCTCCTTGCGCTAAATCCTTACCTATTATCAGGTCCAGCTTCTTCCTCTGCTCGGCGGGTACCAGCTTTAAATCGGTAACAATCGCCGTCTCTAATACCGTCGGGCAGGGACAATCGCGCTTCTCGGGTATCCGGCTCACCGCCAGCTTGATGATGCTTTTGGCGGTGTCAACGTTGTGCCGCATGGTATCCAGAATGACGTCTATCGTAATCGCTTCGGCGTGTTGCCACCAGCTATCGTAGTCGGTGACACAGCCGATAATAGCGTAGCAGATTTCCGCCTCCCGTGCCAGTTTCGCTTCCGGTAAGGCCGTCATGCCGATAATATCCGCCCCCCACGAACGGTACAGTCTCGATTCCCCCCTCGTCGAGAAAGCTGGCCCCTCCATCACCACCAGCGTCCCCTTCTCATGGACGGTAGCTCCCACCTCCCTGGCTGACTCGTATAGAAGCTGGCTCAGCGTTGGACAGAAAGGGTCGGCAAATGGAATGTGCGCCACGATGCCCTCCCCGAAGAAGGTGTTAACCCGATTCCTCGTCCGGTCAATAAGCTGGTCCGGAATCAGCAGGTGTCCCGGCTTTATCTCCCCCTTGAAGCTCCCCGCCGAGCACACCGCGATGATATGTTCTACCCCCAGTGACTTCATTGCATAGATGTTCGCCCTGGCTGGTAGCTCCGTGGGCGAGATTCGGTGCCCCTTGCCGTGCCTCGGCAGAAAGGCAATCCCCACCCCTCCCAGCCTCCCGACTGTTATCGCATCGCTCGGCTTCCCGAACGGCGTATCTACATTCACCTCTTCGATGTCCGTCATCCCCTCAATATCATACAACCCACTCCCCCCGATCACCCCGATCTTCGCTTGCGGCATTCAGAGATCCTCCTTAAACAACTACTTCAGTACACCGGAACATCATCCAAACTTGATTGTACAATCTCCTTATCTAGCCCATATTTCCTCGTCACTGACTTCACTAATTCAAGTAGCCATTTCGGACTTGTAGGCGCTAAGTATATCTTATCTATTAATACATGTAGGTCTACTTGAATATATATACCATCATCAAATGGAGATTTTGACCAATTGATTTCGCCACTCTTCTTATACGAGAACTCTTGTATTACTGCTCTTAGTTCCTGTTCATGTTCGAAGCTCTTTCTTTTATGAACAAAAGGATAGAGAGAATTTCCTTCAGGTAGCCAATCCTCTTCGTAATCTATATATTTCACTCTCCCGATATGGATATTGTGGTTTTCATCCTTAAGGCAGTCCTTCAACTGGTTAAAGGTTGACGTTATGGCAATGCCCTCGTTGCTCTTGAGGTACAGTTTCCACATGGCGGCGGATTCATGTTCGCTTAAGTGCCAACAGTTGATAGCAGTCAATCTTATAAGTTCTCTATGAAATGCGCTAAGGTCTTCTAATGCCTCGGGTAGTATTTTATCTTTATACACTTCGGGCCTTAACTTTACATTGGCCTTTGAATATGATCCCTCGAACGGGTCATCTAATTTATCCGCTCTTGAAAAGAAAAGGGCTGCTTTATCCAACATGCTTACGAACTTAGTAAAGTCCATATATCTCCATAGTGTTGCATTTTCATCTTTTGGCTTTTCAAACACGGGATGCTCTTTATACATTCTTGGTTTCCTTATCGCTCAGCAATCCCCCCCAATCCCCTCCCCATACGGCTCCCTGATTATACCATTCTCGGTGATTATCGCCGTTATGTAACGGTGCGGCGTAACATCAAAGGCGGGGTTGGCAACCTCTATCCCCGCCGGCGCAATCGCCACCCCTTTAATCTGCGTTACCTCCTCCCCCTTCCGCTCCTCAATCGGAATCTCCTCCCCTGAAGCCAGCGTCGCGTCAATTGTCGTCGTCGGCACCGCCACGTAGAAAGGCACGCCGTTCTCCTTAGCCAGCACCGCCAGGCTGTAGGTGCCAATCTTGTTCGCTGTATCGCCGTTGGCCGCTATCCGGTCCGCCCCCACCATCACGCAGTCGATCTCCCCCTTGCTCATCAGGTACCCCGCCGCGGAGTCGGTAATCAGGGTAACCGGGATGCCCGCCTTCTTTAGCTCCCAGGTGGTCAGTCTTGCTCCCTGCAGCAGCGGGCGTGTCTCGTCGGCGAACACCCTGACATTCTTGCCCTGCTCTTTGGCATGGATAATCACCCCCAGCGCTGTCCCGTAGCCGGTGGTCGCTAGCGGTCCCGTATTGCAGTGCGTCAGTACTGTAAACCCGTCCTGAATTAACTCCGCCCCCATTTGGCTCAGCTTCCTCGTTGCCTCAACCTCTTCGGAGTGTATCTTAATCGCTTCACTCACCAGCGATGCCTTAATCTCCGCCACGTCTTTCCCCGCATCAGCAACCCGTGGGCACCGCCCCGCAGTATAATCTCCCTCGTGCCACCGACATCGGTCGCCACAATGGGCAACCCCATCGCCGCCGCCTCCATGACGGAGGTTGGGAGCCCCTCGCTGTACGACGGGTTGACGAAGACCGTCGCGCCCCTCAACTCTTCAGCCACCTGCTCATGGCTGAGTTCCCCGGCAAACCTGACCGGCAGGCCGATGGCCCGGTTCTCCAATGTCGCCCTGTACGGCCCATCGCCAACGATTACCAGTTCAGTCCCTTGATGCTCCCTCCTGATCAAGACCATCGCGTCTATCAAGTCCTGAACACCTTTCGCCTGGATGAGACGACCGACAAAGATGACCCGAGGTGTATCTGGAGGACTGTGGTCACCATCAAAGACCTCCCGGTTGATTCCGTTCGGTATCCGCTGGGCCGTCCGGCCCGACAGATGCCGGGAGAAGTCGCACGCCGCCTGGGAGACACCCGTCCTGGCGTCGGCACACCGGATCACGACCGCACCAACAGTGTGGTCATACACCTTACTGATCAGATCGACGAGAGGGCTCAAGCTGGCGCTGTGCTGTGTCCCTCTCTCTGTATGGACAACCTTGGCCCGCCAGAGCCGCCCCAGAAGCCAACCAAGAGCCGACGTGGGGAAGAATCGCGTCTGTGTGCTGACAATGTCGGGCTTTCGCACAAACCAGCCCATGAGGAGCCGCCAGAGCCATTTTGACGGCTTCGGCACGGGGTAGGTGCCTCCCAACAGATGCCAGCAGGGCAAACGCACTATATGAACGCCTCCCAGCGTCTCAACAAGACGTGCGGTATCGGTGTCGCACGTCACCACAAAGACATCATGGCCTTTCGCCACCAGGGCCTCGGCCAGCGTGCGCACGTTGACGATATAGCCGCCGACATGAGGGTGGTAGTACGCCGAGAAGAAGACGAGCTTCACTTGAACACTTCCTCCTTCAGCCTCCACTTGACCGTCTTCCAGGCAACGCTAAGGCCGTGGCTCACCGGGTTGAGGGTCGAGTTCTCGGCGTGGGTCTCATGGTAGATGCACCGGATCGGCACTTCGATCATGCGCCAATGCTTGGTGCGAGCCTTGACAAGCATCTCGGTGCTGAATCCGAAGCCAACCTCTGTGGGGATGAGCGGCTTTACCGTCTTCCGGCTGAAGGCCCGCATACACGACTGGCCGTCCGTCAACTTCTCTCTGAACCCAACATTATAAAGCCAGGTGATCACGTCAATGCCCAACTTCCGGTACCGGGCAATATCGAAGTCACAAAGAAAGCGGGACCCGATGACAATGTCTGCGGTGTCATGAAACAAAGGCAGGAGGAGCCTGGGGATATCATCAGGGTCATGCTGCCCATCACCGTCCAACGTCACAATGGCGTCAGCAAAATAAGGGCCTATGGGGTTCATAGCGTAGGCCATACCCAACCCGGTCGTGTGACCCGCCCCCTTGAGGTAAGACCCAACGATATTAGGCCAGCCAACCACCTCAGCGGCAACCTCTGCCGTCCCATCGGTACTCAGGTTATCGACGACGATGACCCGATCAACGTGCTTCAATGTCTGGCGGACGACCCCACCAATGGTCTTGGCCTCGTTATGGCATGGAATGACTGCTGTAGTTCTCATTCTTTGGTCACCTTGCTACCTTCCCCAACTGACCTCGATAGATTCACATGGGGGCCGATAACCGAATTGGACCCGATGGTTACGCCTGGCATGGTGCCTACGTGTATGCCGGTACGGCAATTATCGCCGACAATAGCCCCCAGCTTCTCGCGTCCGGTATCAATGGGTTGCCCATCTGACATTACAACGATTCGGTTCCTATCCAGCCGCTGGTTACCTGTAATCGTTCCCGCCCCCAAAGAACAACCTTCACCGACAATCGAATCACCAAGATACGTCATGTGCATCCACGTCCGGTCGCCGACGTATGAACCCTTTACCTCCGTGCCGAAACCGATCACGCAGTCCGCCCCAATGTGACTGTAGCCCCTCACTAGACTGTTATTACCAATGACGCTACCTGGCCCGATGTAGACCGGCCCCCGCGCCACGGCGTTCTCCAGTACACGGACATCATCATCGATGATAACCTTGCCATCGACCGAAGCTGCATCTGAGATGTCCGCCGACTCTGAAATCCAGCCTTCAACATCATCCAGGAAGTGCTTGACGGCGTGGAAGATATCCCACGGGTATTTGATGGCCACCCAGTGCCCGCCGTATGGTACTGCTTGAAGATGGAGACCCTGGTCCATCAAGCCACCCAGAGCACACTCGTAGACATCGTCATTCTCACTCTTGGTGTTCGCCAACTGGGCAACCAGCCGATCATAGTCACTATGGAGGTGAAGGGCTATATTGACCAAGCTAGATGGTTCGTTGCCCTGCCCTGGTTTCTCAACTATGCCCACCACCCGATTCGACTCATCAACCGACAGATATCCACCAGGCACATATGACTCCACTTCCTGCGCCAAGATATAGACCATCGACTGCCCATTTTTCCAAGCATCAAGCAAACGTTGATACCCTGACACCTCGAAGACATCGTTGGGATTGGCTATGATAACATCACCATGCACCCATCGGCTGGCACTTCTGATCGCTTCGGCCATACCCCCGGCATTTTCCTGAAGGATTACCTGGGCCTGAATCCCTGTACACCGTTCAAGAACCGCCTCAATGCGCTCCATATTCATTTTATTGGCAACGACAATGAAATCGGCCAAACCAGCCCGGACAGCCACATCGACCTGGTGCTCAAGCAGGGTCTTACCACGAAACTTCAGCAAGAACTTATCGCCGGTGACAGGGTACATCCGGTGGCCTACGCCACCACACAAGAAAAGAACTTTCACTAGGCCATCGCCTTCCCATTAGCCAACAGTCTGCGAATCAACTGTTTAGTATCGTCGGGGCTAGCAACCTCAATAGACTGCACCCCCCTCTTTACGACAGGATAGTCGTTACCTTCCTCGTCCAACTCATTTCCGACGAAAAGAACCTCCGAGGTCTCTATCGCATACAAGGCCTCTATCTTATCCACGCAATGACCCTTATCGAGCCCCGCAGGGGTTACCGTGACTGTAGTTGTTCCTCCTGCATGAACTTCACAGTCCGGCAACTGTCCCTGAACCCACCGGACTATCGGCATACGCTTGGCCCGGTCTGGGTCCCACGCCTTCTTCTCTTTCACCGGCGCATCTTTCCCAAGAGCCGACAGGCAAATGACGCTCTCTCTGTCCTCAATAGTGTCCCCGTAGTGGTGAAGCGGTATCCCAAACCGCCGACAGGCCTCTTCCAACACTCCCTTCACCTTCTCGCGCAGTTCAACAGACGCCACTTCCTTAAACAATTCCCGGCAACCCGTGGCCCTCACCTCATAACCCTGCGTTCCACAGCAGGGAAACAGGATCAACCCTTGCGGCATCTCCCGAAACCCGGCAAGTAATTGGTCCTCGAACCTTGGGAGACCACACCCAGAAACAACGGCCACACGCCACCGTTCAAGCAGGTCTGCCAGCAGAGTAGCCATTTCCGGTTCGACAACAGCCCTGCTCTCCGTAAGTGTTCCGTCCATGTCAAACAGAAGAAGTTTCTTCACCTAACCGTCACCGACTTTGCCAGATTTCTCGGCCTGTCGGGATTATGGCCCCGGAACACCGCCACATCATGGGCCAGCATCTGGAGAGGCACCACCGTCAACATGGGGGTCAGCAGCAAATCCGAAGGCGGTACACGAAGAACCGCATCGAACGGCCCGCTCTGTGACGAAGTCACCCCGATCACGAAAGCCCCTCGCGCCCTCACCTCAGCTACAGTGGAAAGCATATCCTTGTCCCCATCCGGGCAAATCGCAACAACCGGCGTTCCATCCTCGACCAAGGCCAGCGGCCCGTGCTTCAGTTCCCCCGCTGGCAGTCCGTCACTGTAGAGGTAGGCTAGTTCTTTCAGTTTCAGGGCTCCCTCACAAGCGACAGGAAAGTTGATGCCACGTCCAATGAAATAAATGGCACGTGCCTCGGCAACCCGAGCCACCACCGCCTTGATATCAGCCTTCAGACGGTCGAACATTCCCCCCATCTTGAAAGCAATGCCGCAGATGGCCTGCTGGCCATCATGCACATCGTTCCGCATCGCATAAGCGAGGACGGTCAACACTCCAAGTTGGCTCGTGAAGGACTTCGTCGCCGCCACCCCAAACTCTGGGCCGCACTTCAACAGAACGACCCTGTCACTGAGCCCCACAAGAGACGACTGCGGTCCATTCACCAGCGATAACACCTTGACACCCCGCTTCTTGCTGGCCCGGACAGCATCGAGCACGTCGGCGGTCTCGCCACTCTGGGAGATCGCAACAATCATGTCGCTCGGCCCAAGAGCGTTGAGAAAGTGTTCATGCTCCGAAGCGACAATCACCTCGCAGAACTTCCCGGCAATGTTGGCCCAAAGCAGACGCCCGACCATAGCCGCATACCGGCTCGTCCCACAGGCAACGAACACCACCTGGTCGGCCCGGAGAATGTCCATCGCGGTATCAACGGTCTCCTTGTCGTCCATGTTCTCCAAGGTATCCTGCAAGGTCTGTGGCTGCTCTGCCATCTCCTTTGCCATGAATGTGCCGATACCGGGCGGCAACACGGGCCGCTCCATCCCCTCGACCGAGACCTTCTCCAGGTGTCGGTGGACACGTCCCTTGCGCGTCACGTTGATGCGCCCGCCAAACTTGCCTGGCGTGATCTCCACGACCTCCTCATCGTCGAGTACCACCACCTCACTAACGCTCCCGGCAATCGCCGTCGGGTCGCTGCACAGGAACACGCCGTTCGCCGACTCGCCGACTACCAGCGGCATCTCTCGCTTGGCCCCGACAATTACCCCCGGATTATCAGCGTGGATCACCGCGAACGCGCACGCCCCCCGGATGGTCATCAGCACATAATTCGCCGCCTCAGCCAGCGTACACCCGAGATTGGCCAGCGCGTTCTCGGCGATATGTGCGATCAACTCCGTATCAGTCTCGCTCTTGAACTCGTGCTTCGGATCGAACTTGGCCCGTAGTTCATCAGCGTTCTCGATGATACCGTTGTGGACGACCGCCAATTTGCCCGTGCAATCGACATGGGGATGAGCATTGGGCTCCGAGACTTTCCCGTGGGTTGCCCACCGGGTGTGGCCAATCCCGCAATCGCCACCGAGTTTCGACATCCTGGTCGCCCGCTCGACCTGCGCTACTTGGCCGACGCCCTTCTTGACCTTCAAGCCCCGGTGCGTCCGCACGGCCACACCCGCCGAGTCGTAGCCCCGGTACTCAAGGTTGTACAATGCAGCGACCAGCAACTCGCCGACCGCCCCAGTACCCGTGTAGCCTACGATCCCGCACATGAAGTGCCGTCCCCTTTCTCATCAAACGCCTTGAGTACCGCTGGCGGAATAGTCTCAGGGGTCCTTTCCTCGCCTTCCCTTTCGCCCGCTTCACCCCAGCCCATCAAAGCATCCAGCACCTCCCGCAGTAACCGGTGCTGGTGTTTGGTCATCGTCTCCGGCAGCGGCCCAAAGTCCACCCCGTCGTACGACCCGTCATGGTTCCAGTAGACAGTCATCGGCACAAAGACCCTGATCACCAGTCCATAGCCCCCCGACTTCGACCGAACCTTCTTCAGCGCAGGCCGGACGAGATTGGTTCTCTCCCAAGACTGAAAGTCGCCGATGATCTCCGACACCTTATCCACATCGACCTTATGCTTCAGCGCCAAATGGTGATAGGCCCGATGGATAGCACGCGCCAGAGCCGTCTTGTTGTTCACTGTGCTCATCCTTTCCTATCACCTTTCACAAACCGCACTCCCATCTGCTCAAACGCCTGGTGCAACCCTTCGCTCATCGTGCAGAGGGTGGAATGGGGGATATCTCCGCCAGTCCACACACTGCTGATCGCCTCCAGCACTTCATGGATGAACGTGCAACTGAAATGGTCGTCATCCTGCCGGCTATCCAACGCAATACGTTTCCTTCCCCGCCGGCTTCCCCCAAAATGCCCGTAACGCTGGTTCTCGACACAGTCGTCATCGACCTCGCCACCCCACGCGACGTTGACGACCACCGCGCCTATCCGCAGCCGCTTTGGGATTGGCACCTCATGCTTCGGCATCGTTCCTCCTCTTGAAAATCAGGTCGCTCCTGTCGAGCGTCACCGTCGCCACGCCGACCAGCGCCCACCACCACGAGGCGATCTGCGTCCAGACGAAGTGGTCAAACAGCGACAACGCTAGCACAGCCACAAAGGCATACCTCCAACGAGTCTTTACCAGACAGGCGATCATCAAGAACAACCAAGCCACGCCAGCGACAGGTCCAACCTGTTGAACGATTACGCCCGGCACGTTGTGGACGGTCATCAGGTCGAACTCGGTCACCATGTACCCATTGCCCACCCAGGAGAAGTCCTTGGCGGCGTTCTTGTACTGGATGTACCGCCACCAGAAGATATTGTCGAGCGTCTCCTCCCACTCAGCGTCATAGTGGATCAGCCAGTCATTGCCGTCCTGTAAGACGATAAAGTCACGTGGGTATGTGACTTCATCCCCCGCCGGATTAGTCAAGGAATGATCCGGCTCGCCGCCCTGCACAAAGGTCACCAACTCGCTGACTCGGGTCTGGGCCGTGGCGTAGAGTTGCCCTCCCAGACCCGTGGCGAACATGACGACCGCCCCGAGCACGACCACACCGGCGATAAACACCAGCTTCTTCCCAAAGTCCCGGCGCACCAACCAGACGGCCCCCAGGATTGCGCCGGCCACCATCGCCTCTTCAGCACCGGCAAACGCCAGGCCCGCCAGGGCAATTAACAGCAGCCACCACTGGCGCTTCACCGCAGAGAACAGCACCCCCAGGATAAGAAATCCTGAGGCCATGTCGTAATTCGTCGGCCCGACGATGCCACCGTTCCTCATACCCGGCGTCATCAACCCATCGACAACAATGCTGACCGCCTCGATCACCACGGCCACGGCGAACGGGGCAAACAGGTCTTCCTTCAAGATGCGGGCCACCAGATAGATGCCAAACATATAGGCAGCGAACGCGATAGGAGCTAGCCCCTCAGTGAAGGTGACAGCCCCAGAGACGACCTCGGCAATGCTGCTCGCGGCGATGCTGGCGATGATGACCAGTAGGGGAATCCAGACCCACCGGGGGCCGAGGGTGATCTCATCCTTCTTGTCCATCAGGACGAAGAGAAGGGCGAACAGGCTGAATGCTAGGCCAACAATCGGAAGAAAGGCCCAGTCAAGAGCGGGTTGATTGGGGTTATGGACCGCGAAGAGGATAAGACCGGAACCGATAACCCAGGCATAGACCCGATACTTGTTGTCTCGTAGCCACTGCCTCAATCTACCCTCTCCGAGCCCGGCGACGGTCTGCCACCGAACCGCCAGTCTGCTTCCTGATCCGCTCCTGGCTCTTCCGGTATTCCTCGGCGTCCGAAGTGTCTTCCTTGAACGGGTCAATCTCGGGCTTTTGATACCCGGTCTCCTCATCGTCCATCTGGCGGGATTGCATCGTCATCAATAGAGCCACAAACGCCAAGCCTGTCGAGGTCCAGAAGAGAAATCCCATAGAGTCGAATGTCTCCACTGACTGTGTATAGGCCACGACCCCACACACAACCCACATCGCGGCACTCGCCATCCAAACGAGCGGACGGCGAAAGTGGAACCCCGCCAGGAACACCGCCACGGCGACGATCAGCAGACCAACTACCAGAATTGCATTCCCTTCAGTCATATCTCTCCTCCATCAAAGATCGGAAATAGGGCTCCCAGTATTCTCGCTGAACATTTGTCCTTGCATGGCAACCCAGACATAAACTTATCAGATTCCCCATTGCATCATTCTTCTTATCGTAGTCAACGTGATGAACGCCCAACTTCCTAAGGCATTCACATTCTGGTACATGACAAAGACGACACCGCCACCCGTCCCGTTCTCGCACAGCCTCTCTCAGTTCCTCGGTAAAGTACTCGCTGTACGGTTCGTGAGATGTACCGCCTCTCCAACCGTAATGTTTGCTTCCTCTGACCAACTGTCCCCTGGCACGTAACTCGATTCCCTGTTCGACGACCACCATCTTGATGGTCTCCTGGCAACAATTGTGATCGGCGGCCAACGCTTTTAGCGTCTGCCCTTCAAGATAGCAGTGGGCAATATCACCAACCGGAAGGCACGTCCGCCTCTCGGCAGCACGAAGGCGTTTCGCCTCACCATTCTCCCTTACGGGTGTGCCGACATCTGCGAACAACTTCTTGAGTGTGTTTGGGGAACAACCATAGTCCTGGGCCAATGCCACCAAACTTGTGCCGCTCTCGTACTCGCCTATCAGTTCCTCTACTGGGAGGGCCATCCTATAGGCGACAGCAACCAGCCTAGTTGACTCTTCTGAGGACCGCATCTCAACTCGATTACGCCGCAAGACGTTCCCGACCACCTTCACGGTACTGTCGTATTCTCTCACCAACGCTGCTATTGACCATTGCTCTTCACTGTAGAGGCGCACAATCTCTGCGACGGGAATCCCTACATACTTTGATTCATACGTTAAAGCGACGGCCTCTGCCACACCACGCACATCTCCCCCAGCCATCTCCACGACTTTCCCAATAGTCTGCGGGGCACACCCGAACCTTTCCGCCAAATCCTGTTTAGACTTTCTTTCTACGCTATACAGCCTGATTATCTCATCCGTGGGCAACGCGAGCGTCATCTTCCCCTTTAGCCCAGTTCCTCCTCGCCCCCTGACGGACACTCCCGCCTGTTTCAACGCCTTACTGATAGTCACGGCTGAAGTCCCATACTCTGCAAACAATTGCTTCAACGACCACCCCTCATCCTCATAGAGCCGTTTCAACTCACCCACAGGCAGACACTTCCTGCAAACTCCCTGCCTGACGGCCCCTGCCTCTTTTTGATGTCGGATGGCTACGCCTTCCTGAACCAACATCTTCCTAATAGACGTAGGACTACACCCAAAGTCTTTCCCCAACACTGTCAGGTGTGACCCGGCGGCATAACGTGCTACTATAGTTTGTCGAGGCACCAGTGCCAATCTCATGCTAATCTACGTCCGAAAACCTCACTAGGCCAATCATCCTCTTGAGCACTTTCTTCGCATCCTCCGTCGGTATATTGACTTCTTTGGCGAGGTCACTGACAGTCATCTCACCGTTCTGCAAAGCGCACAAGATGTCATACTTCACACCGTTTCCCTCAACGGTGTCAACCTGGTGCCGTCCGGCCGCCGTCAACCCGACGGTTGATTGTGCATGGATGTTCGGACCACGTCGGAATATACCAAGCGGCCTCATGCTAGCTCCTTAATCTGACATCCCATGTTCATCAATCTCGGGCTTTCGCGCCAGTGAGCCGGTCACCCTTAGCGCCTTCGGGTCCTTGGAGTTGTAGAGGTCATAGAACCGCTGTCCCCCAAGTTCTTCTCGCGGCTTATCCCCATCGAGCCGAATCGTGTACGGCCTCCCTCTCGCTTGAAGGACGCCGCCGCGAGCCGTTGTATAAACCGTCTGGTATATCTTGCAAATCGCACGCCCGTCAGTGCTCCAAGAACAGCGCACCCGGTGAGTCACCAACGGCAGGAAAGAGATCGCGTCGATCTCTCTCTCCAACGGACTCATTGCAATCATCAACAGGTCAAGGTGCCGGTGGATTGTCGCCACCTTACCCAGCATGATGCCCATCGGGAGCATCGCGGCTCGGTTGTGGAGATAATTCTTCGCCTCATCGAGAGCGATAGCGGCACCCTGGAGCAACACTCCACCATCTTGCGCCAACCAGTGGCTAGCCAGAGTTCCCTTCTGGCCCTTAGACATCTTGCTGATCCGAGTCAGCTTCTCGTCCTGGGTCAGGGGCTTGGTCTTGGCCGTCGCCACCTCGGTCATCCTCGCCAAGTCCGCGAGGAAGAGTTCCTCATTGAAAGGGATGTACGGGCCAAACAACTTCCTTGGTCGGTAGTCCAAGATGATGCGCCGCCCAAAGTACCTCTTCATCTTGTGGAGCAGCCAGATTACGAACAGGCCCTTACCAGCACCCGGCTTCCCGGTGACAAGCATGACACCGTGATAGTACCGCCGGAGTTTCAGGGCCTGCTTGTATTCCGCTGGGGTAAGCCCCTCAACGATGGGAATCGAATACAGGTCATCACCAGTCGGAGACTGGTCATAAAGATCATCCTCCGAAATCCCCATGCTCTCTAGGAGCTTCCGGGTCTCATGGTCTGACTCCTGGTGAATCAGGGACTTGGGCATCAGTCATCCATATCGGGGTCCGCCGGTTCTCCGACGCCGGCCTCAGCCGCCATCTCTTCCTTGGCGAGGTCAACCGTCATGTCGCGCTGCCGCCCCTTGACACTCCGCCGATGCTGATAGTACGATTTCCGATAGACAGAGGTCAACTGCGTCTGGGCCTCCTGTTCCAACTCCCGCTGCTCCTCGATCTCCTCGTCGGTCATCTGCCGAGGGATGATCGCTATATCGCCCGCGTATTTCGTCTCCCAGGCCATGTGAGAGCGATGTTCTTCCTCGGTCAGAAGGACAGAGGCAACCTCCTCATACTGAAGTTGACCTTCCCCGACCGTGAGCCGAAAAGTCAGAGTGAGGCGGACGACCTCGGGATCGACCTTCGGCTTGATGACCTTGGCCTTGCCGCCCCATATGGCTCGCTTCACCTTCTGCTTGAACGACAGGGCTTCCCGTTCGGGTTCCACTTCTTCTTCGGGAACCGACTCCTTCAGGTGCCCCACACTAAACTCCGTCAGCCGCTTGTTGCGTTCGTCGTTGTACGCCCGGTAGAGTTTCTCCCTCTCGCCCAAGTGCTTCCGATGCCTCGCCAGCCACACCTCGTACCGGTCGGCGTAGCCCTTCAGTATGTCAAGAAGTG
>SDBS01002853.1_pt1 | contig 17095 bp, 17 predicted proteins | sample 2277091 | NCBI WGS metagenome assembly SDBS01 (sample SAMN10404972, study PRJNA504765) | marine sediment metagenome | isolation source: marine sediment core GS10_PC15, 163 cmbsf | place: Arctic Ocean: Southern Knipovich Ridge | collected 2010 | reverse complement strand
GGCCACTAGCCGTCCTCTGGGTGCGTAGGGGTGCCGTTATTTGATGCGGTTACACAGCGGGCTATGACAATTGACCAGGTATGATGTCCCCGCCGCATTGCCCATGATGCCCCCACGCACTATAAGATTTAATCTCAACGATAAAAGATTTACCAGCTTTAAAGGCTAGAAGATTCTCGATAGCGGGATATCTAAAAAACGCATTTTTTGGATAGGGGGATATCTAAAACATTTCTTCGCGGATATACTGGTTTAGTGATACTTGTTAGGTTCGAGTCCGAGCCTCAATCTGTAAGCATTTATGGTAGTATATCCCGCCCCAATCTCATCGGCTATTTCCCTGTCAGTCAATCCTTTCTTATGGAGTGCGATGATTTCCTGGTCTGTGATCTTCGATTTATGACGGTTGAGTTCGAGTCCGAGTTTTCTTCTATAGGTTCCAAGAGTACCCAGAGGCATATCAAGCTCATCGGCTATTTCTGTGTCAGTCAATCCTTTCTTATGGAGTGCGATGATTTTCTTGGCTGTGACCTTCGGTTTATGACGGTTGAGTTCGAGTCCAAGCTTTTTTCTACGGCCTGAAACGGTACTTGTCGATATCCCAAGATTATCGGCTATTTCCCTGTCAGTCAATCCTTTCGCATGGAATACGATAAGATCCCGAGTTGTGAGCCTTCGTTTCCTACGTTTCACAGTCATGTAATTTCCCTTCTTTTAAAATTAAATAAGGTGCTCAACAATTAAAACTTTCGCGCATATCATTCGACTGTCGAACGATTTGATAGCCTCAGATAGAGTTATAAAATAGGTGGAAATAGGGTATGTTGTGGGGTCGGAATTTAAAATAAATCCCCCTGAGCAGGGGACCAACAGGGAGCCTGACTTGGTGAGTAGATTGGAGGGCCTGACCACCGGAGAGCAGGTGATAGAACTTGTCTACGAGGCCAGAGCCATGCGTAGGATCGTTGAGAAATCGACTAAAATCCTGGACAGGGTTCTGGAGAAAAAGTAGGGGCGCAGTTACTCGCGCCCGTTCCCCTCGCTCTCCAGCAGGGAGATTTTGTCTGCCTGCCGCTCATATTGGATTCTGAGTTCCTTCATCTCCTGAATCAGGTCTGGAAGCGCCCTGAACATACTCTGATTATCGTCCTTTAATTCCTCGATCTCCCTCGTAGCCGCATCCAATTGGGAGCGCATATTGTCCACGGAGTCTTCTTCAATTAGTCCGAAGGGTCTGCCGCTGCTCATGACGGATAGGAAGGGCAGCGCCTTCCTGTATTCCTGTTTCACCCATTTATCATCTTTATGGGCTTTATTGTATTCCAGGGGGTCAACCTTGTGCCCCATGAAATACTCCGCTACGCTTCCCTTCGCAGGGGATTTCTCCCATTGAGACCTGAATACATCCCTGAGTTCATGGAGGTTTTTTCCGTATCGGTGTCCGCGTCCCTTTCGCCTCTTTATGAGCCCCAGCTTCTCCAGTCTATCCGTCCAGTAATGCTGAAGGGTGGTCTTCTTGATCGGGGTCTTGAACTGCGTGTAGAATATCATGTAGGTGAAAGGCTCCTTCACTCCGTCCCGGATGTGTTTAGCCTCAGCCTCCTCCCGGGTGGGCCTCGAAGGCAGGTATTCCCGTATCGCCTTTATCGCGTCTCCCCCCAGACGGGCTTTGAAGGGCTTACGATTCAGTTTACGGAAGGGCAGCTTGATCGTCACTGTCTCAGCATATTCATCTAAAAGCTCCCTGCGTAGATCATCCAACCCTGTCTCGTTCCACCGCAGAAAACTCTGAATATCCAGTCCAGCCTGAAACATGCTCAGGAAAATTGCTCGGTAGAGGGGCTTAGAAGCCAGGGCAATATCCCGGATATTCTCCACCGTAAGCGTGCCCTCATAGCCCGGGGTCTCACTCCTGAAGGTGTAAGGGTCCCTAGGCAGCGGGGCGCGGTTATGGGTGAAGAAGGACCGCACAGCTGAGTAGCTGCCCTTCTTGTAGGTGGCTCGGCAGTCCGTGCCATCGGAGATTTTAAGTCCCTGCGCCCAGGTCTGCACGAGATCCAGCAGATCATATCTGGCTCCATTGCCCACACCCTTCTGATGCGCAATAAGCGCATCCGGATCCATCTCAGCGAAGCTTCCCCCCTTCACCTTCATCCAGTCCATGAATAAGCCGAAGGCTGAAAGATAGGACTTGAAGGTGGTAGCCCCGACGCGTCCCCTCCAAAAGGAGACCGTTCTACACTCTTTATGGGTGGTTAACATTCTAATTAACACGTAATAGCACCATTGTATATAACTTTTTAGCCAGTTAGTTGTGCGTTTGACTGGCTAAAAACTCAAATGAAAAGGTGTTACGGCTCGCGAACGTGGCACCCAGAAACCGCAATGGTGCAGAAAAAATCGATCAAAATGCCCCGCCAGTGGGCGCATTAAAATTTATTATTTATAAAAAAATTCAATTGGTACGTTTTTTAAAAGAATCACATCCTTCAGATAGGATAGAATTTCAGTCATGACCCAACCAATGACAATCATCGATAAAGGATGAAGCATTAGATCAATGAATGACATTCCATGGGTCGAAGTGCTAGCTGATCTATTAAAACCTAATGGTATAAAATGGGGCGCATCACCGATATAGTCTCGATAAACCGGGAATTAATCCAGTGGTGTACTACCACTTACATAAATTTTTTCATATCGAACTAATCTGTTATCCTCTCTAAAATAATCCCACACTGTAATTATCGCAAGTGAGACTGCGATAACTAGGACGTAGGGAATCGCGACTAGAACAGGAAGCTGGATCATGTCAATATTTACTAGAGGGGTCATGATGCTCGAAGTGATCAAACTTGCCAAAAATGCGAGGAATAGCTTTTTCATTCCCATCCTTCTTCGTTCCTGGTCTGGATTTAACAAAAGTTCAATGACCCCTTCACCCTTCCCTCAATGAATATTTGATAAGCAAGAGTCCACTGAGTAAAGGCAATCCAATTGATGGATCAATAGTTTTAGTGATGAAAACAGATAGAGTCAGACCTAGAAACCCGAGAACCTGGAATATGAAGAATATTTTGTAAAAACGATCTGATATCTTGGATATATCTGATCGCAGGAGACCACTAGGAGATGAAGGTTCCCATTTCTCTGCCCAAATGAGTGGGGGTGGGGTTGTCGATGTCGTCGTAGATTTGTGAATGGTTGTTGTCGAACTTATTTGAGGTCTTGTAAACGTTGTTGTGCCACCATATTTCGTGGGTGCTACCGGGGTCGAAGTGAGAACCCCTGGTTCATATTTTGCTTCATGGTGACTCATTAGGCATCACCTTTTTCAATAGCTTCCTGATGAACTTTGATTTGCCTTCCCATCCACTTATGCACCGATATAAATTGGGTATATGACATATTAATTTCTGCAAGTAGTTCACGGTTTACATAATCTAATGACATCCCAATTGAATCACCTTCCAAATCGAGTTTAGGTTCAGGGCGATCTATGAAAAAAATTAGGATCCCCTCGTTCGCATTGAGAGAACCAAACATGCCACTTGAATGAATCGTAAAGTAATCCGGGTTTTTCGATAATTTGTACAGGGGAATACTTGACTTTACTTCCTTAGGACTCATTTTATTATTCGTTAATGGGGCTTATCCCCACTTAAGGTTTACCCGCATCGACAGCTTAGGCCGCTGTTCGCTGATTAAACGGGGATAACGCCTCACTCCCACCCCCTGTATGGGAGTGAGTTTCAGAATGTCTGCGCAGGCGCGTAAGAAATGGGGCGCATCACCGCTAGGGCGCGCCGAAGATCTTCCGGGGAGAATTCCGTTGAAACCGTAACTCTTCCAGGGTTAAAACCTTCAGACCCGAAGATCGTCAACCATGAAAAAGCCGGATCATGAGGGGGGCGCGCGCCTCTTCATTTTCACCTTCTTAATGAGAAGCCCAAAATGATCATACCGTGTGAAATGCCCCCATAATTTCCGAAGGTCCCAAACTTCATAATCACAGTCCGGAAAGGGGCAAGCATACCACTCCATCTTACCCTCCTTCAGATCTCCCTCCTCATCATAATACCTGAACCGTTCAACTCTCCCCGGCTCCTTCGGAAGGTGAACCTTCTTCGCATGTGTCTTTAAGCGACCTCTACCCCGGTTGATAGCTCGATAGGACTTATCGCATAACGGGCAATCCACCCTGTCACCGTCAACCATCTATTTCCCTCCCTCGTGTCTCTGTTCTCTGAATACGGGGGACGCATCACCAATAGCGCGCTCTTACTCGGTTCAACTTCTCAGGATGCGATTTGTGCATAGCATGCAATGCCAGAGTGTGAAACGGTCATAATGGGTGCGCTTGTATTCAAGTACCGATTGGTAATCGGTAAAAGGCATCCAGCCGCCGTCTTTCCCGATTGATCGAACGTTTTTGAATTTTGATTCAACGGGCTTTTGTGAGCAGTAATCTGTGTGTATAGTACACCTCTGACTCGGAAAGTCAACGTTGAGCCAAAATTTGACTTTGACCATTTTCCTCTTTCTCGATAGCCAATGGTGAATGTCACCATTTAACCTTTCCCAGAACGACAGCTTACGGTAGGGAGGCCAGGGCCTTCCCTCATTAACCAGTATCCTGAGTCTGCTCGCCCACTTCATGAAGTGACAACTCAATGGGCAACCATTCACTTCTATCTCGCGTCCAGTCCCCAAAATTTTCTGGGTTTAAATCTTCATTACTAAATCTCATTTGTAAAACCGCTTCAAAGACTGTATAAGTTAAAGCACCTGCCATATTCAATTCCTCTGGAGTCCAGGGGATTTTTAATCTAATCACATGCAGGCCGATTAGACCAGAAATTAACCTGTTCAGATGATCATTCCACCCAGGGTCCTCGGGGAATAACTTGTTAATGGGCATATCAAGAAAACGGATATACTCGTTCCAAGCGGTATCCTGTTCATGTATAATTTTTATAGTCTCAAGGAAGGAATCTGTAAACGCAATATTCTTTTCAAATGCGTAGAGAACAAATAATTTGTTAGCAGCTTCCATATACTGAGCTTGTTCTTCTTCGGTAAGCACTTTCCTTTCCATTGAATTCCCTTCACCATTATGTGGTGAATACCACCATTTAGCTTTAACCAGATTTTTCAATCCTCATCGATATCGAGGCGGGCGCATCACCGCTTAAAAGTTGCGTGAGGGTGCGTTGATTTTATGCGGTTACGACGCGGGCTATGATTATTAACCAGAGTCTGAGGCTCCGCCGCAGTACCCAAGATACCCTCACGCACCATTACATGGGGCGTATCACCGCTTAAACCTTACGAGGAAAAAAGGAGAGAGTCATTACTCCTTGCTGTTAATGAGGGTTACAGTCCTCGCGTGAGCTAACATGTATTTACCGTCAACCGTGAAGGCTTTCTTGCGGAAGTCCAGGAACTCCTTCAGCCCCAGATCGGTGCTATGTATATGTAAATAATCCTCCATCTCCCCAATCACGCGTCCATTAGCCAGGTCTTTTATCTCCTCATTCTCCAGCCGTGGTCGAATCTTTTCCAGGATTACCTTGTAATTCGATTCCGATTTCGGCATCACAAACGACAGATATACATACTTTGCCATTTTCTTTTCGCCTTTACACCATTGACTGGTGTTTATCCCCATTTAACCTTTACCCATGACGGCAGATAAAGAGTCTATTCGCCGATTAAACGGGGGGCGCGCGCGTGTATCTTGTTTCCACTATCTGATTGAATAAAAAATAAAAAGGGGAAGGAACGGGTTACTAGCCCGCTATCTTTTTGCTTATCTGTAAAAGAGATACTATAGCAGCGAGAGCAGCAATCAACGAAGCGCCTATAGCGCCGTACACCAGACCAGTCAAACCACTAGCAGAATCGCTCGCAGACTGAGCCGCGTCAGCTGCATCGTTGGCAGCAGCAGCAGCGTCAGAAGCCTGATCTAGAGCCTCGTTCGATATATCAGCCATGTCTCCCATAGAGTCCTCTAGATCGCTCAACGAGCTTTCCAGATCACTTACAGCAGCACTAGCCTGATTACCCGCAGCAACCGCATCAGCGATATCGTCAGCCAAGTCGCTTACAATATTGTCGCGCAGGTCACCCATATCGGATACAATGCCCCCAATCTCACTGGACAGGGCAGCAACGTCGTCCTCAAGATCATCAGTGATTCCAGCCAAGTCAGCTGCAATGTCTGATGCGAGGTTGGCGATATCTTCCTGAACATCCTCCATCAACGCGTCAACCTGAGCGCCTGTTGAAGGACCGACCGCGAAGGTGCCGTTCATAAGCTCATCATCGAATTCGTCGTAGAAGAAGTATATCCAGGTACCCAACGGAGCATCACTTGCGATATCCATGGGGTTCAGGTTGGCAGTCTGTCTATAGTAGGGAACGGTGTATAGATCGTCTACTAGAACCCACACATCTGTAAAGTCGTCGGTTATCCAGTATAGTGTTTCGTCGGGACTGTAGATCTCGATGTAAGACGCTGGAAGTTCAAAGTCATTGCTGATGTCGAATGAAATAGCATTGCCTCTATCGAAGAGTGCCTTGCGAGGTGTCACGCTGACCCGAGCCGCAACTATACTAAAGTCTAGCTGCACCAGTAGGTCTTGGTAGTCTGTGATGTTGATGGTATAATCTCCAATGCTTATGGTATCCGAATCGGGGACATGCCAATGTCCAGTGAAGTTACCATCAGCATCAGTTACAGTAGTACTATCGGTGCCAGAGTAGGTATCGACACTCATGGGCCATTCGTCTGTCGAGTTGTATATGACGAATGTTAAAGCACCATTACCACCTGATTTATCTGCAAAGTTGGTTCCTGAGATGCTAACGTTATAACCGTTCGGAGCGACAACTGGATCAAGTGAAGCAGTTGACGATTCTGTAACGGTGAACTGTACTGCCAGTTCGTTTTCAGCAGTATCGATGATGGTTAAAGTGTAGACTCCAGGCGCAAGATTGGGGATCCAGAAGGAATCAGTTATTGCCTCGCCAGTAACGGTGCCATAGTCCTCATACAACTCGTCTCCGAATGTCAAGTTGTATACACCGGCTTCGAAGCCGATTCCTGTGACTCCAATCTCTGTTCCGGATTCACCTGAGGTTGGATTGATGATCAATGCGATCAGACCAACCTTGAAGGCGTCGTCCGCATCGATGTCATACTCATCCGTGGCAGTTACAGTGTATGTCGTGAAATCTATGGCAGGGGATACGAACGTTTCCGAGAACGTACCATCCGCGTTTGTCTCAGCAGTAGCCCGGGTCACGCCGTCAATTACAATGTAGACTTCGGTTCCCGCGATCTGCGTAAAGTTAGAACCAGTCACAGTAACGACTGCACCAGGAGCCCCATAGGTCGGGTCAACCTCGATCTCCGGTACACCGGTTATGTCGAAATCCACAGTAGCAGGACCATTGGGGGAAGTACCGTTTTCTGTTGCCGTCAGTTCGTACTCGTCAACGTCATCCATATTGGGTATGACAACTGAAGCGGTCCATTCAGTGTCAGAATCGACTTCGATGGTCTCGTCATCAACAACTCTGACAGTGGTTGTACCAATTGAGAAGGTTATGCTGCGATCCTCAGTCCAGCCTACCCCTGTGACGGTGACAATGGTTCCGGTAGGACCCTCGTCCGACGACAGGGTGATGCTGGCTCCAACGGTAAATGCATTAGTGTCGAAAGCACCCGAAACATCAGCAGCGCCAACAACGTAAGCAGCATAGAGTGAACCTGTTGGTACATCGAATGTTACCTCGAATGAGCCTAGATCATCTGCCGTAGTTTCCACGATGTCTTTTTCAAGTCCCAAGGAAACTCCGTTTATCACGATGTCATCGATATAGACTTCAGATTGGGCTATCCAGTTATCGACTTCGATCTCCATCTTCACGATAGTATCCAATCTGACATCAGGAACTACATCTGAACCAGGATTTGATAGACCAGAATTATCTTTCCAGTCATCTAACGTTCCATATGGTGCATCCGATGTTCCAGCGCCTAGGTTAGCGACCCAGAATGTAGTACCTGCTCCAATCGATGCATATCCATCTCCTGAAGTCGTTTCAAAGGTCTCAAGCCAAGCGGGAACGGTCATAGCGGCATCGATTGCAAGAATGCCTAAGTTACCAAAGTTATTGAATGCCATTTCAGCTGTAAGGACATTGCCGGAACTCAAGAATATGTCAACATGAGCGGGATATCCAGAGACTGTCCAGATGTCCCAGCTTATCGTGTCAAAATCAGCAAATGCAAATCCAGAAGATATGGGCACTACGATTCTGCCCTCATCTCCGTCACCCACGGTTCCTTCAGTCTCCAAGTGAACTGTGTATGTTCCAGATACAGGAGCAGGAGGAGTTATAGCCCATTCCGCTGTGGCATCATCCTTGGTTCCAAGAGTGACTTCTCTAATAGTTGCAGTAGCCGTTGAGAAGTAGATCGCGATGTCATCATCTTCTGCGAATCCGTATCCCTTGACGGTGATCTCGTCATCTACGAGACCTGAGTCAGGAGATACTTTGATCAGGGGATCGACTCTAAATGATGCACTTGCGTAGTATGGTCCGCTTGCATCCTTGGCCCACACGTAGTGAGTTCCAGTTATGGCCTCAGGTACATCGAACATTACCTCATATGACCCGTCTCCTTCACCAGTCGTGGAGTTCAATAGCTGGGCTCCAGCACCGATTGCTGTATCCCAGAATATCTCAATTATTGCTCCAGAGGTGACGGTACCACCAGTTACGGTTATCGTGTCTCCTTTATCCCCGCTGGATGCGCTTAAGATCACAGTGCTCAATACTGCGCCTGCGGGCATGATGGGTATCATGCTGATAAGGAATGTTGCGATTACGATTATTGATATAGCTCTCTTACTTAGTTTATTCATTTTTTCTTCTTTCCTTTTTTTCCTTTAAGCTCTCTTTCAGGCAGCCTCTCTGCCTCCGTGGTTAGCTCACGACCCCGGGGTTCTTTGGCCTCGGGGCTTTGGTCGCGCGCGCGGCTGTTTATGTTGGATGGTGTTCTATGCCATTCTTCACCAGTTACTGAGCCTTTCTAAGAATGTGAATACTTAAGTGTATGTCAACAGAGACCGGGGGGTTCTATACAGTGCAGACCTTCAACTACTGATAAACCCAAATCGGGGATAATAAGAAGAACATCACACTCACGCGCGTTCCACCATAAACTGTCTCATGCCTTCCGGGGAGAACTCTAGGAGCTTGTTTAGCACCGTTCGGGTCACCTCTTCTTTGAAGGTTTCCTCGTCCAGCTTGGATGAGAATCTTCCGTGTATTCCGCCCTTTCCCGTCTGAGGCGTGTTCTCTATGATCCCGGCTTCGATCATTTTCTTCATGAATTGGGTTATGGAGGCGCGTGAAATGTTGTGGAGGGGGTAGAGGTGCCCATATAGGTCAGTGATGGTGACTATGTTTCCTTCATTCGACCACACGTACCTCAGGGCCTCGGCTTTCCAGGGACTCATGAGGGTTTCTAGGTCGTTCTTTGTCGTGTCGAAGATTATCTCAATCAAATTGAAGTCCTCTGTTTCATATTTGCTCTGGGTTGTTCGAAATCTATGTCTTTGTTTTAAATATTAAACTGTATACATTTGAATTGGTTTGTAATGGAAGAAGGCTCTGAGAGGACCTGGAGTCTTACTAAGAGGTCTTATACCGTTCATGCGGTGGTGACTGCTCCCCTTTACGATGCTATGTTGAGGGTTCTCGATTCTGGAGCTTATTTGAATCTATCCGAGTATTTGGTGGATATTATCGAGAAGGATGTTGCGGGTAGGGGTATCGAGCTTGCGCCCCTAGGGGCTTTCGGCGGTGAGGATGTTGTTAGGCATCCAGAGTTCGTCGATGGGGGTGTGGTTTCTACGCGTGTGCCGTTTATTATGATGGGGAGGATTAATGGGCTGTTGGCTTCTGGGTTGTTCATTAGGGTTTCTGATTATCTCAGGTATGTCATTAAGGAGGATTTAGAGTCCAGGGGTATCGAGCCTGTGTTTGTGGAGGTGGGTGAGGGGGAGCCTGCGGGGAGGTGGAAGTTGAGCGAGACAGTCCCCGTTTCTACCCAGGTTCCTATGGCTATGATGGAGAAGATAGAGGGTCTTCTGGCTTCAGGACTCTATCTCAGGGTTTCCGATTATTTGATAGATCTCATCAGAAAGGATTTGGAGGCGCGCATCCCCCCGTGAATTACTTTGTATTTTAATTGCTCGCGCGCCGATTAAACGGGGGGAGGCATCCAGTCTGAGAATTTTAATTTGACCCTGGCTATGTTATCTGCCCTCCCCTCCCCCCACTCATTTACATATAATAGGAAGAAATCTGAATTATCGGTGTAAAACTCGAACTCAAACACTCTTGCGAGGGGACCCCCTGTGGGCATTCCTCTATTGAATGGTATCGTGAAATTAACTTGATTGCGGCCCTCATCCAAGTCTCCCTCCCAATTCAGATCATATAACGATCTGATGATTCTGGTCAGGTAAGGAGATATATTTTCCAATTCGGCATACACGAATTGTCTGACTTCCTTCGATTCTTCGAGGAATGTGAATTGAATCTCCTTCACTTTACTTCCCATGCGCGCGCGTCCCCCAGTGAATTATGTTGTATTTAATTGCTGTGTGCTGCCTCAATCAGATTCAGTAAATCCTTTCCGTTATCCACGTAATTTAGAACATTCGAACCCTTCTGGGTTATCTCATAGTGTTTCATGCTTCTCTTACCTTCCTTCATCTCGATCTCCGTGATGAATCCTGCGGACATCATAGACGCTAGGCTCTTTTGAAGGGATACCCAGGGTATGTTTATTGCGTAACCTATTCTGGTAGGCTTTTTTACTCCCGTATTGACTGCTCTGAGTAGGTCCAAGTGGATATCAAGCCTGGTCCTAAGACGGTATGTATCCCGGTAATACTTTGGCCCGATCTGCCGTTCAATCATATGTTTCTATCCTTATTTAGGAGCTTATATATTTTTTATGGATTTCGAATACATATCTGGGATGTGTAAATCTACTCGTGCGTGAATATGGTCTTATATTCATACTTTAAAATTTGTCCTGTTAACGTTCCAAGAACTGCATGAATAAACACCAGATAATTAATTAAAATCCATTCCAATGGATTAAAACCTCCTAGAAAGGATATGTCCCCGAGACTACCGGCAACCAAGATCGATCCAGTGATGGGTAAGGAAAATCTCGTTCCTATCAAGTATGACAGTCCATAAAAGACCAGGAAAGAGCCCATCCATTCAAAGATAAAAGCTCCTTCTGGGAAGGGTAGGTTAAGAACAGCAATCAAGATCATGCTAGATCCAGTGATTAGAGGCAGTCCAATGGTAAGAGCCATCGATAACATTGTTATTTACTAGAAAAGTTAGTTTTAAACAACTATGAGCGTTAATTACTATTTTTAGATAAGTATAAGGGTCCTGATTCATTCGAACCTATTTTCAACCAAGTATCGGCGGACAGTACCTTGAATCAGTTTCTCCCTGCTTTGTAGATGCGCGCATTGTATAGTCGTTAATTACGGTCCTTCTGGCGTGTTTGTCGGCGGGGTGTAGATGCGGGGGAGTTTCCCCTTCCATAACAAGTATATTATCGCAGCAGCTGCGAAGATCACGACGATTATCCCTGTCACGAAGCCTGGACTTGTCCAGAAGGGGGGTCCCTCGGTTACTGTGAAGCTTTCTGAGAGTCCGTCTACTGTGATTGTGTGTATTCCCTCTTCATCGGAAGAGATGTAGTAGGTGAACGATGCCTGGGAGCCTCCGGATACGGTTATGGATTCTGTTTCAAATGTATTTCCGTCGAGCTTTAGCTCAAGTGTGTAGCTTCCCTCTGTCTCTCCGATGTTATTGAGGTATCCTGAGATTGTGACGGTTTCTCCGGTCTCGATCTCGGATGGATCAAGAGTCAGGTCTGAGATTATGAACTCTGCGGGCGTGAGAGGTGGAGTCGTGACGGTGAATTCTCCTGTGAGCCCGTCAACGGTGACGGTGAAGACTCCAACCGTACTCGGGGTTATAGTTATGGCGCGGGATACCGTCTTAGATTCGTAGGCTCCTAGCTCGACATCAACCAACAGGGTGAGTTCTCCTATCTGCATGGTGGCATTGTAGGTGATGGATTGGCTGTCGATGTTTTCAATGTCGAAGCCTATGGTGACTTCTTCTCCGAGCACTATCTCAGCCGGTGTGATGGTTAGGACTGAGAGTATGGGGGGTAGAGGAGGAATAATGGGGATGATGACAGAGAGGGTGCCTATCATTCCTTCGAGGCTCACGTCATATGTTCCCTCGGCCTCCGGCACGATCTCGAACTGAACCCTTTGGGATTCACCGCCCTGGAGAGTAATCTCTTTCACTGAGATAATGAGACCCTCCTCGACATTCAGTGTCACGTTGTAGCTTCCAGGCATCTCGCCGACATTGATGACATTGACGCTTATTATGACCGTGTCTCCAAGTTCGATCTGTATCGGTTCGATTAACAGGTCTGAAACCTCGAACGTTGCCGGGGAGGGCAGGTTGGCTATCGTTTCAACGGATAGGAAACTGTAGAGAGTTGTTCGGTCGGTTGAGGACATTCCAATGTAGATATTCTTCAGCGTCTCCGTGGTGAGGAAACCGAAGACATCAGCCAGTTCTTGGAGTGCATCTGTTGAGACCCAGACATTGATGGCGGTTAGGACTTTGTTGAGGTCCATCACCTCGATGATATGGGCGACAGAGGAGGGAGTAGCGGGTAGGCCTGCTATCATGATGAAGATATCTACGAGTGATTGTGTTGTTACTTCCTCTAGCATGTCTGCGGCTCTCTCAAGCAGTTCCTCCGCATCTTCGGGATCAAGCTCGCGTGCACGGAGCTTGATTGCGGCTTCCACTATCATCGCTGTCTCGGTGAGGTTAGACTCAGCCATAGTCTCGATGAAGGTTGCGCCGGATTCGGGTTCGGCTGATAGTAATGCCGCAGCTGACGCGTTCTCTGTCATCTCTAGGAGGATGTTGGAGAAGGATTCGGTTTCGCCGGTGTCGATAGCTGTGTTGAGTATTTCTCCTACGTTGGTCTCGTTGACGGTTTCGAGTATGTCGGCTGCTATTGTTACTTCGGTCTCTATGAGGATTTCCACTGCTGTTTCAGGGATCAGTTCCTCGACTATGTCGGCGGCTGCCTCAGGAGATACTTCTTCAATGACATCTGCGGCAACTGTAACATTCATCTCCTCGATAACAGCAGCGGCAGACGTAACATTCATCTCCTCAACAATGTCGGCGGCTGCCTCAGGAGATACTTGTTCAATGACATCTGCGGCAGCTGTAACATTCATCTCCTCGATGATATCGGCTGCTTCTGATACATCCAAGTCCTCGATAATATCTGCCGCTTCATCCGGAGGTAAATCCTCTATCTCCTCTGGGGTGACTTCTTCATCCGGTGGGGGCCTAGGGCGAGGGGGTGGAGGAACATAGGGCGTGGTAACCGTTACCGTTTTCTGATAGACGCCTACTATTCTTGTGCTCCAGTCGCTCCAGACACCGACTAGCAGAATATAGTCTCCCGTGGCCAGGGAAGAGGTCGATAGTGCCGTTGATCCGGTGGTCGAATCGGCGAATGATAGTTCGTCGGGGTCGAAGGCCTCCCCGAGTTTATCTCCAATAAGGGGTATGTCCAGGTCGGATTGGTCCTGGTTTCCGGTGTAGAAATCGGTGAACAGGTCACCCTCAGCCATTAGTTCGCCGTTGAGATAGAGTTGTGTGCTGAGAATTGAGCCAGTGGATTCCAGTCTCATGTTGCCAGAGTATGAGGACTCTTTGATCAGGGCATAGCCGTAAACGTAGTTTCCTGAGGATGCGCCTATCAGATTTGCTTCAATGTTGAGGTTTGTGCCCTTCTCCACGGATGAGGGTGTGGAGACGGTTAGGGTGTAATCCACTACTTCGAGGGGTGTTGCGGAGTATATGTAGAATTCAGGGTTTCCCCCCCAAAAATCTTCGATTTTCGAGACTACGAGGAGGTAATCGCCTGGGGCTGGGGCAGTGAAGCTATGCGTGGCGTCTCCTGCTGAATCTATTGAGACACCAAACTGAATCCATAACATGCTCTCAAGGAGCTTAGTTACGGCCCCAGAGAAACCTTCGTCCAGGACATCTTTGATATCTGATAGAGCGGATGCACGTAGCAGCATGAAACTGACGGTGCTCACTTCGAGGTCGGTTGACCCCCAGAACTTTGCAGATACCGAGTCTCCTTCCTTGTAAAATTGATGAGTTGATAGGGGGTACGTTATATCCGGTATGAAACTCGATTCCATCCTAACCCTGACTGTGCCTCTTTCGTAATCGATATCCGGTCCATCATAGACAACGGATACAGACGGTAGTTCAACGCTTGTACCGCCACTTAGCTCGATCCAGTTCCCGCTTGCCAGATCACTGGTATGGGTAGCGAAAAACACCCTCTCAGTCTCTCCTACGGAAACGATCAAAGGGTAAAGGCTTGAGGGATCGGCCTGAGCCACGCCCAAGCCCATTTGAGAATCTAATAGCCCTGGAATGTTCATCATTGTGAACGCCAGGAGGAAGATCGCCGCGAGTTTCGCATACTTTTTAATTCTCATTTACGTTTCTCCTCTAACTTACTTTTCGACTCCCTAGTTACCAACACCAAATAATGGGGTATTTAACCATTTTAAGGTTAGCGATAAAGAGAAGCTGTATTTGACCTCCTAAAAAACTTGAAGGGATACGAAGATCGACCCCCTCAGATATAAATCCGAGAGAATTGCTGGCCCGCGTCAGCGGTTAATTAAACGGGATGAAGGGCTGATCCTTCGGGGGATGAACGGTGATCGATTGCACGCACTTGGGGCAGTCAAGCCTTCCCGCGTATCCATGGGGGTAATTCTCGACGAGCCCATGCTCATCGCATTTGAAGGCGTAGAAGGCTATGGGGGCTCTCCAGCCAGGTTTCATTCGGTGTTCTGTGTAGACGCGTCCATGTAGTTTCAGCGTTATCTTCTGGACCAGGGTTAGCTCAACCATATTTATCACCATTTTATGGGGGGCATCACCATTTAAAACATTTTGATGAGGGGATAGTGGATATGGGTGGTTAATACGGCCTTTATCGGCGTACATTGTTTCGGCTGTAATTACGGCCCATATATTCTGCGGCCATCACGATTCAGATATCCATGTACAAATGCAGTAAGGCCGATCCAAACAACGTAAGAAACGAGGAGAGTGAAAAGCGGAGTGTTGAGATATCTATGGGGAGACCTAACAAGGTCCTGGTATCCGGGGATCCCCTGGCTCCAATCATAATTCCAGAGAGCCGGTATATCAACGAATAGATTAGCAAGGCCGCCAAAGAGCCCCACAAGAAGTGTATCCAAGCGTCCATCCAAAACCAAGCCTCCGCATTCCCGTGAGACTCATCTTCATAACGGATTTATGGATTATGGATATAAGATCAATATCCCTATACACGGGATTGCAATACTGTTTAGAATCTGGGTGGTAAATATGACCGTTATTAATTGTCTGAATAAGGGACGTAATTACGCCCCTTATCGGCAAACGGATATTTCACTGCCTTCCCACCAATATGATCCCTATCATGATAAGTGCTATTCCCATCCATGATCTCGGAGTAATCTTCTCTCCCAGGATAAAGATACTGGTTAATATGATTGCCACGGTGCTAAGTGACAGGAAAAAACCTCCCAATAACACACCCATTTCCTTTAACACGCTATATCTGATCATTGATGCCATAAGTGCTGAAGCCATTGCCATTATGTAATACTTGTTTAGGACTAATGTTAGCAGAAATCGTAGCGTAAAATTAGGGGCACCGACCTCCTTTATCACATTTCCCCAGCAAAGGGTGCTAAAGGCCGCTAAAATGGCGATGAGTATGTTTATGATCCAGTTAATTAAATTCATGTCAGTATTTCGGCTCTAATTACGCCCTTTATTATTTGAGCGCAGAGGGATCCTCAGAGTCCATGTACAAGTGCCCGCGCAGTGGTCCTGACCGCTTGCGCGCTGTTAAATTTCGGAGCCCAATCTAAAGACTTGAGTCTTGAAACGTCTAGCTGCATAAACTTCACATCTCCCTTCCAACCTCTACCCCCATCGACGCCCCCCATCAATTTGATCTCAACATCGCTCAGCCCCATCTCCTCAATCACGATATTCGCGATTTCCAGTACATCAACCCTGTCCCCCGAGCCTATATTCAGGATCTCAACCCGTTCACCGGACTTTTCCGCGCCGAGAATGATTCCCTCGACACAATCCTCTACGTGTAGATAGGACTTTGACTGGGAGCCATCCCCCAGTACCTCTAGTTCCCTGGGATTCTTTTTCAGCTTTTCAACAAAGTCGTATGTAACGCCATGATTGCTCCGGGGTCCTACGATGTTAGCCATCCGGTATATGATGCTTTGAATGTCGTACATGGCGGCATAGGAGTTTATGAGAACCTCCGAGGCAAGCTTCGAGGCCCCATAATGGGATATGGGCCTGAGGGGTACATAGTCTTCGGGTGTAGGCAGGACCGTGGCATCGCCATAGACGGTTGACGTTGAGGTGAACACCGCCTTCCCAATACCTCCCTCGACCCGGGCTGCATCTAAAAGGTTGAACGTGGCTTCAATATTATGCCTGAAATGATCATATGGATGGGCTTTCGAACCACGGACTTCAGGATTAGCGGCAAGATGATAGACGACAGAACAGCCCTCTAATGCCTTCCTAACACTATCAGGATTGAGAAGATCACCATCGACAAACTCGAAATCAGGATTCTCCAGCCATCCCTCAAGATTCGATACAGACCCCGTACTAAGATTATCGAATACGCGTACATTCTCTCCTCGCTCCATGAAAGTATCTACTAGGTGACTCCCGATGAATCCGGCTCCTCCTGTGATTAGAATAGTCATGAATATAGGTGGTTAATACGGCCTTTATCGGCGTAAATTATTTCGGCTGTAATTACGGCCCATATATTTTG
>SDBS01002852.1_pt1 | contig 17096 bp, 13 predicted proteins | sample 2277091 | NCBI WGS metagenome assembly SDBS01 (sample SAMN10404972, study PRJNA504765) | marine sediment metagenome | isolation source: marine sediment core GS10_PC15, 163 cmbsf | place: Arctic Ocean: Southern Knipovich Ridge | collected 2010 | reverse complement strand
GTGCTCAGCCGAACTGTTAGCAACATGGGACAAGGGTTGCGCTCGTTGCGGGACTTAACCCAACATCTCACGACACGAGCTGACGACAGCCATGCACCACCTGTCATATTGCTCCGAAGAGAAGAAGTATTTCTACAACCATCAATATGATGTCAAGCCTTGGTAAGGTTCTTCGCGTTGCGTCGAATTAAGCCACATGCTCCGCCGCTTGTGCGGGCCCCCGTCAATTCCTTTGAGTTTTAGCCTTGCGGCCGTACTCCCCAGGCGGGACACTTAATGCGTTAGCTTCGGCACGGAAAGCGTCGATAACTTCCCACACCTAGTGTCCATCGTTTACAGCTAGGACTACCAGGGTATCTAATCCTGTTCGCTCCCCTAGCTTTCGCGCCTCAGTGTCAGTAGCAGCCCAGAAAGTCGCCTTCGCCACTGGTGTTCTTCCTGATATCTGCGCATTTCACCGCTACACCAGGAATTCCACTTTCCTCTACTGCACTCAAGTTTTCCAGTTTCACATGCAGTCCTCAAGTTAAGCCTGAGGTTTTCACATATGACTTGGAAAGCCACCTACGCGCTCTTTACGCCCAATAATTCCGAACAACGCTTGCCTCCTCCGTCTTACCGCGGCTGCTGGCACGGAGTTAGCCGAGACTTCCTTATTAAGTACCGTCAGTATTCGGGCTATTAACCCTACTACCTTCGTCCTCAATTGACAGAAGTTTACAACCCTAAGGCCTTCATCCTTCACACGGTGTCACTGCGTCAGGCTTTCGCCCATTGCGCAAGATTCCCTACTGCTGCCTCCCGTAGGAGTCTGGGCCGTATCTCAGTCCCAGTGTGGCCGATCACCCTCTCAGGCCGGCTACCCATCGTTGCCTTGGTAGGCCGTTACCCCACCAACAAGCTAATAGGACGCAGGCTCATCTTAGAGCGGAAGCCTTGCGGCTACCTTTCTTATAAAATTCATGAGAAAAATATAAGGTATTTGGTATTAGCCATTCTTTCAAATGGTTATCCCAATCTCTAAGGCAGATTGCCTACGCGTTACTCACCCGTTCGCCACTAGCTTTATAAAAGTGTTGCCACTTCTATATTGCCCGTTCGACTTGCATGTATTATGTGCACCGTTAGCGTTAGTCCTGAGCCAGGATCAAACTCTCATTTAAACCTATTAATTAAGAAATTCTGTACTTGGACTCAAAAAACCTACACTATTTAGTTCTCAAAGAACACAAAACAACTTGAAGAAAAATACCACAATAATTTAAAGTTGTCAATAAGAAAATTAATAATCTTTTATGAAACTTTGAAGCTGCATAAACAATTGCTTAGCGTACTAGATTATATCATTAAGCCCGGATAAGTCAAGTGCCCGAATTGCTTTTATATTGTTTTTTTGTAAGATTTTTAAGGACTGCTTTATATGAGCACATATATTATTTTTCTTTTACTTTCTTCTTGGATTTGCTTGCTTTTTCACTTTCACAACCATCAAAATCCAGGGCTTTTTTGATCTTGCCTTCGATTTCTTCCTGTACCTTTAAATTCTGCATTAAAAATATCTTTACATTTTCCCTTCCCTGGCCGATACGTTCACTGCCGTATGAGTACCATGATCCACTTTTTTCCAATATTCCCAGATCGGTTCCAACATCTATTATGCTTCCTTCTTTTGATATTCCCTTCCCATACATAATATCAAACTCTGCACTTTTAAATGGCGCTGCCACTTTATTCTTAACGACTCTTGCCCTTATCTTGTTCCCTATTATTTCAGTTCCGCTTTTTATGGAATCTATCCTCCTGATATCTATCCTTACAGAAGTATAAAACTTCAGGGCTCTTCCCCCTGGTGTCACTTCAGGGTTTCCAAACATGACCCCGATTTTTTCTCTCAGCTGGTTTATAAAGACTACTGATGTCTTGGTCTTACTTACAACCCCTGTTATTTTTCTTAATGCTTTTGACATCAGCCTTGCCTGGAGGCCCATCTGTGTATCACCCATCTCGCCTTCGAGTTCAGCTTTAGGCACCAGCGCAGCCACCGAATCGATTACTATTACATCCAGGGCTCCACTCTTCAGCAATATCTCGCATATCTCCAGGGCCTGTTCGCCATTATCAGGCTGTGACAGCAATAGCTCTTCCACATTGACTCCCAGGTTCCTTGCATAAATAGGGTGAAGCGCGTGTTCAGCATCAATAAAGGCGGCTACCCCTCCCTCTTTCTGGGCATTGGCAATAATATGAAGAGCCAATGTAGTCTTGCCCGAAGCTTCGGGCCCGAAAATCTCAATGACCCTTCCCCTGGGGATCCCTCCTATTCCCAAGGCGATATCCAGCTCCAGGGAACTGGTCGATATGGAATCTATCTTTTTTAATGAGCCAGCCTCTCCCAATTTCATTATTGCACCGGAACCGTATTGTCTTTCGATCTGGGAAACCGTACTTTCTATGATCTTGTCTCTTTCCATGATCTATCCTCCCTGAATTTTAAACACCTTCTTCTAGGTTTTATTACTAATGCTACATTTACACAATTACCTATTAACTCATAGTATCATATAACATTGAATTTAAATAATCAATTAATACCGGATCCTCCCCTTATTTTAGACTAAATTCCTCCAGAATGGTATACTCTGCACCCATTGGCCTTAACTTGCTCTCAAATAATGTAATACACTGGCATTTTAATTTATATGGATCCCCTCTTTTTTCTTTAAAAAGGTTTTCCAGGTTTTTCCTGTCTCTTATTCTTGCAATCGTAAGGTGCGGGGAAAATTTCCGTTTTTCTTTCCTTATTTTGATCCTGCCAAGATCTTCCTCCAGCCTGTCATATATCCGGAGAAAGGCTTCGGTGCCATTCCCGATCTTTAAAAAAACAATCCTCGCATTTCCAGGATCTGGAAATGCTCCGACCTCCCCGGTGATCCCGTAATTAAATTTCTTTATGCCTTCAGCAGTATTTCTTATGGCTTTTTCTATTTCGGGAATTTTTTGTATCCCGGTGTTTCCCAGGAATTTCATCGTCAAATGAATATTAGCAGATGGGATTATCCTTATTCTTTCCTCCCCGCCCAATAACTTTGAAGTAAAATCATATATCTCTTCCTTAACACTATCAGCGATACTGATCCCTATAAAGATCCTCTTTTCCTCATTTAAAATTTTTTCCACTTATTTATACCCTGCCTAATCTGCTGACCAGCGCATTGCGGAGCTCATTCAATATGAATTGGGTCGTCCTGAATTTTATTTCACTCCGTTCCCCTAAAAATCTTTTTTCATAGATCTTCTGGTAATCATCCGGTCCCAATATACAGCAATATACCAGGCCCAGCCTATTTTTTTGAGCCTCGGGCCCTGCATATCCTGATACGCTTAATGCATAATCTGAATTAAAGATACTCTTAACATTTTTTGCCATTGCAAGGCATATATTCCTGCTCACGGCACCATATTTCTCCAGGGCCTTTTTATCTATTTTCAGTAATTCTGTTTTTGCATAATCTGAATAAGAGACCACACCACCAAGAAAAAAGCCTGAACTCCCGGGAGTGTCAGTGATTATACTGCTTATAAGGCCGCCCGTAATAGACTCTGCGGTACTGATAGTGACATTACTACCGATTTCAGCTATGACATTTTTTAAATTGTCTGAGATCAGGGCATTGCCTTTTCCATATATATGGCTTCCAAGGATCATATAGATCTTTTGGCTGATAGTTTCAAGATTAGCGGCCGCTTTCTTTTCATCTATTGCCCGGGAAACCAGGATTATTTTTATCAGGCCCGGATTGGCAGTTATGCCAATATCAATATTTAATCCCTTTGCTTCTTTGGTGATTTCCCCGATTCTATCTTCAATTTCAGATTCACTTATGTCTGTTGTAAGCAAAGTCATTTTTTTTATATTGATCCCTTTTTTTTGGACACCTCTTTCACTGATGATTTTTTTCAGGAAAGGTTCAATATCATGAATATACATGCTCCTCATCTCTTTGGGCACGCCGGGAACACTAAAAATTATTTTGCCACTGTCCTGCACTATCCTGAAACCTGAAGCAGAACCGATACGGGGGACAATAGGGGTTGAACCTTCCGGGATATATGACTGCCTGAGCAGCCTTTTTTTGATTTTGCTGTTTATTTTTTTTATGAATTTGAGGCTGGTCCTGTCAAGGCCTTTATCCCTTATAAGCTCTACACCAAGAGCAGAAGCGACTGCATTTCTTGTAACATCATCATCTGTCGGGCCAAGTCCACCGCTTATTATTATAATATCACTACATTCCAGGCCCTGCTTGACAGTTATTGAGATATCCCTGGTATCATCCCTGACAGTAAATATAAAATTGCATTCTATCCCGAGCTCAGTCACTTTTTCGGCAAGATATTGAGCATTACGATTTAAGATCAATCCCAGATTAAGTTCTGTCCCTATAGTTATAATTGAACATTTCATCGAATATGTTTATTACTTATTTTCTTTTTTCCCCATGATATCTATCAAGTCATCTCTTGAGATCAATATATCCCTGGGCTTGCTTCCATCAGGCCCGCTTATATATCCCCTGCCTTCAAGCTGATCGATGATCCTTGCAGCCCTGGAATACCCGATCTTAAGCCTTCTTTGAAGCAGTGATGCAGAGGTACGGCCAAAATCAACAGCTATTTTCATGGCCTCAAAAAACAAATCATCTTCTTCGGAATCATTATCGGTAGATTTATTTATTTTTTCGGATATTTGCAGATTATATTCTGCTTTCTTTTCCCCTTTTACATATCCCGTGATCATCTCGATCTCCTTTGTAGTCACAAATGAGCCCTGCAGCCTTTCTGGTTTATTTGAATAATAAGGGAGATACAGCATATCACCCTTCCCGATCAGTTTGTCTGCCCCAGAACAGTCCAGGATGACCCGTGAGTCGACATTAGAGGTGACCATGAAAGAAACCCTTGATGGTATATTTGCCTTGATCACGCCGGTGATCACATTAACAGATGGCCTCTGGGTCGAGATCAAAAGATGTATGCCCACGGCCCTTCCCATCTGTGCCACCCGGCAGATGCTGTCTTCTACTTCAGAAGCGGCTACCATCATCAAGTCAGCCAGCTCATCAAGGACTATGACAATATACGGCAGCGGTTTAAAATCTTCATCCCGGCCGCTTTCACTGCCGGCTGCTGCTTTTCTGGCCTCCAGATTATACTCCTTTAAAGATTTAATATTTCTTTCCGAAAGTAATTTTAACCTGCTTCCCATTTCTTCTATTGCCCAGGCAAGGGCAGATGCAGCCTTCTTGGGATCGACCACCACAGGAGTCAATAAATGGGGTATATTATTATAAATGCTCAGTTCCACCATTTTAGGGTCCACCATTATAAATTTGACTTCACTTGGTTTTGCTTTTAGCAGCAGGGAAATAATAATACTGCTAAGGCATGAACTTTTTCCTGAATTAGTCGCCCCTGCAATAAGCACATGGGGCATGGTCTCAATATCCATATATACTATCTCACCTGAAAGATTCTTGCCCATAGGGACATTTAACAATTTTTCAGAAATATTTCTATCTTCCTGTGAATATATATCTCCAAGCGTTACAATACTCCTGATCTTATTGGGGACTTCGATCCCAATAGCAGATTTTCCGGGTATTGGTGCCAGTATCCTTATATCCGGCGAACCGAGTGCGACACAGAAATCATCCTCAAGGCTGAAAAGCCGCTGGACCTTTACGCCAGGAGACAGCACCAGCTCATAAAGAGTGATTGAAGGACCCCTTATTACCTTCCTGACCTTTGCAGGAAGATTAAAATCATTAAACAGCTTGTTTAAGGTAGCGACCCTTTCCTTAACGCTTTGCTTGTACAATTTAGCCGGCACACTTTTTGATTTTTTAAGGAGGCTTAATGGAGGTACCCTGTAACTCTCATCTTCTTTGTCATCACTCTTCAGTATAGGGATCTTCAGCTGGCTCCCTGAAGCCATTTCGGGCTCGCTGGTCCCAAAAGAGCTTTCCAGGCCGGAACTTCTATGCCGGCCTGTTCTGCTGGTACCATCGATTACTTCCGGCTCTTTCTCTAAAACTTTATTTTTTTCGGGCAGCAGCCTGGTCCCTGCTTTTCTTTCTCCAAGCGGTATTGTTTTTTTAGACGGTACGAACTCATCTGCTTTGTCTTTTCCAAACAATTCTTTAAAGCTGCCCAGATCTATTTTCCTGAACAGATTAAAAAATTTCCTGGCCAGGTCTATTAGTGATATCTTGAAAATGATCAATATAGATATAATTATAAATACTGACAGGATCGTTATTGATCCGGCATTCCCGAATAATCTGGATAATCCATAAAAGATCCATGCGCCTGTGATCCCTCCCCTTGTACTTACCAGGATATCATCAAAAATATTTTCATAATTCAGGTCATTGCTGAGTATCCCCAGGACTGAGAAAAACAAAAGGAAGAAACCCCACCCGAACCTTGAAGGCAGATACCTTATCCTCTTGATAAAAAAACTTATTCCCCATATTAGCAGCAGGATCGGGATCAAATACTTCCCTACTCCAAAAATATGGGACAGCAAATTATTAACAGACTCATTTACCAGACCCGCACTCGAAGGGACGAATACGCTGATAAATAGTAAAATCGAGAGCATTATCAGCAAAATGCTGTATACTTCTACTCTTCTCCTGACATATCTCCTGGTTTTCCTGTTTGCTGCTTTATTATTATTTCTTTTATTTTGCTTTGTTCTTTTTGTCATCAGGTTTTCCTATAGGCCATTTTCTTTAAGGAAGATCATTTTTTTAAAAGTGCTGCCTGTGTGCCTATGACTTTAGTTATAATTATAGGCCTGGCCCTGATTTTTTTGAAAATGAATTTTTCAAGCTTGCTGTTAATAGATTTTTCTATCATATTTATTTCAAGAATATTATTATTAAAACAGGAAGCAACAGAATCCTTTGTCACCCTGGATGCTTTTTTTAATATTTCCTTCAAATTTTTTATAAAAATTATTCCTTTCAATGTAAACTCAGGATCACATATTATCCTTTTATTTTTTATATCTATTCCCACGACTATAAAAATAATTCCATTCCTGGACAATGCCTTCCTGTCCTTTAGCATCATATCCTCTATATTGCCCACTCCTGCACCGTCTATATATATAGTCTTTGGTTCCAGATTACCTGATATCCTGCACATGTTCAGGTTCATTTTAATGATATCACCGTTCCGTGCCAGGATAATGTTCTTTTCATCAATATCCATTGATTCCGCTATATGGGCATTCTGGACCTTATGTTTATCTTCACCATGGATGGGAATAAAATACTTCGGCCTGGCCAGCCTGATCATAAGCTTGATCTCTTCCTGTGCAGCATGGCCGGATACATGCACGCTGGCAATCGATTCATAAGAGACATCTGCCCCCTGCTTAATAAGGCGGTTTATAGTATTAGATATTGCCTTTTCATTTCCGGGAATCGGGGATGCAGAGATTATTACCCTGTCACCATTCATGATATTTACTCTTCTATGCTCTCCAAAAGCCATCCTGTTCAGGGCCGAAAGGGGTTCTCCCTGGCTTCCCGTGCAGAGTATCACAATATCCTTTATGGGAAATTCATCAATTTTTGTTATGGGGATCACAATATTTGCTGGAACCTTTAAATAATTAAGTTCCACTGATATTTTTATGGTCTTCAACATGGACTTTCCTGAAATTGCGACCTTTTTGCCAAGCTTGTGCGCAACATCAAAAATTTGTTGGATCCTGTGGATATGGGATGAAAATGTAGCAACGATTGTCCTATTGCCGGCTTTCCCAAATTCCTCAAGCAGGACATTCCCGACATCTCTCTCCGGGAGAGTGGATCCTGCTTCTTCAGCATTGGTGCTGTCACATAGTAGGGCAAGGACGCCATTGTCGCCAGCCCTCGCTATTTTTGAAAATTGTGTCAGTCTTCCATCGATCGGGCTGTAATCAAATTTAAAATCACCTGAATGGATTATTGTCCCTATATCTGTATTTATTATCAATCCCACCCCATCAGGTATACTGTGGTTGACCCTGAAAAATTCTATATTGAAAGGGCCGATATCCAGGGGAACATCAGGATCGATCTCAATATATTTCTTTCCCTCCGGATCTTCCGGGCCGGCGATCTTTATTTTTACCAGGCCCAGGGTAAGCCTGGTAGCATAAACAGGTGCACTTATTTCCTTAAAAAGAAAAGACAGGCCCCCTATATGGTCCTCGTGCCCATGAGTTAAAATTATTGCTATCAGTTTGTTTGCATTTTTCTTGATATATGAAAAATCAGGGATTATATAGTCTATGCCCGGCATATCTTCATCTGGAAACATCAATCCACAATCTATGATTATCATCTTATTATCTTTTTCCAGGACCATCATATTTTTGCCGATACCATCCAGCCCTCCAAGCGGTATCATTTTTAAACTATTTTTCTTGGCCATAATCACCTTTTTATTCTTTGGTTTGCCTATCTAACCGATTATTTTGTGTCTTTTTAAAATATTTGTAAAAATCTCGCATTCTTTATCGCTCATGGGATACAGCGGCGGCCTGCAGGGGCCCGCTTGTATGCCTTTTAAGTTTAATGCCTCTTTAATGGGTACCGGATTGGTCACAATGAATATACCGTAGAATACCTCCAGGAGCCTGTTATGTGCCCTTGATGCTTCCATTATATTGCCTTCCTGGAAATGGGCCATCATCTCTTTGATCTCCCTGCCGATAATATGTGAGGCAACACTTATGACTCCGGTCCCTCCCAGAGATAGTATCGGTAATGTATCTCCATCATTTCCGCTATATAAAAGAAAACTATCGTCAGTACCGCTGATTATTTCTGAGATCTGCCTGAAATTAGTGCTTGCTTCTTTTACTCCCCGGATATTATCTATTTTAGACAGTTCAATACATGTCCCGGAATCAATATTGCATGAAGTCCTTGAAGGTACATTATAGAGAATAATGGGTAAACTGACTTCCCCTGCAATCTTTTCAAAATGCTTGTACATGCCCAGCTGTGAAGGCTTATTATAATAAGGAGTCACAAGCAGAAGGCAGTCTACACCGATCGATTCTGCCTCTTTTGAAAGCTCTACCGAATGTCTGGTATCATTTGAGCCGGTACCGGCAATTATCTTTATCCTGTCTCCAAAATTATCTTTTGCATATTTAAATAAATCGATCTTTTCCTGGTCGCTTAGGGTCGGAGATTCTCCTGTTGTCCCGGAAATAAGTATTCCGTCACTTCCATTTTCAATCAAGTGCTCGACCAGATCATGGAATGCTTTAATATCCAGGCCATAATTTTTATCAAACGGGGACACAGCAGCTGTGATCAATCTACCAAAGCCGGAGTTGTCTGCCATTTTCTTACCTCCATAATAATCTTTTTATATATAAAACAGCGAGGATCGTGTTTCATGTCAGATCTCAACTAATTTTTCAAGCCCGAAAGTATAATTGGGAAGCCTGTCAAGATTATCAATGGCAAGCATGATCCCGGGATAAAATGCCAGTCTGTCCATGCTGTCATGCCTTATGCTCAAGGTCTGTCCTCTTGTGCCAAAAATAATATTTTGATGTGCCAGAAGACCCGGCAGCCTGATACTATGTATATGTATGCCATTGCTGAATCCGCCCCTGCTTCCCTCAATGGACTCAGTCTCATCATCCTTGAACTTATCACTGCCAAACACTTTGCTCTTGCTTATCTCTTCTGCAGTAGATATAGAAGTGCCTGAAGGAGCGTCTTTCTTCTTATCATGATGAAGTTCTATTATTTCACAATTATCAAAGTATTTTGCTATCATCCTGGATATCTTTATCATCAATACTGCCCCAATAGAAAAATTCGGGGCGATCAGGGTCTTGCTTTTGGACCCGGCAGCTTTTTCTTCGATCTGTTTTAGTTCGTCTTTACTAAATCCGGTGGTCCCTACAATAATATTAATATTATTCTCAATGGCCCAGTCTATAGTTTTTTTTGCAGAATTTGCCACTGTAAAATCAATGATCATATCCGGGGCTATCTTTTTTATTTCCGGATAAGAACCATAGATATTATAACCGCTTTTATTCCCGGTTAGAAATTCTCCAAGATCTTTCCCGATATTATTTATATCGAAACCTGCCACAAGTTCCAGGTCCTTTTCTTTTATAAGTTCCCTGGAAATAGCCGCTCCCATATTTCCACAGATCCCAAACATAACGATTTTTTTTATCATAATCCTCCCCTGATAGACTTTCCTGTTATTATTATATTCAGGTTATCAGGTTTTAAGTATTTTTTTGCTACCAGATCGATATCATCCATTCCTACTTTATCTATTTTCTTTAATATCGCATCAATAGTCAAAACCTTTTTATCAAATAGGAGTCCTTTCCCCAGCCTGAACATCCTGGAACTTATATCTTCCACACTCAATACTATACTTCCTTTTATATTCTCTCTCGCCCTGTCAAGTTCGGTTTCATTTATACCGTTTTTATTTATGCTTGAGATCTCGCTCTTTATCATTTCAACGATCCTGAGTGCATTCGCTGGAGAGGATGCCGCGTAAATAATTATTACTCCGGTATCAAGATACTGGGCATTGCTGCTGTATATTGAATATGCAAGGCCCTTCTCCTCCCTTATTTTTTGGAACAGCCGGCTGCTCATGCTTCCCCCGAGTATATTTGTAAGGACAAACAGGGGATATTTATCACTACTATTTCTCTTGCATCCAAGGTTTCCGATACAAATATGCGCTGCTTTGTTCTTACTATTATATATCTTCTTGACCTTATTGTTTTCAGGGACCTTATTACTGTTAAAAAGGCCAGCCGGGCCCTTTTTCTTTCGAAAAAGGCTTTTCTTTCCACTGCGAAGCTTCCCGAGGCTATAATTTATTACATTTACCAGTTTCTTATGTGTGATATTTCCAGCAGCAGAGATCACTATATTGCTTATATCAAATTTATCCCTGAAATAGTCAAGTATCTTTGGCTTGTTTATTTCCTTCAGTGATTTCCTGGATCCCAGGATAGGAAAACCCAGAGGATGGCTGCCCAGGATCGCTTTGTAAAAATGATTCATTGCTTTTTCGTAAGGATTATCTTCTACTATTTTTATTTCCTCAAAAACCACCTTTTTTTCAGTTTTTATATGCTCAGTCAAAAAAGATGGGTTTAGCAGGAGGTCGAATAATAATTCTGTGCATTTTTCCAGATAAGTATCAATGAAGTCTACATAAACACAGCATTCTTCCTTATCTGTAAAAGCATTAAACTCGGCTCCCATAGAGTCAAATTCAATGGCTATATCCTTGTAGCTCCTGTTTTTTGTACCCTTAAAGATCAAGTGCTCGATCAAATGGGTGATCCCATTTATATTTATACTCTCATTTCTTGAACCAGTAGGTATCCAGAAGCCCAAGGAAATAGATCTAAAATGAGGGATATATTCACTGATCACTTTGATTCCACTGGCAAGTCGTGAAATCTCATATTTATCAAATTTTAAGTTATGTGATACACCTATTTTAAAAACAACCTTACTAAAAATATTTAGATATCAGTTCTCTCCAGACCTATTTTTTTGGTCCTGGAATCAACACTGCTTACTTTCACCGGTATCTTATCACCAATTTTTAAAAAGTCTTCTACATTTTGAATCCTCTTATTGGCAATTTTTGATATATGAAGCAGACCATCAATACCAGGGAATAAATTTATAAAAGCTCCGTAGTTGGTTATATTGACAACTGATCCCATAAATTCTTCCCCGACATTTATATCATCAGGCGATTTTAGCAATCCTTCAATCCTCTCTTTAGCTTTTGCTATGGCATCTGCATCAGTGGACACGATCGATACTATTCCTTCACCTTCATAATCGTTTATATCTATCTCTTCCAGCCCAAATTCTTCTTTAATGCTTTTTACATTTTTCCCGCCTGGACCTATCACTTCACCGATTTTTTCCTTTGGTATCCTGAAAGTCGTTATCTTGGGTGCAGCTTTTGAAAGAGCTTCCCTGGATTCAGGGATCGTCTGCAGCATTATTCCCAGAATATGCAATCTTCCTTCCCGCGCCTGGCCTATAGCATCTCTTATGATCTCAAGAGTTATCCCTTTCATCTTTATATCCATTTGTAATGCAGTTATCCCGTTTTCAGTGCCTGCGACTTTAAAATCCATATCACCGTAAAAATCTTCAATACCCTGTATGTCAGAAAGTACCGCAGAACTACCGTCTTCTCCCTTGACCAGCCCCATGGCTATACCTGAGACCGGATTTTTTATGGGAACCCCTGCATCCATCAGTGCAAGGGCACTGGCACAAACACTTGCCATCGAGGTGGATCCATTTGATTCTAATATTTCTGAGACCATCCTCAGGGCATAAGGAAATTTATCCTCGTCTGGTATCATCGGCCTTAAAGCTTTTTCTGAAAGTGCACCGTGGCCGATCTCTCTTCTTTTTGGCCCTCTCAGGAACCAGGTCTCACCTGTGCTGAAAGGTGGGAAATTATAATGATGCATATATCTCTTAAATTCATCTCCACTAAGATCATCTACTCTTTGTGCTTCCCTGATCGAACCAAGGGCAAGTATGCTAAGTGCCTGGGTCTTTCCCCTTGTAAAAAGTCCCGTGCCGTGAGTAGTCTCGGGAAACAGGCCGACCTCGCAGCTTATTTTCCTTATCTGGTCCGGTTTTCTTCCATCAGGCCTTATTTTCTTGTCCAGGATCATTTTCCTGACCAGTTCCCTTTCAAGCCCTTTCAAGCTGACCTTGATATCTTCGACATTATCCGGGAATTTTGCCAGCAGCCCTTCCATTATCTCATCATTTAAAATCGAGACCTGGTCCTCAAAAAATCCTTTTTTTGAATCATCAAGGACATGCCTGTTTTCTTCGTCTTCAGAATAGCTGACTACTTTGTCCAGGATTTCCTGCAGCCTTACCTCTGCCAGGTTTCTGATTTCTTTATCCACTTCTGCATCTGCTTCAAATTTAGAGCCTGCAACTTTTTCTACTCCGGCAATTTTTTGAAACTCTCTCTGGGTGTTGACTATCCCTTTAATTTCCGCGTGGGCCTTTTCTATGGCTTCTATTACCAATTCTTCCGAAGCTTCCCTGCCTCCTGCTTCAACCATCAGTATGGCATTTTCCGTACCTGCGACCACTATATCTATAATGCTCTCTTTCAGTTCTTCATATGTTGGATTCATGATCCAATCATCTTCTATTTTCCCTACCCTGACGGCACCTATGGGTTCTTCAAATGGTATATCAGACAAATACAGGGCCATAGAAGCCCCATTAATAACTGATATATCATAAGGATTTATTTGATCGACTGAAAGGACTGTGGCGATCACCTGGACTTCATTTCTCATATTTTTATCAAATAATGGCCTGAGCGGCCTGTCTGTCAGTCTTGCACTAAGAATTGCTTTCTCGCTTGCCCTGCCTTCTCTTTTGAAAAATCCACCAGGTATTTTCCCTGCAGCATACATCCTTTCTTCAACATCCACTGTCAGCGGGAAAAAATCTATATTTTCAGAAGGCTTCTTACTCATCACTGCAGTCACCAGAACACCGTTACCGCCAAATTTTACCAGTACTGAACTTGCCTGTTTAGCCATTTTACCGGTGGAGAACTCCATTTTCTTTTCACCAATATTTATTTCACATTTCTTTTCCATATCCTTTATTACATTTCTCCTTTACCAAAATCAATTTGTTATTTTATTGCCTGGATAATAATCAGGGTTTGAAGTAGGTGAAATTATTTTCTTAGACCTAATTCCTTGATCAACTTCTTATACTGGCCTGCTTCATTATTTTTTAAATATCCCAGCAGTCTTTTTCTTTTTCCAACCATGATCACAAGACCTCTCCTGGAATGATGGTCCTTTTTATTATTCTTCAAATGTTCATTTAACTTATTTATTTTATTAGTAAGAATAGCTATTTGAACCTCTGTTGAACCTGTGTCATTATCATGTACCTTGAATTCATCTATTATCTTTTTTTTATCCTCTTTTAACAGCATCAGCTATATTTTCACCTCCCTTAAAACATTCATAAAGTAATTTATCATAACTATTTTATAATTACAATTAGAACACACATCATCTTATTGGACCATTCCTGTTGATAGGCCCGGATAAAATGGTCAAGTCTTATAGATCAAAGTATTTTTTTGCATACTGGTAATCTTTTTTTATCTGCAGTATAAGTTCTTCCTTATTTGTAAATCTTATTTCCTCTCTTAATCTGTTAAAAAATGAAATGCTTATTTTGCTGCCGTAAATATTTTTGTTAAAATCAATTATATGAGCCTCTATCCATTTTCTGGTCCCTCTAAAGGTAGGGTTGTCCCCGACATTTATGATGGCAGGCAGGTCATTGCCCTGTAATGTGCCTACTTTGACCTTCCCCAGATATACCCCATCCCTTAATGTGACATAATTATGGAAAATATCTATATTGGCAGTAGGAAATCCCAATAGTCTTCCCCTCCTGTCACCTTCGACCACGATCCCGGAAGCACCCGGATATCTTCCCAGCATTCTTTTTATTGCGTCCACATCACCTTCCCTGTAATACTTCCTTACATTAGTGCTGGAGATGGTCTCTCCCTCGATTTTTTGAAGGGGAATAATATTTACCCTGGCTTTCCTGGCCTCTAAACAGTTTTTAAGCAGATCTACATCACCGGCTCCCCTGTAGCCGAAACGGAAACCTTCACCAACAAATATTTCTTTAATGTTAAACTTGCCTACCAGGATATTCTTACAAAATTCATCTGCCTTCAGCTTTAAAAACTCTGAATCAAACTTGGCTTTTATTATAAAATCTATTCCAAGATCTTCTATGAGCCCTATTTTATCATCAAATGAGCATATAAGTTTTTTGAACAATTTACTTTTCACTACATTTAGCGGTGGTTTATCAAAAGTCAATGCCAGGCTCGTCCCATTTTCCTTTTGTGCTTTCAGGGTGCAGGCCTCAATGATTTTTCTATGGCCCAGATGTACCCCGTCAAAAAATCCTATGACTGCAAACAGGGGCTTATCTATAAAATATCCGGCCTTTATTCTTTCCAGTTCTAATATTTTTGCCAATATGGTCCTTTTCAAAGCAAATGATTAATATTAAAATTAAAACCACTAGATTGTATTTTATTGCTAAAAAATTACAATACTTTTTGAAATATTCTTTTTGTTTTCTCTATCTATTTCTGCGGTCTTTCTTTCTCCACATAAAAACTTGTGAATTGCCAGAAGCCTGCCTTCCATATCCCTTATCATCATGAAATCTCCCTCCTGCAGGCTGTCAGGAAGTAAAGACTTCTCTTCGTCTATCATTTTTCCAGCAAGAGGCTGCCCGTTTTGAATGAGTTTTATAAATCCGTCCTTAATATAAACATCATGGCTTTCTCCCAATGCTTCCTCTGTTGGAATGATATATGCCTGCTTCCAGGGGAGTCTTCCGGCCGGCTTCTCTTTTACCAGTACCTGGACTTCTATACTGTCCTTCAGGAAAAAATTCCCGATCCTGGTCCGGTTTAATTTTTGCAGGGTACCACCTGTACCAAGGACCAGTCCAATATCATGGGCCAGTGACCTTATATAGGTCCCACTGCTGCAGCGGACACTGATATTCAACAGATCGCCTTCCATGGAAATAAACTGAATGTTTGAAATATTTATGGTCCTTTTTTTTATTTTGACTTCCCCGCCGGCCCTGGCTATCTTGTAAAGGGGCTTACCCTTGAATTTGATCGCTGAATACATCGGCGGAACCTGCTCCTGTCTTCCTTCAAAACCCTCCAGGATATCTTTTACTTTTTTTTCATTTAATTTTTCCACTTTTCTGGTCTCCAGGATCTTGCCGCTAATATCGCGTGTATCGGTCTTTATGCCCAGTTTGATAACAGCAATATATTCTTTATCTAAGGTTAAAAAATAATTGGATAATTTAGAGGCTTTATTTATCAGTACGATAAGCAATCCCTGTGCCAGGGGATCGAGGGTTCCGGCATGGCCGATTTTATTTAAAAAAAAACTTTCTTTAACTCTCTTAAAACATCATAAGATGTTATGCCGGAAGTTTTATTAATTAAAATAATTCCATGAAAATTTTCTAGAATATGCGATTTTATTTTTGATTCCATTGTCTTAGTCAGAAGTTTTTAAGATTTTTTTTAATCCTGAAATAACCTCTTCCAGGCTTCCCTTATGGCTATATGCAGCTGCATTCTTATGTCCTCCCCCGCCAGCATCTGCTGCGATTTCAGACAGGTTAATATTTTTATCTGAAGTCCTTAGGCTTAATTTATAGCTATTATTCTCGATTTCTTTTATCAAAACAGTGATCTTTACTCCTTTTGCACTTCGCAGGATCTCAATGATCCCCTCCTGGGAAGAAAAAGGCAGTTTCAGTTTTACAAAATCCTCCTGAAGAATATAGGAGTACAATAATCCCAGACCGGAGTCATATTCTATTCTCTGAAACACCTTCTGGAGCAGCTTAAACCTGTCTATAGGGTCATTTTCATATATATGAAAATACACATCAATTGGAGAAACCCCTAATTTTAACAGTTCGGCTGCAATCTTATGGATGTTCCATGTAGTATTGGAATATTGAAATCTACCGGTATCTGTCAGTATCCCCACATATATTCCTACAGCTATATCATAATTTAAGAAACCCGGAAAATTTCCTGAGATCAATTCATACAGGATCTCGGAAGTCGCTGCTTTGTCCTTATCTACAATATTGATACCGCCAAAATTGCTATTGCCCCCGTGGTGGTCGATATTTATAATAGTTTTTGATATTTTCCTGATCAAATCAAAATCTGATCCTATCCTCCCTTCATCTGCACAATCCAGGCAAAAACAGATATACTTATCTTCATCCTTTTGGGGAACCCTGATGTCCTCCAGGCCCTTTACGGCCCGACCAAAAAATGGCAAAAAATTGTATTGATAGGGGAGATCGCTTTCACTTAGCATAAAAACATTTTTTTTAGATTGAAAAACA
>SDBS01002851.1_pt1 | contig 17098 bp, 12 predicted proteins | sample 2277091 | NCBI WGS metagenome assembly SDBS01 (sample SAMN10404972, study PRJNA504765) | marine sediment metagenome | isolation source: marine sediment core GS10_PC15, 163 cmbsf | place: Arctic Ocean: Southern Knipovich Ridge | collected 2010 | reverse complement strand
GGCATATTGACGCATCGTCCAGAATCTACTCCGGTACATGCCGGGTTGCACACCTCTGGTATAGGGGAATTCACCAGGGAAGCCAAGATCATCTGCATAATTCTGTGATAAATCCGGCAAATAGAGAGGCTCTAAGGGAATACCGGCATCGGTTTTAAATTCTTTTTTCCTTTTGCGGGATGGAGCGTATTTATTTTGTTGCCACTCTTTTTTATGTTTTTCCAGATCTTTCATTTTTCCTCTATTTCCGGCATCTGATTTTTAATAATTGATATGAAAAGGCGGGCACCCTCGAATGATGAGATCTTTGGACCCGAAAAACGGGGTCTACAACGAGGGATCCGCCCCTGCAACATTAAAACAACCCCCTTAATTCCCCTTTTATAGGGGGGTCAGATTTGTATCATCCCATATCCAGCATCCAGCATCCAGTATCCAGTATCCAGTATCTCTCTATATATCCTATATCTCTATCCTATAACAATCAGCTCCTGATCTTTATCGACGGGCATTCCTTCTTTAACCAGTATTTTTTTAATAATACCTCCCGATTCGGATTTTATTTCATTTTCCATTTTCATTGCTTCAAGAATTACTAATCCTTCACTATGTTGGATTTTATCACCTTCATTTACTTTAATTTTTGTTATCAGGCCGGGAATCGGGGCACAGACTATTCGTTCGCCGCTTGATTGCGTTGCGTGTTCGACAAGAGCCCTTAGTTCCCGGGTCTGTTCATCTTCTACACGAACTGCAAAATAATCACCATCCAGGTGAATGTGATAAGTACTATTATCCTTTATAATATGGACAAGATGTGAATGGTCATTTAGAATAAAAACAAATCGATTATTACCGAGGGATTTAAATTCATAGTGTATTTGATCATTTTTATCATATAAAAACTGTGTGCCATTTTGCTCAATTTGATCAAATTTCCAAACTTTATCTCCAATACTGCTGAATATTTTCATTGACGATCCAATACTTTTTTTCGTTTACTCAGTTTCCAATTAGAAAATGTGTTTTCTGCATTTGACTGAAATTTCTTTTTATTTTTCTCTTGTTTGAAGTAAATTGCTGCCGCCAGTGCGGCGACTTTACCTCTTTTTTCATTCATCCGGAAAAGAGATTTTTCTTCAGCAATAAAGTTGGTGGTAAAATTTCCCTTTTTAAATCGTTCATGTTGAAGAACTTTTATAAGGAACGGTATCGTACTATGGATTCCTTGTAATTCATATTCGCCCAAGGCGCGGACCATACGTTCGATCGCCTCATTTCGTGTTGGTGCCCAGGCAATCAATTTTGAAATCATCGGATCATAATAAAGTGAAATTTCATTACCCACGCTGACTCCGCTATCTTCCCTGATGCCGGGACCACCTGGTGGTGCGATATGATGAATAATACCCGGGGAGGGAGCAAAATTATTATCCGGATTTTCAGCATATATTCTGCACTCAATAGCATGACCCCAAAAGCATTCTACACTTTTGTTGAGAGTCATTTCCTGTCCGGAAGCAATCAAAAGCTGATCTTTAACAATATCCAAACCGGTGACCATCTCGGTAACCGGATGTTCAACCTGCAGTCGGGTGTTCATTTCTAAAAAATAGTATTTTCGGTTTTTATCAACAAGAAATTCAATCGTTCCTGCATTTTGATATCCACATGCCTCAGTTGCCTTTATCGCCGCCTCGCCCATTTGACTTCTCAATTCCTGATCGAGTAAAACGGATGGTGACTCTTCGATAACTTTCTGATGTCTCCTCTGAATAGAACATTCCCTCTCACCAAGATGAATAATGTTTCCTTTTGTGTCGGCTAATATTTGAAATTCAATATGACGGGGTTTTTCCAGAAATTTTTCAATATAGACATCGGCATTTCCGAATGCTGCTCCTGCTTCTCTTTGAGCTGCTTCAATAGAAGAATCCAGGTCGTCTGCTTTCTCAACCAGTCGCATTCCTTTGCCACCACCTCCGGCTGCTGCCTTTACAAGAATTGGATATCCCACACTTTCTGCAATTTTAGATGCTTCTATTTTGGACCGGATCGCTGTTTCGGTACCAGGAACGACCGGTACCCCTGCTTTTATCATTCGTTTACGAGCGGCTGTTTTATTACCCATCAGTTCAATTGCCTCGGGAGGAGGACCAACAAAAGAAATACCATTGTCAACTATTTTACGGGCAAAGTCTGCGTTCTCAGCCAGAAAGCCATAACCGGGATGAACAGCTTCTACATCTGATTTTTTACATATATCAATAATTTTATCCGAACAAAGATATGTATCAAGGGAGGTTTTTCCTTGTAAACTATAAGCTTCATCACAAAAATGAACGTATGGTGCTTTTAAATCCAGATCAGAAAAAATCGCTACTGTTTTAATGCCAAGATCACGGCAGGTTCTGGCAATTCGTAAGGCAATTTCACCTCGATTTGCGATCAGTATTTTTTTAAACATATTATAAAAACCCCGGATGGTTAAAATAAATATAGGCGATACTGATGTGCAAATCAATATTTTACTGCTTGCGCAGTTTTATAAATTTGGTTAATTTAATCTTTAGTTCTATCGGTGAGGATTCTGGTTTATAATGAGCAAAATTGATCTGAGAAGCGATACCATAACTGTTCCAACCCCTGCAATGCGCACTTTTATGATTCGGGCGAACGTGGGAGATGATGTTTTTGGGGAAGATCCAACGGTCAATGATCTCCAAAATATGATTACGGAAATGTTGGACATGGAAGCCGCATTGTTCGTTCCAAGTGGAACTCAAGCCAATCAAATTTCTATAAATGCACATACCAATCCTGGCAATGAAGTCATTTGTGACTATAATTCACATATTTTTAATTATGAGTCCGGTGCTGCCGGAATGCTATCCGGGGTCCAGCTTCATCCGATTATTGGCAAGAACGGACACCCGACGGCGGAACAAATAATACCTGCAATCCGTCCGGGGGACGATCATTTTCCTCAAACAAAATTAATTTGCCTGGAAAATACCCATAATCGCGCTGGCGGTACGATTTTTCCAATCGAAGAAATTTCAAAAATTCATACTGTGGCAAAAGAACATAATATTAAACTGCATCTGGATGGTGCCCGGTTGTGGAATGCTGCTATTGAAACGGGGAAAAGACTGAAAGAATATGCTGCCTATTTTGATTCGGTCTCTCTCTGTTTTTCAAAAGGATTAGGAGCACCTGTGGGATCTATTGTTACCGGATCTAAAGAATTCATAAAGAGAGCGCATTACTATCGCAAGGCCTATGGAGGTGGTATGAGACAGGCGGGAATTCTGGCTGCTGCATGTATTTTCGCGGTTGAAAATCATTTTGAAAGATTATCAGAAGATCATCGAAATGCCAGATTGCTTGCCGAGGGATTGGTCAATGTTGGGCCTTTTAAAGTTGATCTGGAATCAGTACAAACTAATCTGGTTATCACGGGTGTTGAGAAAGGATCAATTGATGCCTTTGAAATTGTTGAACGTCTCAAAGAGAATGATATCCTGGCCATACCTTTTGGTCCCCATAAAATACGATTTGTTACTCATTTAAATATTACCCATCAGGATATAGAAACTTGTCTGCAGGTAATAACCAATCTATTTAAATAGGATCTCAATTGTATATCATTATATTAGGTGCCGGGGAAGTAGGTTATAGTCTGGCAAAACTGCTTTCCTACGAAAAACATGATATCGTTATCATCGAACCTGATCCGGGTCGGGCAAAACGTGCCCGGGAAAAATTGGATGTACAGGTTTTCGAAGGAACTGGCAGCAGTCCGGAAGACCTGCAGCAGGCAGGGATTAAAAAAGCGGACATGGTTGTAGCCGTTTCCAATAACGATGAAGTAAATCTATTAGCCTGCCTGATCGCCGATAAATTCGAGGTGCCAACAAAAATAGCGCGGGTAAAAAATCGTGAGTTTACCCGTGAAGATTGTGCTTTAAACGCAAAAATGTTGGGTATCGATTTAATCATTCATCCTGAATCCGAAGTGGCAAAAGCGGTAGTGAATTTATTGAAATTAACCGCGGCAACGGATATTTTGGAATTTGCAGATGGAAAAATACTATTATTAGGTATTCAACTGGATAAAAGTTGTGAAATATTAGGTAAATCTTTAGCGGAAGTAGCCGGATCTCTGGAAAATCTGACTTTTCGGACAGTTGCAATTCTAAGGAGAGATAGAACAATTATTCCACGCGGTGCCGATATTTTTATGAAAAATGACCGGGTCTATGTCATGACACAGCGGGAAAATTTGCCGGACGTTTTAAAAATCGTTGGCAAAGAAAATGTTAAAATGGAAAATGTCATGATTCTGGGTGGTGGACAAACCGGTATAGAGATAGCGGCTCAGCTGGAAGACACAATTAATGTTAAGATCATTGAATCGAATGTGGAAAAAACACATGTGCTTGCCGATCAACTTCAAAAAACTCTGGTGATCAGAGGGGACGGAAGAGATATAAATCTTTTAGCTCTCGAAGGTATTATTGATATGGATGCATTTATCTCTGTAACCGGGGATGATGAAACAAATATTATATCCTGTCTGGTTGCCAAGCATTTAGAAGTACCGCGGATTATTTCTCTAATCAATAAAACAGATTATATACCGATTATACCCACAATCGGTATCGATGCGTATGTCTCCAAACAAATAGTCACTGTAGATCAAATATTGAAATTTATTCGACGGGGATCTATCGTGAGTGTCGCTTCCATTCCGGGGCTGGCGGCGGAGGTTATTGAGTATTTTACTAACGATAATGCAAAAATTACCCGAAAACCGGTTAGTGAGATCCATTTTCCAAAAGGGGCATTGCTTGGTGCGGTTGTTCGGGGCAATGAATTTTTTATTCCTGTCGGTGATTCACAACTTAAAGCAGGGGACAACGTGGTTGTTTTTGCCATGCCAACAGCTATTAAAGAAGTTGAAAAACTCTTTACTTAATTCGCAATATTAGCAACGAATTAGATGCTCGATACTCGATAAGAACCATTTATTCCCCCTTAAAAAAGGGGGTTAGGGGGTTGTAAAATATAACAGACACTATGAACACCCCCCTTAATCCCCCTTTGATAGGGGGGAAATAATGTGTGCAAATCCAGCATCGAGCATCTTTTTTGTGACATCAATACTGATCAGGTTTGTTATTTCATTTGTTGATTCAAAACTCTTGAGGTTACGATAAAACTTGCAAATATAAATATACGGGCGATATTATATATCGTTGGTGTTTTGCTCCTATTTTTGGCGGGCACGATGTTGATCCCGGCTATAGTTTCAGTGATCTATGGAGAAGATGATTTGATCCCACTGACAATTTCGGCTGGCATTACAGCTATTTCCGGGGTGCTGTTGATAATCACCTGTCGTGTCCAACACGAATTGCGTTTACGGGAGGGGTTTGCACTTGTTACATTGACCTGGATCAGTTTTGCCTTTTTGGGAGCACTTCCGTTTTACATCTCCGGCTATATCCCATCATATACAGATGCTTTCTTCGAAACCATGTCGGGATTTACCACAACCGGGGCAAGTATCCTTTCTAATGTTGAGCAATTACCCCATGGGTTGTTATTTTGGCGATCATTTACGCATTGGTTGGGCGGCATGGGGATTATCCTTCTTTCTCTGGCTATTTTACCGCTTTTGGGCGTAGGAGGGATGCAGTTATACAAAGTCGAAGTTCCGGGACCGGAACATGACAAACTCCGACCGAAAATCAAAGATACCGCCAAGATATTATGGGAGGTATATCTCTTAATCTCGATAATTGAGATAATCCTTCTCTACTTTGCTGGAATGAATTTATTCGATGCTATATGTCATACCTTCGGAACCATGGCGACCGGCGGATTTTCAACAAAGAATGCCAGTATTGGACATTATAATAATGCCTGGATTGACTACATCATCATCGTTTTTATGATTATTGCCGGCATTAATTTTTCACTTCATTATAAAGCGCTGCGTGGAAAAGTTTCGATATATGGCCGTGATCCGGAAACAAGATTTTTCCTTTTTCTGATTAGTGCCGGAGCATTAGTTATTATAGGAAACCTCTATTTTTCTTATAATTATACCCTTTTTGAGGGAATACAAAAGGGCTTATTTCAGACTGTTTCCATTTTAACCACCACAGGATATGGTACTGATGATTATGAAAAGTGGAGTAGTAGTTCACAAATTATACTCTTCTTATTTATGTTTTTAGGAGGTTGTGCGGGGTCCACCGGAGGAGCGATGAAAATTATGCGCTCCCTTGTTTTGTTAAAATTTGCAATAAATGAGATAAAACGATTGATCCACCCAAATGCTGTGTTACCAATAAGAATTGGACAGCGTTCTATACCAAGAGATATTGTTGGGAATATCGCAGGGTTTTTTCTCATTTATATTGGAATATTTATTTTAGGTGTAATTTGTATGTCCATGCTTGGCCTGGATGTTCTCAGTTCTCTTGGAGCAGTTGCCGCAAGCATCGGAAATATTGGTCCGGGACTTGGATCCGTTGGACCTACAGATAATTACGCGCATATCCCGGATGTCGGGAAATGGATTCTCTCTTTTCTGATGCTTGTCGGGCGACTGGAAATTTATCCGGTGATAATATTTTTAACCCCGACATTTTGGAAAGAGTGATAAGTCAGAATTGTAAAACCACGTTGTTTTTCAGTAAAAAAATAGTAAATTAATCATTATTTACTTTGGATTTTTCCATGATCGATATTGATCAGATAAAAAAAAGCCAGAAAACTTCCATTTTCGGTAAATATATCTATTACTTCCCGGAAATTGATTCCACAAATGCCTATGCTAATCGACTGGCGCACGAAGGTGCTCCGGAAGGTACAGTGGTGGTAACCGATTATCAGACAGAGGGAAAAGGGCGTCTGAACCGGGTTTGGGAATCATCCCGAGAATCAAATATATTAATGAGTATGGTTCTGAGGCCCAGACTTGATATTGAACGTGTGATAAAAATAACGCTGGCTAGTTCAGAGATAATTGTAAGTTCTCTGGAGAGATTTCTGAAAAAATCCAAAATCAGGAAAATAAAATTTACTGTAAAATGGCCGAATGATATTCTTGCTAACGGAAAAAAGATCGCCGGAATCCTTACAGAAAGCAGCCTGAGAGAAAGAGATGTTGTTTTTGTCGTGGTTGGGATTGGTTTAAATGTAAACCAGGACTTATCAGAATTAAGCGGTGATGTAATTGAAAATGCAACCTCACTTTTCGCAGAAACGAATCAAAAATTCGACCGGGAGATGCTGATTTCCGAGATAATAACGGAATTTGAAAAACAGTACTTCAATCTTGAGCGAACTAATTATGGTCAGGTTATACAGGAATGGAAAAATCACTGTGATCATATCGGGAAAGAAATGGTGATTGAAACTCATGTCGCTACTGAGACTGGTAAATTTATAGATGTAACTGATAAGGGAATTCTTCTTTATATATCAGAGGATGATCCGGAAAGAGAGCTGATTGCCGGGACGATTAAAAGTATGAAGGTTGTTCATGGATCTGATGGTTGATATCGGTAATACCCATACGGTCTTAGGTATTTTTGATAATAGTACCCTAAAAAGGTACTGGCGTGTGACCAGCCAGTTCTCACGCACTGAAGACGAAATCTGGGTTGTTGTTGATTCATTGTTTAATCTGGATAAACTGGATCTGGATCAGATTAATGGTGTCTGTATATCCTCGGTTGTACCTGAACTCTCTCGAATATACCGGCGAATGGTTGAGAAGTATTTATCACTAAAACCCATGCACATCACTCCCGATTTAAATCTTGGTTTAAATATTTTATATCAAGATCCTTATTCTGTCGGCGCGGACCGAATTTGCAATGCCGTGGCAGGAAAGAGAAAATATGGTGTTCCGCTCATCGTTCTTGATTTTGGTACGGCGACTACTTTTGACTGTATAAACGAAAATGGCGATTATTTAGGTGGTGTAATTTGTCCCGGAATTGAAAGTGCTGCTGCTATTTTGCACCGTAAAGCAGCTAAACTTCCTAAAATTGAATTAATATTTCCTCCAAAGGTGATTGGACTAAATACCGAGGAGAGTATGCAAAGTGGTATCATGTATGGTTCAGTTGAGCTAATTGAGGGCCTGATCAGGAAAATAAAAAAAGAACTATCAGGAAATCCAAAAGTTGTGGCAACTGGCGGTCTTGCGCATACAATAGCAAAAAGAACTAAAGCTATTGATGTTGTTGACGAAAATTTAAACTTAGAAGGGATTTATCAGATCTATAAACAGAATCAATCATTAGGTGACTAATATATATGGCTGAAACTAAAGTTCTCTTATTTCATAAAGATTCATCTGTACTAAAAAAACTCTCCCAATCACTGAGTGGTTCACAATACTCGATTATCTCTTCTTCTGATTTGCAGTATACACTGGAATTGGCCCGGCAGGAACACCCTCAGTTCCTCATCTGGGGTGATCCGCTAAATACTCAGACAAAGAAGGCGATTAGAACTCTTAAACAAACTGAACCTGGGGTAGAACTTTCTATCATCGCTGTGGGGGACTCAAATCATGCAGAATTATCTCAGCGTATTGAAGCTCAGCAGTATGGTGTTGATGATTTTGTCTCCGAGTTCGATGATGCTATCGAGATTCAATCCCGAATTCAATTTCATCAAAAATATATAAATCAGATAAGATTTAATCAAAATAAAATAAACCGGTTTAAAAAGTTAAGTGAAGTCACACTCAGTCTTATGTTAACGAGAGGCGTCGTTAATATCTGTGTATTATTAAATGATTTTTTTCTTGCTGCCTATCCCTTACGTTTCCAGGCTATTGCCGTTGATGTAGCAAATACTGCGGATTTCGATTATTTTAATTTTTTCTCTAACGATGTTAAGAATGAAGTGGATCTTGATGTTATTAAAAAAGACCCTATCTGGAAAAGTCATTTTATTGACAGCACAGATCTGGTTAAAGGGGAGATTGCTGAGACAAATGTTTTAAAGACATTACATAAATGGGGAATAAATCTCGAGACAGTATATCAATACCCGCTGGAGCCGAGAGGTAAAACCGTTGGTGTCGTATTATTCGCGCTGGAAAATGGTGCTTCTATCGATGAAGAAGAAGAGACGATGCTTTCAGCTCTCGCAAAATCTGCAGCTCAGCGCTTAACAGAAGTGAAACGAATCTATAGTCTTAATCGTGACGGTACAAAACAAATACCTCTTGAAAAAAATTACTTTGAGAAACCTTCAGAAAAGGAAATGTTTGAGCTCTTATGTAAACTCATAATCAGCTCGTTGCACCCGGATGTTTGCTTGTATATAAATTATCATGAAGGATTCAGGTTTCTGTATCCCAAGTACTGTTATAAGGGGGATGAACCAAATAATTTATTTGAAAAAGATAAACCACCGGTTCTCATGGTTAAAGACTTTTCGGTATTTGAGTCTGTCATCAATGAAAAAAAGACATTTATTTTTAATTTAAACGAAAACAAGCTGGCAAGCGAATTAAAAGCGTTACCCGGAATCGATCAACTGGAAATTAAACATATCATAGTTATTCCACTTTTGGTTGGTCAGACCATCCAGGGATTTTTTGTCCTTGGACGCGAAAGTTTTCTAAAAAAATTCAGTAGAAGTGAAATTCAGGATTCAGAACGATTAATTGGCCGGGCAGCCTCTGCTTTTGAGGAAGAACAGATCCTGAAAACTGCGAAATTGACAGTAAAACAGCTGAACAGAATCTTTGATCTTGGGACCCAGTTAACACTTGATCTCTCTTTAGAAGATATTCTGAAAAAGATATGTAATGCTATTCGCAGAACCTTAGCCTGGAACGTTGTAATACTTGATATTAAAAGTGAGTATGATGAGACTTTCTCCAATATTCAGATTCTGGGTTTGAAGGATCAGGAATACAAGAAGTTATTAAAATCAACCGGATATCCTCCGTTTGAATCACGGTTAAAAGTATCTTTCCCGATCAGTAATAGTTATTTTTATGATCATAAGTTAAAATACTCGGAGCGCTCTCCATCATTAAAAGCAGAATATGAATACCAAATTGGGAGTGAATGGAATGATGAAGACTGGGTTTATGTACCGATTGTAAGCCGCGGGAATCTACTTGGGGTGATTTCTCTGAATGATCCGGTTGAACGAAGACGTCCTAACGAGGAAAGAATTCGGTCGATTGAATATTTTGCCAATCAGGCGGCAGTTTTAATCGAAAATTCCGAACTGGTTGAAGGGGTTAAATCTTCTGAGTTAAAGTATCGTATGTTGGCCGAGACAATGACAATGGGACTGGTGACCTGCGATCCGAACCGCAAGATTATTTACGTTAACCAGAGTTTGGCCCAGCTTCTAAAATATGAATCACCGGATGATATGATTAACAGTGACCTTGGTGATTTTTGCGCGCCTAACTCCAAACACAAATTGATAAAAGCAGCACATGAATTGCTAGCTAAAGATGAAGAATCTGTCAAAGAGGAGGATGCATCTCAGGGACATGAAATGGAACTGGTTGCAAAAGACGGTGAAGAAATTCCTTTCATGATTTACATGTCACCCTTTTATCAGCATGGTAAAAGAATCGGATTCTTTAATGTCCTGTCCGATCTGAGAAATCAAAAGAAGATAGAGAGATTAAAGGCAGATTTTAACTCGATGATCGTTCATGATCTTCGTTCTCCGTTGAACATCATTCAGGGATATGTGGATATTGTCAGGACCGAAGTGGTTGGAAGCATCACTGAAGAACAGGCGGAATTACTAACAATCGCAAAAGAAAATGTTTTTAAAGTTCTAGAATTAATCGATAATTTTCTCACTGCTTCAAAACTTGATGCCGGTCATTTTCAAATTGAACCATCGATAAATTCTCTAAACGGATTAATCGAAACGTTATGGGATCACTATCAGGTTCTTGCTAATGAGAAGAAAATAAAATTAGAAAAAGACCTTGATGAGAATCTTCCTCTGGTCAGTTTTGATAAGCTCAGAATAGAACAAGTTGTCCGGAATTTTTTAAGCAACGCATTAAAATTCACACCACCAGAAGGAACGATTACCCTTACGACCAAGCTGAAAAAACAGCATAGCGCGGATCCGGAAGATTTGCAGATGTCTGCAGAAGTCATAGTACAAGATACTGGTGTTGGTATCTCTAACGAAGAGTTGGATAAAGTATTCAATAAATATGAGCAAACAGAAGCCGGTAAAGATGCGTCTCTTAAAGGAACTGGATTGGGACTGGCTATCTGTCGTGAAATTGTTGATCTGCACAATGGAAATGTATGGGTTGATAGTGTGTTTAACGAGGGTAGTAGGTTTGGGTTTTCGCTACCTATCCAGGCAGTAAAATTATAGTTCTATCCTCAGAAAAAATTGTTCATTCTTGTTTTAACTTTTGTATATTTCCCTCATCTTTATTAACCTGATCTATTCATAACGCAGCATCCCGATACATCGGGACAAACAAATTAGAATCGCAAAAAATGTCATCCTGAAAGGATCTTTGCACTTGCTTGCCGCTGATATATCAGAAAGTGTAACATTGCATCGACAAGAGCAAAGATGCCTACGGCATGACAATAAAATTTTACGAAAATATTAAAGTATTTGGCGGTAATAGCATAGCGCACGGAATGACACGGTATAGAACAATTAACGATACAACAATACCTATGTCTGATAAAATGCTCAAAAATGTTCGCACCCCACTCATGGAGCAATATCTGAAAATAAAGACGGATTATAAGGATACAATTCTTCTTTATCGAATGGGTGATTTTTATGAAACTTTTTTTGAAGATGCCAAAACGATATCAAAAGAATTAGGAATTGCCCTTACTAAACGTGCACATGGTAAGACCGCTGATGTACCTCTGGCTGGTTTTCCATATCATGCACTTGATAATTATCTCTATAAATTGGTCCAGGCCGGACATCGGGTCGCAATTTGTGAACAGGTCGAAGATCCCAAATTAGCAATAGGTGTTGTAAAACGAGAAGTAATTGAAGTCGTGACTCCGGGAGCGACATTATCCGAGAAACTTCTTGATCACAAAAGTAATAATTTTCTGGCTGCGCTTGCATTCTCGGATAAAAGTATCGGCTTGGCTTTATCTGATGTTTCCACAGGAGAATTTTACGCCGCGGAGATCAGGACTGAGCAATTGGTCGAGCAGATGTTCGCCTTCCAGCCAAAGGAAATTTTAGTCTCTGCTTCACAGGCTGACGAACTTTCAACCTTCATTTCCGGTCATCTACCGGTAATTATTACTAAACGCGATGACTGGATGTTCAATTTTGATTATGCCCATGAACTTCTTCTAAACCATTTTCAGGTACATTCTCTCAAGGGATTTGGTATGGATCCGTTCCCTGCTGCAATCAGTGCTGCCGGGGCGGTAATAAATTATTTGCAAGAAAATTATAAATCCAGCCTGGACCATATCAGAAAATTGCAGGTTATAAATCTATCGGAATTTATGATTCTGGATGAAGCGACCCGCAGAAATCTCGAAATCAAAACTACATTACGCGAAGGCAGGGATGGCCGAACATTGATGGAAGTTATCGATGTTACAAAAACAGCAATGGGCGGACGATTATTACGTAAATGGATCAATCAACCCTTGCGTATCGCAGAAGAAATCAACCGGCGGCTGGATCTCGTTGAGGAACTCTACCAGAAGAGAGAATTACAGGCAGAAATAGACACGATTCTAAGGAATTGCCCGGATATGGAGCGATTGATCGGAAAGGTTGCAACAGCACGCGCTCATGGCCGGGACCTGATATTTCTAAAAAATTCATTAAAAATCATACCTGCTTTAAAGAAACTGATTGTAGAATCAAATCTACCGGGCTTAAAAGAAGTCGCCTCTCATCTTAATGAACTGAATGAAATTGTTATCCTTATTGAAGATTCAATAGTCGATGATCCCCCACTAATCCTGGGTGAAGGTGGAATAATCAGGAGAGGATACTCGGAAGAACTTGACAAAATATATGATATTGCTCATCATGGTAAAGAATGGTTGATCTCTGAGCAAGAAAAGGAACGTACAAAAACCGGTATTTCAACTTTAAAGATAAACTATAATAAAGTATTTGGTTACTATATCGAGGTAACCAAGTCTAATCTGGATAAAATACCGGCAGAATATATCCGAAAACAAACTCTGGTAAATGCTGAGCGGTATATAACACCTGAATTGAAAGAGATGGAAGAAAAAATATTGACCGCGGAAGAAAAAATGAATTCTATGGAATATAATCTCTTTCAAAAAATACGCGAACAGGTATCTGCCGAGACGGAAAATATTCAAGATAATAGTAATATAATCGCGTTTCTTGATTGCATTTGTAGTTATGCCGCGGTAGCTGTCGAAAATGATTATGTTCGTCCCAGGATCTCAACGGATACAAATTTATATCTGAAAAAAAGCCGTCATCCGGTGGTGGAAAAATTTATGCAACCAGGAGAAGAATTCGTCCCAAATGATGCATCTCTCAATCCCGATGATGAACAAATATGGATTATTACCGGACCGAATATGGCCGGAAAATCGACATTCCTTCGCCAGGTTGGTCTTATTGTATTTATGGCCCAGATTGGCAGTTTTGTACCGGCTGAAGAAGCAGAAATTGGTCTGGTTGATCGTATTTTTACCCGTGTTGGGGCTTCAGATAATCTGGCCAGAGGTGAGAGTACATTTCTTATCGAGATGAACGAGACTGCAAATATTTTAAATAATGCTACCGATCATAGCCTTGTACTTCTGGACGAGATAGGGCGGGGAACAAGTACTTTTGATGGTCTGTCGATTGCCTGGGCTGTTTCTGAATATCTTCATAATGAAAAATCGATCCAGGCAAAAACTCTTTTTGCCACGCATTACCATGAATTGACAGAACTGGCAATTTTATATCCAAAGATAAAGAACTATAATGTGACTGTGGAAGAATGGGATAATAAAATTATTTTTCTGAGAAAAATTATTCCTGGTGGAACAGATAATTCTTATGGTATTCACGTCGCACAAATGGCTGGATTGCCACGTTCTGTAATTGAACGTGCCCGAGAAATTCTTACCAACCTTGAAGCCAATGAACTTTCTCCAAATCGTAAGCCAAAATTAGCTAAAAGACATGCCGGCCGGGAAGTAGATCGCAACCAGGTGTCGCTTTTTTCCGCTCCTGAAACTTCACCCCTCGAAAAAGAATTAAAATCTATCGATTTAAATAAAATGACTCCTCTCGATGCTTTGATTAAGCTGAACCAGCTGAAAAAAATGCTTGAGGAATGAAATTCCATTGAAAAAAAGGTAAAATTGTAGGGACGAGCATGCTACGTCCCTACAATCTGAAGAAGGAAGAAATAAACTATTATTCGAGATAAAAATGACGATATCAGGTAAAGAACTAACATCAAATATAAAAACGAAATTTACCTGAATTAGTGAATTAAATTACGAACTGTAGCTAACTTCAATAGATATTGAAGATAAATGCCATTTTTTTCTTGCATTGTTTTTTTTTATGCATTAGATTTAAATTAATTAACATCTTATCCCATTTTTTTTGCCCGATATACAAAGGAGTTATTCGATGAAAACAGTCACGAAGAAAGATGTGGCGAAGCGGACAGCAAAGGCGCTAAACGAAAAAATTTATACGACAGAGAAATTTGTCGATGCCATATTTACTGTTTTGCGGGAAATTTTATCTGAAGCAAATCCTGAGATCAGAATCGAAATCAGAGATTTTGGTGTATTTGAAGTTAAAAAAACAAAACCCAAACCAAAAGCACGCAACCCCAGATCAGGTGAAATTATATATGTACCTGCCAGACGAAAAACGCATTTTAAAGCCGGAAAACTTTTAAAAGATGTTCTTAAGGTTCCTCTTACAGATGAAGAGTTATAAAAATATTATCCGGCTGATATACACCTCATTATAAAAAATTCCTTAATCTTTCTCCTGGTTACGACGTTTTGCGTCGTATCGAGAACCTCACCTGGTTACGACACTGTGCGTCGTAACAAATACTTTATTTATCCTTTTGAATTATAGAGACGCGATTAATCGCGTCTGTACTTATACCAGGTGTGACCTCCTCACATTAATTATTAAGGTTCACTAGTGTCCGGTTAATAGTAATATTTCATTAAATTATCACTGAAATATCAAATGATTTGGAGCTTAAAAAAAACAAGAAGGGGCACGATGCATCGTGCCCCTACTAAATCAACGACCTCACCCCTGGCCCCTCTCCTGGTAGGAGAGGGGAATATGGTACGGCGACAATTGTTGTATTGCACGATTCACCCCTTCTCTTTTCAAGAGAAGGGGGTGGGGATGAGTTCTTTTATCATCACTTGAATCAAATTATTTTAAACCGGACCATATTAAGGTTAATTAATTGATTTGCAATTATGAAATATCTATATTTTTTATGATTAGCTGAATGAAATTATTATGCTTACAACTTGATTCTACCATTGATTTAATTAAGGACTAACTATGAGTAAGGTTAAAATAGCGTTGGCCGGAGTCGGTGGTATCTCACAAATTGTTCGTATACCAACATTAAAAAAAATGGAAGATGTAGAACTTGTGGCGATTTGCGATCTGGACGAGGCGAAAGTAAGTTTCATTGCTGATAAATATGATATACCCCGTGTATACTTTGATTTTCAAAATCTGCTGAAACGGGAAGAATTGGATGGAATATTTATTTGTACACCAAATAACCTCCATTATCCTATGGTCCTTGCTTCACTAGACAAAGGTATACCCACCCTGGTAGAAAAACCAGTGGCTTTAAATTCAGAACAAGCTCAGAGATTACATGATAAGGCGAAGAGCAAAAATACACTGCTGGTTGTAGGGATGAATTACCGGTTTAGAGATGACGCAATGATACTAAAAGAGTTTATGCGAAAAGGAGAGATTGGCGAACCATTTTACGTAAAAACAGGATGGTTGAGACATTGGAGCAGGCCAAAATTACAGAACTGGCTGACCGACTCAAAGATTTCTGGTGGTGGTGTTCTCATGGACATGGGTATACAGTTAATCGATCTGTCTCTATGGTTGCTTGGTAGCCCAAAAGTGAAAAATGTTTGTGCCTATAGTTACAATTTATTTATGGAAGGCGATGTTGAGGATTCCGCTCTGGCAATAATCCAGACTGAGAATGATGAAGCGATAACTGTCGAAGTATCATGGCGGATGCATCTGGAGAAAGATATGAATTACGCACATGTCTTCGGTAAGGAGGGCAGTGCATTTATGAATCCTTTACGATTGTACAAGGAATTGCATGGTAATCTTGTAAATGTAACTCCGGTCGAACCTGAGTCAAATGTCGATGTATATAAAAAATCATTTTTCAATGAGATAAAAAATTTTATCAATGTTATAAAGGGTGAAGAAGAACCTGTAACCCCGATCGAAGATGGTGTTTATTTAATGAAAATTTTGGATGCAATTTATCAGTCAGCAAAAATTGGCCAGCAAATTGATCTCACCGGCTAAGTTACATCGCAAGGACATCCGGGATATTATTTTATCGTCGGGTTTTTTTATTCTATCATATGCACCAAGCCCTTTTGGTTTTTTAATATATTTTGCTTTTATCCCCCAATTATATCTTTATCAGAGAAACAAACCCTTAAGGGCAGCAGCTTACGGATATTTGATCGGGCTGATCGTGAATTCGTGTGTTCTGTACTGGTTATTATTTTATGCCGGAACCGGATTTTCAGTTATAGTTATGTTAAACGCTTTGCAATTCGCAATATTAGGAGGGATATTATCCGTTATCTTTAATAAAAATAACAAGATAGCACTTCTTATATTTCCATTTCTCTGGACTTTTCTGGAGTATATTCGACAATTGGGAGATTTAGCCTTTAACTGGCTAAACGTTGCATTTACCCAAACCTATTTTTTATATCTAATCCAATTTCTTGATATTACCGGTCAATCAGGCCTTGTATTCTGGATATGTTTAATCAATATTTTCCTTTATTTA